>OGQM01002178.1_pt1 | contig 12113 bp, 7 predicted proteins | sample 1553191 | NCBI WGS metagenome assembly OGQM01 (sample SAMEA2579954, study PRJEB22360) | human gut metagenome | biome: human gut; feature: human-associated habitat; material: faeces | place: Denmark | collected 2008/2010 | reverse complement strand
ATTATACAATAAATAACATAAAAGAGGGTGCGCCATAGACTTATGACACACCCTCTTTTTTCTCGTCATATCTGTTTGAAATAAGCCTCACGTAAACATTGAGTGAGGCTTACTATCGTTTTAAATGAAGTCTTTCTAGAACATTCTGCCGCCTGGACGCCCACCGCCAAAACCGCCATTGAATGGACGGCCATGGAAGTTTGGACGGCCACCAGGACCTTCAGGTCCACCCTTGCGGGCATCCTTGCCTCCGAAGAGATTCAGGCGGTAAATCACGTGCAGCATTGCATAGCTGTTGATGGCATTATACTCCGTATCCGTACGGGATGTAGCAGAAATGGCACGAGAGAAGGTGCTCTGCTGGCGGAGAATATCGTAGAACTGCAGCATGATGGTAAGAGGCTTGCCCTTCAGGAAACCCTGAGAGAGCTGCGCATTCCATACAAACTCATCCGTATTCATGCTGCTGTCGCTATAACCGCGGCGGCTGCTGATAGAGAGGCTTGAGTTCAGACTGGTGCCCCAAGGCGCTGTAAGCGTCATGCTTGGTCCATAAGAGAACTGCCAGGTATTGAGGTTGCTGTTTGGCTGCAACTTGTTTGTAGCATGGTTATAATTCAATGTTCCATCGAGCGAAAGCTCCAGCCAGTTGTTGCGATAGCTGAAAGAGAGGCGCTCTCTCCAAGTAGTACTGCGGGTGGTATTCTTCTGGGAATCAGACTGCTTGTCGAGACTCAGATAACTCACGTAGTTGTTGTAACCCAAGTAGGTGTCGGTATTCAAGTTCCATACACCGGCACTATCGATAGAGCAGTTGAACATAAAGGCTCCCATCACATTCCAGTTGCCATTGATATTCTCAGGTCGGGTGATTCTACCACCAGTCTTCTCATCGTAGGTCACCTTGTTGCTGATGCTATTGTTGGTGGTAGAGAAGTTGATAAAGGTCATGACACCCTTGTTATGGTTCTGCACGAAATTGTTGTAGAACAATCGGAAGTTCTGGGTGAACGATGGCTTCAAGCCAGGGTTACCCTTCGAGATGTTCAGCGGGTCGCTGTTATCTGTGATATCAAGCAACTGAGAGATGCTTGGCTGAGAAGTGGTACCACGGTAGTTCACACGCAGGTTGCTCATCTTTGAGAAGCGATAACGGAAATCGAGGGTTGGACTGATATTCGTCACCGTGCGGACGGTATCCTTATGATTGCCCATATAATCGTAGATGAAGTTGGAGCGCTGTGGCTGAATCATTACACCGAAGTTGAGATTATATTTGCTTCGGATGAATCGCATCATCACCTGGATATCATGAGTATAGTTCTTATACTCAGAATACTTACTCAAATCCTCATCCTTGTAATTGCCAAGCTGACCGGCAAACGGATTCAGGTAACTATCCCAACCACGATATTCATGATCTCCTGTCATCGCATACTTGCTGAAATCGTAGGTGCTGCGGTCGCTCTTGGAGTAGCTGTAAGTAAACTTATAGCTGAACTGCAGGAAGGTAGCCTTCCAGAGTGGCTCACTATAGGTCAACTGGCCCGCATAACTGTAATTCTTCGAAGGAGTCAGGTTATAGCGGTTGGTTTGATAAGTAGAATCCTTACCCTCCGCTGTCTGTACGAGATAGAGCTTGGCATTGTTAAGCGAGATGCTCTTGCTGTCATTATCCGTATATTTGGCATTCATACGCAAGGTGATGTTGCGTCCCTTGTTGCCCAACTTGCGGTTCACCTGCAGCATACCCCTGATATTGTTATTATCAGAATAGGTGATTCCGTTAGTCAACTGACTGTTCACCATAGCCCCAGCCTTGTCCAACTCATCAATACCTTCCTCAGAAAGAGGGTCTTTGGTGGTAATGGTATAAGGATCCTTGTTGTAAGAAGCCGACTGGCTGCCACTCAATCCATCGCTGGTACTCCAGGAGATGGAAGGACGGAAGAGGATATTGGTCATAGAGTCTGGCATCCACTCCAAGCGGATGTTGCCGTTCCAGCTGTTGTTGCGGGAGAATTTCTGAGTCAAGCTGTTGCTGAACGAAGAGCTGCTACCCATGAAGTTCTCGCTGGAACGACGGCTCCAAATATCGCCATCGCTGTGATTCCAGCGAAGTGAAGTATTGAACTTGAATTTATCTTTCAGTTCATAATTATAGTTAGCACCTATCATCTTGCTGGCATTCAAACCGTTAGCACCTCCGAAACCTCTACCGGGGCCACCGCCTCCGAAACCACGGTCGCTGGTGTTATTGGCATTGGCAAAGAGCATGAATCGGCTGTTATTAGAGAAATAACCGCCCATACCACGCATGTTATAGCGGCTCTTGTTGCCCACGCCCAGGTCGATATTGGAAATCAGACCCTTATTCATACCCTTCTTGACGCCGAAGTCGAGCACGGTCTGCTCCTCACCATCATCAATACCGGTCACCTTAGAGAGATCACTCTTCTCATCGTATGCCTTGATTTTCTCGATGATGCTGGTAGGCAGGTTCTTCAGGGCAGTCTTGGTGTCACCGGTCATAAACTCCTTGCCGTCTACCAGAATCTTCTTTACCTCCTTACCATTAATCTTGATGGTACCGTCATCGCTCACCTCTGCACCCGGCAGACGCTTTACGAGTTCCTCAACTACCGAGCCTTCCGGTGTGCGATAGGCAGAAGAATTGTACACGAAAGTATCTTCCTTCAGAGTTACCTTCTGAGCCATAGCTGTTACCACTGCGCCTTTCAGCATGATAGCCTCAGCACCCAGCACAATCTTACCCATAGCCAAATCCTTGTTATCAAAAATTTGGATACGCTTCATGGTAGACTTGTATCCTACGCTCGAAATCTTGAGCAGATACTTGCCATTAGCCGGAGCGGTGACGTGAAAGAGTCCGTTCTCATTACTGATGGCACCAGCCACATACGTGCTGTCGCTCTTAAGCAATTGAATAGTTACCTGCTCAATGGCCTCCTTGGTATCGCGGTCGGTAATCTGACCGGATATCAGTCGCTGCTGAGCAAAGGATGCTATTGCCATCAACAGCAGCAGCATCGTCAGAATCGATTTTTTCATTCTTATTTTTATTTGTTATTATTTTCAACTATGAGTGTTTTCACACATAATCGCTATGATATTCTATTATCATTTTTGTTACTCGATTGTTTTGACGCGTTAAATACACCAAGGTTTAATGCATTCTGAGATAAAAAACGCAAATTTAGCAACTTTTTTTTTGTTTTGTCTCCATTTTAGTGTATCTTTGCACAAAAATTAATACGTTAGAATGTTATGGAACAAAGAGTAATCATATCAACCAAACTGGAAAGCGAACTGGTAAGTGCACTTTCTGAGTGTGAGCACGACAAGCTTTTTGTGCTTACAGATACTACGACATTGGAACTATGCATGCCTGTATTGCAGAGTTTTTACTGCATGAAGGAAGCCCATATCATCACTATTCCGGCTACCGACAGCCATAAAGACATCGACAGTCTGATGATGGTATGGAAAGGACTGCAGGAGGGAGGAGCTTCACGCCACTCCTGTATGATTAATCTGGGCGGCGGCATGATAACCGACCTGGGTGGCTTTGCTGCCAGCACTTTTAAGAGAGGTATCAACTTTATCAATATCCCTACCACCCTGCTGGCTATGGTAGACGCATCGGTAGGTGGAAAGACAGGCATCAACTTCGGCGGACTGAAGAACGAAGTAGGTGTGTTTAACGATTCTAAGTTCGTTATTCTCGATACAGAATTCTTAAAGACGCTCGATGCAGAAAATATCTGTTCGGGCTATGCAGAGATGCTGAAACACGGTCTGATTTCTACAGAAGCAATGTGGGAAGAACTGGTCTGTTTCGACCTCGACAAGCCTGATTTGAAGCAGTTGCAGCGCATGGTAGGCGACAGCGTGAAGGTAAAGGAGCGCATTGTAGAGCAGGATCCTCACGAGCAGGGCATCCGCAAGGCGCTGAACCTGGGCCATACTTTCGGTCATGCATTCGAGAGTTGGGCTTTGAAGCGCAAGCCTATCCTGCATGGTTATGCAGTGGCATTCGGTCTCATCCCTGAACTCTATCTGAGTGTTGCCAAAACCAGATTCCCTACTGAGAAGATGCGCCAGACCGTAAACTTCATCAAGGAATTCTATGGTTCACTGGATATTACCTGCGAAGACTATGATGAACTGATAGAACTGATGCATCATGACAAGAAGAACCAGAATGGCATCATCAACTTCACGATGCTGGGCGGCATAGGCGATATCCGTATCAACCAGACTGCTACGACAGAAGAGATCAAGGAAGCACTTGACTTCTTCAGAGAAGGATAATTCAGCTAAAGAATATTTCTTCAGAGAATCCCTTTAAAGAAAGATAGAGCGCTTCGGCTTTCCGGTTTCGGTAAGCGGGAGTTGGTTTACATGAAGATATTCCCTTGGAATCCAATATTTATGATCAGATAAGAGGCGGCGAACAGTCGCCTCTACTTTTTTCATATCCTCATCTTCCGTCAAGAGGACAGCAATTTCTCCAAACTTCCCGTCTTTCTTCTTGGCTATCATGAAAGGTTTTTCAAGATAAGGCTTCAACAGAGCCTCAACCTCTTCTATCTGTATCTTGATGCCTCCGCTGCAAATCACATTGTCTTTTCTGCCTTTGATGCGAAAACGGAGTTTTTCCACCTTATTATATATATAGGATTCTATTTCCACAATATCATTCGTTATCAGGGGTTCAGCACAGACTTGCGGAGCATCTATCACCAGACATTCTTCATCGGTCTGACTGATTCTGACACTATCGAAAGGCTGGTACCATTCGCTGGCCTCAGCACCGTTAATTCTTCTCAGGGCAATATGCGAGAGCGTTTCGGTCATTCCGTAGGTACTCCAGATGGCAATATCGCCGGGAAGAGCCTTCAGTTTCTGTTCGAGAGCCTCATCTATGGCCCCACCACCGATAATAAGATGCCTGATGCGGCAGAGACGAGCCCGCTCTTCAGGAACCTGCAGGGTGTTATAAACCTGCATCGGGACCATCGCAGCGAAGGTAATCTCTTCATTTACATCTTTCAAAGGATGCCCACTTGGGTAAACTGAAATAAGATGGAGATGGCGCTCTATACTCCGCACCACCACCATCTTACCTGCAATATAATCGAGCGACATGCAGAGCAGGGCGCTATCACCAGGTTTCAATCCCAGGAAATCACAAGTGATGCGGGCCGAGTTGAGCATCCGCTTTTTCTCAACCAACATCGGTTTAGGATTGCCTGTAGAACCACTTGTATGAACAAGCACCCGGTCGCTACCGTTATTCCATTCTGAAAGGAATTCTTCTAAAGTCATTTTACTACAAACAGTTTGTCACCACGAATCTCCAAAGGCATCGGTATATTATCAGTAAAGAGCTGTCCGGTGCCCAAGCCTTGCGGCATCTTAACATTAGGACCATATACTTTAGCTGCATAATGAGCAATAGCATTCAGACCGATATTACTCTCAAGAGCAGAAGTAATCCAGCTGCCGATACCACGCTGGTTAGCCAGTTCTATCCACTCGTTACATCCATAGATTCCACCATGAAGTGAAGGCTTGAGGATGATATACTGAGGACAGACCGTATCGAGCAAAGCCTGCTTCATACTCCGGACATTCACACCAATCAACTCCTCGTCTAGGGCGATAGGAAGCGATGTTTCGCGACAGAGCTGGGCCATCTTAGGCCACTGGTGCTGCTTGATAGGCTGCTCTATCGAATGAATGTCATATTTAGCCAAAGCCTCCAGCTGACTCATTGCATTCTCCGGCAAAAAGCCACCATTGGCATCTACACGCAACTCAACCTGCTCCTTGGTATACACATCACGGATGCGCTTGATGAGATCGAGTTCCTTGAAAAAATCGATGGCACCGATCTTCAGTTTCACGCAATGGAAACCCGCCTGGAGCTTCTCCTCCAGTCGTGCCAGCATCTCCTCGTAGGTTCCCATCCACACCAATCCGTTGATGGTGATTCCCTCTTCTCCCCTACCGAAAGGAGAGTCGAAAAGTTCTGTCAGGTTCTCCATTCCGGCAGGAACAGAAACCCCTTTCTGCTTCAACATTTCTGAAGAAGAAGATGCTCCTTCAACAGGAACAATCTCCAAAAACTTCTTCGCTGCATCGAAGAACGAAGCGAAGGCTGTTTCCAAACCGAAGGTGATGCTAGGATAAGCACGAATCATATCGTATGGAATGCGTCCCATCTGCTCCACCATCTGACAAACCTGTCGCAGGGTCATCTCATATTCCGGTTTGGCATCGCAACTGAGATCAGGGAGCGTAGCACACTCTCCCACTCCCTCTACTCCCGGCAATTCATCCGATGTAAGGGTGAGATAATAACTGTGTCTCGTGGTATATACGCCACGAGACGTGCCTGCCGGCTGCTTGAAGTGGAGCGTGCGCTCCGAGATTTCTATCTTATACATTCTTTATATATCTATATATCAATACAATTGAATTCTTCACTCTTCGTTCTTCACTTCCCCTACTTTTTCTGTTTCAATTCGTAGAGATCCTTGCGGCGGTCGCGAAGATTTCTAACAGCACCGTAGGTATGAAGCTCATTCAAGAGATTCAGGTCAACATCTGATACGAGAATCATCTCGGTATTAGGTGTTGCCTCTGAACGCTTGCCATCGTTAGGGAAAGCAAAGTCGCAAGGTGTGAACACGGCGCTCTGGGCATACTGGATATCCATGTTGTGAACACGTGGCAGGTTGCCCACACTACCCGCAATGGCTACATAGCACTCGTTCTCGATGGCACGCGCCTGTGCACAGACTCTTACTCGGGAGTAAGCATTCTGGGTATCGGTCATGAATGGCACGAAGAGAATCTGCATGCCATCCTCAGCCATTAATCTTGACAACTCAGGGAACTCCACATCATAGCAGATGACGATACCAATCTTACCGCAATCGGTATCAAAGGTCTGGATATGGCTACCACCACTCAATCCCCAGCACTTCTGCTCATCTGGTGTAACATGAATCTTCTCGTACATGTCTACGCTACCATCTCTACGGCAGAGGAAGCCCACATTATAGAGGGAATCGTCCTTAAGATAAGGCATACTGCCCGTGATGATATTGATGTTGTAACTGATGGCCAACTCGCGGAAACGGTCACGGATTTCTTCGGTATACTGCGCCATCTTTCGGATGCTCTGCGCCTCACCCAAATCATTGAAACGAGCCATCAAAGGCGCATTGAAATACTCTGGAAAGAGAATGAAATCGCTCTTGTAATCGCTCACAGAATCAACGAAGAACTCAACCTGTTCGAAGAGGTCATCCACCGAAGCGTATGGGCGCATCTGCCACTGTACCAATCCGATTCTTACGGTTGGCTTGCGGTCTACATAAGAATCCGTAGGTGGCTGATAATAGATGTTATCCCACTGCAAGAGGGTGGCGCAGTGTTCGCTCTCCTCATCACTAGGAAGATAGTTGCGGATTACGCGGCGCACGTGGAAATCATTGGAAAGCTGGAAGGTAAGAACCGGGTCATAGATTTCACGGTTTCTTACATGCTCGATATACTCCTTAGGGCGCATCTTATCGGCATACTTGTGATAGTTCGGTATACGACCGCCAAACATGATAGCCTTCAAGTTGAGCTTCTCGCAGAGTTCCTTACGATACTCATACATACGGCGAGCCAGGCGCAAACCACGATAATCAGGGTGGATAAATACCTCGATGCCGTAAAGAATGTTTCCATTAGGATCGTGGGTATTGAAGGTTTCATTACCCGTAACCTGAGCATAGGTATGATCGCCCTTCACCATATTATAATTGACGATGATAGAGAGCGCACAGCCCACAATCTTATCATCAACGATAATAACCACCTGCCCCTCAGGGAAGATAGTAATGAGTTTCTTAATCTGTTCTTTTGTCCAAAATACATCTGAGTCTGCGTAAATACGCCTAAATGACTTGGCAAGCTGATCATAATCCTCCATACGGAGGTTGCGCATGCCTACCTTTTCGATTTTTCGAGTTGGTTCCATAACAACTGTATTTTTATTATTATCTAAATCCGGGTGCAAAGATACAGCAAATTATAGATACGACAAAGAGTTTTCGCAAATAATTGACATTTACGAAAACTCTTTTCATGTATTTTACACAAAGAGCGCGTTTACGCTTAAAATCAGATGCTAATATTTGGCATTTTCCTGTGGAATCGCTTTATCATGATCATCCAGATAAAACAACTTCACAGGATGATACTTCTCACTTGCCACAGAATATTCATCCTGGCGATAACGGGTCAGGATGCCTCCTATCCCCAACATCGTATGAAAAGCCGAAAGACTCGTCTGTACCTGTTGGGTACGATGACCAGACAAAGTTTTCAGTATTCCCGGATATTGTTTTCCATAACCAGATGATGTCCAGATGATGAAAGGAACATGCAACTCATAATCAGATGCCTTCGGGGCGGCGTGCAGAAAGAGGCGACGGTCATCATCAAAGATATTCTCTCCATGGTCGCTGGTATAGAGCATCGCCGATGTAGGTTGGCTATATACCCCATCCGTCTTTGCCTGAGTCTTCTCCCATTTCTGCAGACGTTCTACGATACCATGCAGGATATAATCGGTATACCGGATGGTATTATCGTATGCATTCAGCAGGTCACGCCGGTTCTCTGGCTTCGCTTCGCTCTTACTGTCAGGTTTAAAGAAAGCGAAATTACGGGGATAGCGCTCCTGGTAATTAAAGTGAGAACCATAAGTATGAAGTACCACGAAGAGTTTCCGATAACGGTATTGCTTGGATGAAGAAGCATCTGCCGCAGGCAATATCCCATCCAACTTCTGCAACAAATCACTATCATAATGATTATCTTTTGCAGAAGCACCTTCCTTCAGGAAGTAATGTTCATCAGCCTGTTCGCCAAGGAAATCAATAAAAGAATGATTAGGCAGCTGATTGCTGATAAATACGGTATGAAATCCCGCCTCCCTGAAAGCTGCCAGGATACCTTTCTCATGAAAGAGACGTTCGAAATCCTCTGCTGATGCAGCCGACAGGAGCATAGGAACACTTTTATGCGTAGTATTACTCTGGGTTGTAGCATCGGGAAAAGCTATGATTCCAGGAGTCTTGGAAAGCAAAGGATTGGTATCGCGCGGATAGCCATAGAGACTGAAATTGTGGGCTCTCGCCGTCTCTCCCACCACCATCACATACACCTCGGGAGCCTCAGCATCGTGCTCGCTCCTGGCATCAAACCTGAAATTTCGGCTTGCCTCCCTGTAATTCTCTGAAGCCGCATCACGCTCGAAAGCAAGATAGAGATTATAGCAAACGTTAACAGGATAAAGCTGGTTGCGTAAGCGATAATCATCTACAGCCACATAGCAAGCCAGCAGACAGAATAAACCGACAGCAGCTATCTCCAAAGCCCAACGACGCACTCGATGCTGGAGTTGAACCACTATCATCCCTTTCTTGCTGATATTGACAATGGCCAGAACCAGCAAAGGAAGATAAACCACAAAAACACCCACCACGGCAGGCAACAGATTATCAAGCAGTTCCTTCACCTCGCCAGGATTGGTAGTTACAAGATTCAGAAACATATCTACCGCTATCACTCCCGTCCCGAAGAGATAAAGCAATACCAGTTGGAAGGCAGCGAAAAAAACAAAAAGAAAAGCCCACCAGATCATCTTACCCGGGCATCTGGTTAACGAAAAGAACCACATGTAGAGTGCCAAAGGCAGCAACACATTGGCACCACAAGCCCAAGGAGCCAGACATTCAGTATAGCACAGAGCTATATTAGGCAACAACAATGCTACCACAGCATACCCGTAAAGGAATGCGCCCGATGACACCTTATTATATATATCCGTAAAACTGTTCATTCTACTTTTTCATTAACACTTTAAAGAGCATTATCAAACTACATAAAGAGCATTATTACTAAAACGCTTCATTGATATTGAAGAGAAAACCAGACTGCCCCGACTTACCGAATCCATAATCCAGACGTACATTCACATTCTTCTTAAATTCCCAGCGATAACCTACACCGGCATTCGGCAAAATCTGTTTAGAGCGCAATGCCGAGAATTTCGGGAAGATGGTTCCTGCTCCAACCCACACTACGATTCCATTACGCTTCCATACATGTTGGCGCAACTCAACCGTAGCTTCCAGAGAATGCTTATCGCGATAACGGCCTTCATAATAGCCACGCATGGAATGAGTACCACCCAATTCAGCCATCATTCCCCACGAAGGATTACCAAAGTTGAGGTTAGCCCCAATGTCCTCGGCAAGAACCGTTCCCTTACCCAGTCGCTGATAGGCATCAAAACGAAATGCCGTCGTACTGAAAGCATAATCATTTCCCATAAATCCTGGTCTGAACATCTGATTGATATTCAGATAGATACCACGATGTGGATTCGTAAGATTATCTCTGTTATCATATACCAGAGAAACGCCAGCTCCTACATTCCAAGTATGCTGATCCATGCCTTGCAGTAATTCCGGACGCTCAATATGTTTACCTATTACATAGTCATAACTCGCCATCGGTCCGATATAGAAATTATCTGCTACACGAAACAGGAAGCTAACTTCAGCCTGAGCCTGCCAACGCTTCATGTCACTCTTATTGGCATCGTTATCGCCCATCTCATAGCCTATTCCCCAAAAATCAGCGGGAAAAGAATAGAAATAAAGGTGATAATCGATGCGATATCTTCCTTTAGGAGCAATATGGTTACCACGGACACCCAACATATAGAAACCTACAGAACTGACATCACCATAAAGCGAGACATTAGAAGGAGGAAGAATACTGTCGTTCGGATCAGTACGGTATAGTCCTGCTGCCACCAATCCCAATCCAAACTTGGTATCAGAGGCATAATGAGGACCACCTATCACACTAAAATCGAAACGCTTATGCTTCTTGTTTTTGTTGGAATCATTAAAGTAGTCAAGAATCCGGTTCACCCATGATTTCCCGGCACGTAAAGCCATCGTATCCACCTTCTCTGCAGATGAGATACTATCGGTTACAGAAAGCTCAGAGGCATAGCTGCCCAATGCCAACATCATAATAAGTATTGTCAGAATATGCTTCATCTTGTTGATTTTATTATTTTAATACACTAATGCTACATTATCAATCCACAAGGTATTGCCTGGAGTTCCGATATAGGCTCCACCATCGGATGAGGAGAACTGAAGAATCAGATGAGTAGGTGTTTCGTTAGCACTCGCCCATCCTACTTCTTTTACCGGCACACTCTTACCCTTGCTGTTACGGGCATAGTCAGTGGATCGCAGTCCCATAGTAGCAGCCTGATAACCTGCCATGTGGCGGATATCGCCATAATGGATTGTATAGGTAGCATCTTCCACCCATCTATTGGTACTCTTTCCGAATCTGACTACCATCGTACCCACACGTTTAGCTGTTATATTTCCCTTAGCATCTTCATGCCGTTTCTGCAGATAGAGCACAGCTATAGCATGATCTCGACCTGCAACCGTAGAGGCTCCGCTAAATCCATTCTGCTTGATACGATTGGCTGCATTAGGAAAAGAAGTCTTATAATCAAAGCGCAAAGCCTTAGGACGTGCGGTGAATGGTATACCCCAGTTGATGGCTTTAGGACCATCCTTGGTACTTGTTATCGGTTCACGAACATTACCCAGAAAGAGAGAACCGGCAGCCAATACCTTGATATTGATGAGTCCCAGCACTTTTACTTTCTCAATATGGGTTACCAGTTTGGCACAATATCCACTACCATGTTTATCACGAAACACAGAGTTGTTCGTCTTATAGATGCCCGATACATGTGCCAGGACATTAGAGGAACCCCAAGGCGAACCACCCTTATTGGTATAAGGAATATTACCATTGACAGTCATATTAGGTCCAACGGCATAAACTGTTTTCTGATTTCCTCCGATAATGCCTGATTCTTTGATATTCCTGACTACCCAGTGGTCCATATTACCATATTTAAAAGGAACCACCTTTCCCTGTCCCTTAACGGGAAGGCACGGCAAGGTAGCAAC
>OGQM01002171.1_pt1 | contig 12138 bp, 10 predicted proteins | sample 1553191 | NCBI WGS metagenome assembly OGQM01 (sample SAMEA2579954, study PRJEB22360) | human gut metagenome | biome: human gut; feature: human-associated habitat; material: faeces | place: Denmark | collected 2008/2010 | reverse complement strand
AAGGCTATACTAAATCAATTGAAAATAATGAAAATAGTCCGTTTGTAATGTCTGTTATTTTTCTGAAATGCTGATTTTGAAAGTAAGGAGATAAATAAATATTTATTAAATAACAAAAGGCTTGCCGATCCGCAAGCCTTTTTTTGTTATTATCGAAAATTATTTTTATAAGCTAATAGAAAAATACTGGTAAAAAATGAAAGAGATTTTACAAAGTCGTAAATGTCTTACAAAGTATTTTTCATGATTTGGAAAGCGCCGAAAAAATTATCGACAAAAATAAATACTTGAGCAGTATTTCCACATTTAATGTTATTCAGATATTATTTATATAGTTAACTTGAACGGACGTTGATAAAAATAACAGTTTTTTAAAAAAACAGGCAAAGAAAATATGGTAAATTATATGTATGTTCGAACAAAGCGTTATTTTTACGGGTTATTGTTTACGTCGCCCGTTGATAATAAAAACAACAAGAGGTGTAGTGTGAAAGAAAAAGCAAAAAGAGCGAAACTAAAAACCCTGCCATAAAAAGCAGAGCAAGGTAATAAGGCAAAAAAATGAATTAGGAAGATAAAACGCCTTGAGAAAGCAAAAATTTAAAAGCTTGTTTAATGGCTTTGGTTCGTTGGAGTTCTTTAAGATGTTCGGGCAAATCCACTTTAAACAAATCGGTAGGATTCCAAACCTCCCCGGTTTTCAAAATAGAAAAAACAGCGGTAAGAATCATACGAGCAATAGCAATAACAGCGCGTTTCTTGCCTCTGCGTTTAGAGAGTCGTTCATATTTTAAACGGTAGTAAGGAGAAGCTGTAGATTTCACGGCGGCGTGAGCGACCTGAACCAAAGCGGGTTTGAGATAAACGCCGGCGCGAGAAATGCGAACGGATTTCTTTTTTCCGGCAGATTCATTGTTACCGGGGGTAAGCCCCGCCCAACGGCATAAGCGTTTGGACGAACCGAATAAATCGACGTCGGTACCGATTTCGGAAATAATGGTAATGGCGGAATTGCGGTCAACTCCCGGAATGGTGCAAAGCAGGGAAATCAATGATTCGTATTCGGAAACCATTTTGGAAATAGCGTTATCGATTTTTGCAATAGAATGGTCAATAGCAGATAAATGTTCACGAACAACCTTTACACGAAATTTTTGTTCGCTCGTCATAGAATATCCTTCAATGGAAGTAAGCACTGAATCAGCTTTTTTCTTCAAGGAACGCTTGAGAAGAGAACGGCAATAATCAGGATTGAAAGAATCGGAGGAAATGAGATAATCGGTAATGGCGGAAGCGGAAGCCCCAAACATATCGCTAACGACGGAATCCAAAGCAACGTTGCAAACGGTAAAAGCATTTTGGAAACGGTTTTTTTCACTGCTTTTCATTGAAACCAATTTGTAACGGTAACGAGTGAACTCTCTTAAAATTCGGATTTTCTTAGGCGGAATAAAACTTCCGGGTACGAGTCCCAAACGAAAAAGGTCTCCGATCCATTTAGAATCCTTGGTGTCGTCTTTGTTTCCTTTTATGACTTTAACCCATTTTGGATTGGCAATAACAACGTGAATGCCCCGTTCTTCTAAAATATTGAAGACAGGAATCCAATATTTACCGGTGGATTCCATACAGAGGTCAAAACAATTGTTTGAAATGAGCCAATCGGCAAAAAGGTGTAAGTCTCGGTTGTAAACGGAAAAACGCTTTTTCTCGTAATGAGGCTCTAAGGAATGTGTTGTGGTAATGATGGTAGCGACAAGAAAGGATTTATGTACGTCAACGCCACAACAAACAGGATAAACAGCTTTCAAAATTTTTCCTCCTTGAAAAGATTTGGAAGAAAGGCGGTGACTGAATCATCGCACAATTAACAGGCGTTAAAACAATTCTTAGTGTACGGGCTCAAAGCTCCACGCATTTGTGCTTGAAAAGATGATTCTAACACTGATTAAAATACTGATTTTTGCAGGCGGCAACTTCAACTCCTCCTACCGTGCTTTGTAGTGTGCCTTCCTTTGTAAAAATTATATCATAAAAACAAAAAAATAAAAAATAAAACGCCACGACTGCACTCTTTCATTTCTATTTGTGCTGACACTTCGTGGCAGAATGGTGATTAAAATGAAAAATTTTGCAAGAGAAACGTCGATACTGGAGTTCAGGGATGATTATGCGTTCCTGAGTAATTTTTATGGCGCACCCGTCGAATACAAGGGGCTGGTGTTTCAAAACAACGAAGCGGCGTTTCAGGCAATGAAAAATCCCGCGCAGGCACATAAGTTTACGGATATCAGCGCCAAATCGGCAAAACGGCTCGGTCGGCAGGTAGAACTGCGAAGCGACTGGGAACAGGTTAAAGAGCGTATAATGTACGAAATTTGTCTGGCAAAGTTTACGCAGCATCCGGATCTGAAAGAAAAACTGTTGGCGACCGGTGACAAGTTCCTTGCCGAAGGCAACTATTGGAGAGATACCGAATGGGGTGTTTTCGCAGGGAAAGGCGAAAATAAGCTCGGAAAAATACTCATGCGAGTACGCGAAGAATTGCGTGGAGGAAAGGGAAATGGCAACGATTGAATTTATCGAGAAAGAACCATACGAGTTAAACACGCTATGGTCTAAAGAGAAATATTTTCCGTGTTATATGGTGAAAGACGGGATTGAGTTGTTCGTTTGGAATCGGAGCGAACCTTCGGGGCGTTTCGACAATGAAGATCTTGAACTGCGAAAACAGCAGCTCATCTGTAACGGCGGCGCTTATTTTAAGTTTTACGACCATAGTTCGCATATTTCTCCGCTTGATTTCCTGGGCTGGGTATCCGAGCATAAACTTACATTGCGTGAAGATACGACCGCAAAATTGTTGTCGGATGGAAAGACGTTTGACTTTCACGGAAATCTCAATGAATGCTCCTGTGCTTTTTTCTATCGGATCTTTGACGGAAACGTTATGAAAGAAGTGCTGAAAAAAAGTATCCGTTTACGCAAAGCAAAACCGTGTTTTGATTCGGAATAGCACAGAGCTTGAATCGAAAATTTATAAGTAAAAATATTGGTATATTTACCGATAAAAAAGATAAATCAAAGGAGAAGTATCAAAAATGAATAAACAAGAAAAATTAGAAACGGCAATGAAACGTTTGGCACAGCTTCATCGTTACCGTGATTTGCTTTGGGAACATGTCGAGGTTACGGATGAGTTGTATCACCCGCTGCTGTTTATCATCGATGAGGCCATTCAACGTCAAAATGACGAAGTGGCGATTCTGCGCGGGGCTAAAATCGAGAAGACGCACAAGCGGAAGAAGTATGTCTTCGAAGTAGGCCGAAATCGAATCGGCGCCGCGGATGTGTACTTGAACGGCGAGCTGCTTGTCAGCTTATTCGACGAAGTTGTTGAGGCGATCGAACCCGAGAAAATGCAAACGGATATCGTCAAAGGTAGGGGCAGCAGAATTCCGGACGCAGTCTTTGTAAAATCGTTGCTGTACAGCCCCTCAGACGACATCTGTCATTTGAGCGACAAAGTCAAGGCCGTTCTTGACCGTGATATTCCGGAAGATATTCAAAAAATGCTACAAGAAAATATAGAGAGGGTAAAACAATGCGTACAAAAACTTTGACATCTATCGTATCGTATCCGGAACGCGGCGAAGGAGGAAACAACCGATACCGCGGCAATTGTTCCCCGAAGCTTATCGAGGATTTGATAGGATTCTTCCAACCGCACGAGATCTGCGATTATATGTGCGGAAGCAATACGACGAAATCTGCCGCAGACAAATGTGGCATCGATTGTCATACGTATGATTTGCACAGCGGGTTCGATATCATGAACAGCGAAATACCTGAAAGGCCGGCATTTGTTTTTTGGCACCCTCCGTACTGGGATATTGTGACCTATTCAGATGTTATGTATAAGGCAGAAGACGTACGTGTAAAATACGGCTATGATCCGAGGAAATTTGATCTGTCGCGGATTCCCGATTGGGATAAATTCGTCGGAGCGATGAACTACGCGATGATGAAACAGTTCGCCGCGCTGGAAAAGGGCGGGCGAATGGCGGTGCTTATGGGCGACATCAAGAAGAAAGGGAAACTTTACTCGATGCTGTCCGAAATTATTAAACCGGGCACGCTCGAAAATATCATTATCAAGACGCAGCATAACTGCTTTTCTGATAATGTAAAATACAGCGGTTCGTTTATTCCGATTTTGCACGAGTATGTTATGATTGTTCGGAAAGACAATCCGCTTCTGATTCCGGTTTTGATTACAAAGCGTATGGAAGCCGATATCAGGGATATGTCTGGCGCAACATGGCGAGACGTCGTTGCGAGCGTGATGGAGGAAAAAGGTCCCGTCCCTCTTTCTTATCTGTATGAACAGCTTGAGCCTTATAAAAAGGCGAAAAGGAATAAATGGTGGAAAGAGAAGGTGCGGCAGACACTGCAACTATATCCGGATTGCTTTTGTCAAACTGATAGAGGCATGTGGAAACTAAAAGCCAATAAGAGCAAATGCGCTTAATGCTATGAAAAAAATAATTTAATAAAGGCAGGGAATTAAAAATGAACGCAATAACAGTATTAAATCTTTTATATCGCCAAGACTATGAAGAACTCAAGAGGCAATGTGAATTTGAAATCGGCAGTATGCCAGGAAAAAACATCGATGCGTCAAAAGCCCGCGAAAAACTTGCACGTAAAGTTGCTAAACAAGAAAAAGACAGACCGCATCTTGCAGGTGCTTACGTAATAGACGATACGCAACAAATCTGCGACGGTTCTGCGGCGGGAGTTTATAACGACATCCTTCCGGGCCTTGTTACTGTAACGGACAATACTAAACCGTTTGATGTTCGTTCAGTTAAAAACTGCTATTCTGATAAAGTTGAAATGGAAACGCTCAACTTGAAAGAATTGAAACAAAATATAAAAATCGCCACAGCAAGTGGTATCAAACGAAACAAACAGATTGTACAGGTTGGAGATTATTATTTTGATGCTAGATATATCTTGGATTATCTTCCTACCTTAACGGGAGAAATACAGATTAAACAATGCAGTAACGGATATACCGGAGTGCTATTGGCAGAGGGTGACAATGGATTTGTTTTTATAATGTCGTTGCGGGGGATAGACGAGAAGCCGATATATGTAGTAAAACCAAAAAATACATAGATCAGGTTTAAACTTTTAGAACCGAATAAAAAGATAAAAGAAAATCAGTAGCGGCATGAAAAGGCATACCAGACACTGCCGATCAATACCTCGGTTTTTTGATAAAACCGAGCGTGGATGCTGATACGCAGGGCGGCATAGAAAAGTTCCGAGTGGCGGGAATTACCTCCGTCGCTCGGAACTTTAAAAAACGAAGTAACTTCATTGACAGATTAAGAAAAATGAAGGATTTTCTAGCTTGCAAAGACTAAAATAAAAAATTCAGGTAGCATTTATCCAAAACTAAAATTGTTTTGAGCAGGAAATAAAATATTTTGGCGGAATAAATTTTTAATTGGATGTAAAAAATAGGCAAGACTATGTTTTATATTAACTAAAACTCTTTACAATAATTTTCTGAATGACTATAATAAAAATAGGGGAAACTATTTAAATAGGAGTTATGCTTATGAATCTTGTTGAAAGGGTTAAGTTTAAGATCAAGAAATTAATTGAAATTAAAGGGATATCCATTTATGAACTTGCGAAAAAGTCCGATTTGACCGAAGCTTGTATTCGGAATTGGTATACAAAAAGAAATTATACACCAAGTTTGGAAGCAATCGAGAAAATTTGTCGTGCTTTTGATATTCCAGAAACCGAGTTGGTAAGACGTGACGATGAAGAAATGGTTCCTATGACTGAGATTGAAAAACAAATGCGATATTGTTTGCTAGTTGTAAAGAAATTGTTGGAGCCCCCATAAAAATTGTAGTTGCAAAAGGTATTTCAAATGTTAACGATTTATTTGATATAAGAAACAATTATTATGGTTATTATATCTTAAATAATGATATTGATTTTGATTATGCAAATGTCCAACAATCAATGTTTACTCCTTTTTCTATGTTTTTCGGGGTATTGGATGGAAACGGATATCAAATAAGAAATATACTATTTGATACCTCTTCTTCAAGCAAGAATTATGGGTTATTTATTGAAAATAGAGGGATTATTCAAAATTTAACTATTTCAACTAAGATATCTTTCTATGGAGAATCAGACAAACAAGTGGAATACGTTGGTGGAATTGCAGCAAAAAATTATGGGGTTATACGTAATTGTAGCGTCAATTCGCTGGGATATTTCTTTGTGGGCATAGAGAATAGTTATGTTGGAGGAATTGCGGGCTTGAATGAAGGATTAATAACTGAATGTAGCAATTATGTGACGATATTTGGATATGCTTACGCAGGAGGAATTACAGGCTACAATAAAGGGACTGTTGAATATTCTGTAAACGCTCGGATTTTAGTTTTAGAAGAAGTGGATGAAACTATTGAGTATTTAGGTATCGTTGGCCGAAACGAAGGAACAGTCATCGATAGTGCTCACTTTGAAGATGTTTACGAAGGACTCAAGGACTATAATATCAGTGAGTATGTGGACGAAGAAGAAACAACAAACTAATTAAAAATTATTAATCTTCTTAAAAATTTATTTCTTTGTGAAAAGTGATATCTAAGTTGTATCACTTTTCACGGAAATAAAAGTTGATAGGTTATTAAATAAAATATATAAGGAGAGGTATTTTTGATAAGTAAAAGTTATTGAAGTTTAATATATATTTGATATAATGATTTTGTTGAATGATTCTGTAGGATAAGAGGTAAAAATGAAGAAGTCAAAAAAGTTATTAATCTTTCTCTGTCTGATTAGCGGAGTCATATTTCTGTTGGCCGGTTTTTATTTGACTTCGAGAACGTCGGAGTTTAAGAAAAACGGAATAGAAACGCAGGCAGAAATTGTTCTCATTGAAAAAGATTATGATACGGACGGTGAAGAAAAAATAACTGTTTACGTAAAATATACTGTTGAAAATACCACATATACAAGAAAGTTGGATTATTATTCTTTTACGCTGCATGAAGGCGATATAATAACAATATTATATTTACCTGATACTCCGGGTAAAATAACCTATCCCAAATTCAATACGGTCCCGCAAACTTTATTTTTTGTCGGCCCTTCGTTGACAACTTCATGGCATCTTCCCTCCGTCAGCATTTTCAATTCCAACTATTTTGCTAGGTTTTGCATTAAGAATATAGCACCACCGTTCCGTTCTGTCAAGTCCCCACTTTGCATAAACTGAAAGAAAACGGATTGATTGCCATAGTAAAACAATTCGATTACCGTCAGAATTTACGTGTTTTCGGAAAACATCCTGCGAGCCTTGTTTGCGCGGACGGTACGGGGAATTATTATAAAACGCGGTTTTTATATGACGCAAAAAAGAGGATCGAAGTCGGAAGTCAGGTTGTCGTATACGTAGATGAAAAAAATTCAAAGAAATATTTTGTCGATATAGAATCGATAAATAAGGAGTGAAAATGAAAACGAAACGAATTGTAACAATTTTAGCTATGTGTCTTACGTTTGTTATGCTCGGAGTATTGTCTGCATGCGCGGGAGAGCAAGGTCCGCAAGGTGAAAAAGGCGAACAGGGAATACAAGGTGTTCAGGGTGAAGCGGGAAAAGACGGCATAACGCCCACAATAGAGATCAGCGACGACGGATATTGGGTTATCAACGGCATAAAAAGCGAATATAAAGCGGTAGGGCAAGACGGGGCAGACGGCAATGACGGTATCACTCCCGCAATCACTATAAGCACGGACGGCTATTGGGTTATTAACGGCATAAAGAGCGAGTATAAAGCCGTAGGAAAAGACGGCACAAACGGAAACGACGGTAATGACGGACGCGGGATCGATTCCGTTGCCTATGATAAAGACGGAAATCTCGTAATCACTTATACGGATAATACGAGCGATACGGTTATATTACCTGAAAAAGAAGAACACGTACATACTTACGGGGAATGGATACGATATTCCGAAGAAAAGACGAGTTGCGAAAAAGTTTTTTATTACCAAGTTTGCGAAACTTGCAATGCGGTTGAATGGAGAATCGGTTCGAAAGAAGACCACGTTTGGGCGGAAACGTATAACTACAGTGCTACTCACCATTATATTTCTTGTGAAAAATGTGGGGAACGGGTTAGTGATTTTGAACGTCATACTTTAGACGATAAGGGTAACTGCACCGTTTGTAAGCATTTTATTGGCGGGTTGCACTATGAATTATCGGCTGATGAAAAATCGGCTATCGTTACCGGTTATGACGGTATAAGTCAGCTTGTAATTATACCTGAAGAATATCAAGGAGTTCCCGTAACGGCTATTGGTAAAGATGCGTTTGTGGCAAATTCTACTATATATTCCGTTTATCTTCCCGATACGATTATAGAAATTCAAGAATATGCTTTTTGCAACTCGTCATTAGAAATCATTGAGTTATCTGAAAATTTAAAAACTATCGGTAGATTTGCGTTTAGCGAGTGCGTGGATTTAGGAGCGCTTGAAATTCCAAAAACCGTTGAAGGCATAGGTGAATTTGCTTTTTCCGGAATTGAAAATCTTCATTTGATTGTTGATAGCGATAATCAGTTTTTTAAAGTTATTGGCAATGATTTGTATTCTAAAGACGGCTCGGTAATGTATTGGTATAACGATTGTGATAAAACGAGAACCTCTTTCGTTATTCCAAATACTGTGAAAACGATTAAAGAAAGTGCTTTCTCTTCTTGTAGATGGCTTAAACAGTTAACGATATCGAGGTCGGTTGAAAAAATTGAAGCGTTTACGTTTTTTACTTTACCAGATTTACCAAGTAAAGTAATTTTTGAAGAAACTACGGGTTGGACTTGTACGGGACCGAAAGGTGATATTTATCAGCCAACGACTGAGGAATTAGAGCAATCTGGCGCAAAATTCTTGTTTGAGTATGATACCTATCTTTGGGAGCGCACGGAAACAGCTTAATTAAATGACGAAAAGTTGATTTCTGATCATAATAAGAGGCGAGTTGTATATCGTCTCTTATTTTTGTTTTCGGAATTATTTTTAAATCATTGAGTAAAAATCAAGTGCAGAATTCGTCATATTAATAGAATGAAGAAAGGGGGGAGGTACCAATGAATTAACTGATAAGGGATATAGAAAGTAACTCAAATATACACCAGAAAAACAAAAGGAGCAAACGAAATGAAAAAGAAAATAAAGCAAATGTGTTGTATTCTAGCATTACTGTCGGTATTTGGTTTTGGCGCAGGAATTACAGCATTAACAGTATCAGCGGATAACGCAATAACGGTATCCCCCGAAACGTCTGTTAATGCGACTCAGCAAGCCAATGAATCCAAGAAGCTGGTAGCGGCATTAGAGAGCGATGTGTACTGGATAAACGGTATTCCGTACATAGATATAGTAAAAGAGGAAACTGCTAAAGGTGCGCGTTCTGTATCGGAAACAGTTGCCGTTATACCTGATCTCATAGTTGACGAAAACGGATATATTGAGCATGTTTCTTCAATAAGTGGAGAAGTAGAAATTCCAGAAGAGACTGAAGACGGAACAACTATAGTTGGTATCAAAGGAAAAGCGTTTAATAAATCGAAGATAACTAAAGTTATTATTCCGGCGACAATAATAGATATTGAAAGTAATGCATTCTATATGTGTATAAGCTTAGAACAGTTAGAATGGAAAACTCCATTAAGTGATGAAACTGAAATGGGGTTAACAATACAAGTGAACGCATTTTTCCGTTGTACAAAACTGGTCGATATAGTATTACCTAAACGATTGACATCATTAGATGTGCTTGCCTTTTCAAAATATTCTTCGTTAAAGAATATCTATATTGAAGAAGGATGCGCCAAATATAGAAACGGTACCGGTGGATATGCGGGAGTTGTATATACGACGGATCAAGAAATAAATAGTGTAGAAACAAGTTATATTTGGCCTGAAGGGAAGCAGAAATATAAAATCCATCTTATTGTAGGAACGGACTCCGATCTGTTTGAACAACGCGTTGTTGCGGGCGGACATGCCATTACTTTACCATTAGCAGCAGGGAATCAAACAATTTCTGGCTGGTATTTAGATGCGGAATTTACGGGCGAGGCATATACAACGGAGTACTTTGTAGAAGAAAATGAAGATGTAAAAAGCTATACCTTGTACGCGAAAATAGAAAACAGCGAGCCTGCGAACTCATACGTACTTACGTTTGATTTGCAAGGCGGAACACAATCTCAGTTAGAAAATCCAATGGTATTGCCTACGGGCGAAGCCTTGAATTTATCTGCATATCTTCCTAAGCGAGCCGGATATGATTTTGCAGGCTGGGATTCATTGCCTGCAAAAAACGGGGATAAGATAGTAGACGAAACCGGGATAGGGACAAGTTTTAGTGAAAATATCGGTTCAATGACTTTGTACGCAGCATGGACAGCGCATCGTTATACTATTAACTTCAGAGACTATAACGACGTAAAAGTATTTGAATTGGAATTAGATTATGGTTCTAATATTGGTGCACGTTTACCGGAAAGAATAGGTTATAAATTTGAGGGTTGGTATGATAGCCTTGAAAAAGATGCAGTTAAATATACTGAATCTGATAGTGTGTTTGGTTCAGACGCGTGGCGAGTAGAGGAAGATAGGACGTTAGATTTTTATGCGCATTATGAGGCAAATGAATATAATCTTAGTGTGTATTGTGACAAGTGCAATGAAACACACTCATTTGGTCGGGTGAAATATGATCAGACTGTTACTATTTCCGCGCCGTGTGAACATATTGGTTATGAATTAGGCGGTTGGGAAGCGTTTGATGCTACGTATACGGATTCTTTTGTATGGAAGTATGTAGAAGCCCCGGAATTTAATATCATTTGGGAGGCAAAAGAATACAGTATTACCTATAAAGAAGACGATAAAGTAATTGATGCACCGGACAAATGTCCTACAACGTATACGATTGAATCCAATTTCACTTTCCCGACGATAAGCAGAACCGGCTACAATAACGTATATTTGAGAGAAGCCGAGAATAACAACAAGTTAACGGGGATTACTCCCGGCCGCACGGGGGATTTGACGTTATATATAGAGAAAGACGATCCCGTAAAAGTAAAAGTTACGCTAAATTATTATGGAAAGTATAGCAATGATGTTGTTGAATTAGCTTACGGAAATACGTATACGCTTCCTGCGGATAAGACTTTGGGGGGATATGACTACAAAGGCTGGGAAGATTCGCAAGGAAATGTGCTTGATAATACTGAAATCAGCAAATTACTTGTAGACACAACGTATTACATAAGATGGGTAGGGACGGTAACGTTAAAAGATGAGAACGGGAAAGAGATAGACAAAGTGGAATTACAATACGGAAAATCGTTTTTTATTGAGCCTTATACAAAAACAGGATATACTTTTCACGGTTGGTCTACCTCGCAAAGCGATAATGCTTATGTAACCGATGAAGCTGGTAATGGCATAGGGACATTTAAGGTGCAAAACAGTCTTATTCTATATGCTCGGATTACAGCGAATACTTATGTGATTACCTTTGATCACCAAGGTGGACAAGGTGGACTTTCTAGATTAGAAGTCGTTTATGGTACCGATAATAGTGTAGTCCAAATTCCTTACAAAATAGGTCATAACTTTAAGGGATATTACACACAAGCAAATGGTGCAGGAATTTGTTATTTTAACCAGAATGGAGAGTTTACGAAAGGTAGTACGTGGAATCTTGAAGAGGATTTGCATTTGTATGCAAAGTGGGAAACAATTCAGTTTTCGGCGAATTTAACTAATAATATGCAAACATTAAGCTATGCAATTACGGCTAAAAATGCAAACAACCAAAGTGTTAGTATATCAAATTTCTCTCATTTTGAAATAAAAGTATTGTTAAAGAGTAATTCTACAGTAATAAAAACAATTGAAACGACTTCTATTGTTTATGATTTATCTACATTGAATTATTATGATAATTGCATATTACAAGGTGCTGTGTATTTTAAATATAATAATCAATCTATCGGTAGCATTA
>OGQM01002169.1_pt1 | contig 12158 bp, 10 predicted proteins | sample 1553191 | NCBI WGS metagenome assembly OGQM01 (sample SAMEA2579954, study PRJEB22360) | human gut metagenome | biome: human gut; feature: human-associated habitat; material: faeces | place: Denmark | collected 2008/2010 | reverse complement strand
TAAAAGGAATCTGCGGCAGTACCCCCCGGCCCATCCGCACCGGCCGCGGAACCTGAAAAACGTCTGTCATCTCCAAAAGCGCTGTGTCCAGTTCCCGCAGGCCGTTCCGCGTGTTTGTATACAGGATCGGAAATACCATCAGAAACGAAATCACAACCGAAAGATTCTTCGACGAAATCCAGATCAGGATCAGAATCACAAAAGAAGCGACCGGCACTGCTTTCACTGCTGCAACCAGCGGCGTCAGGAGTTCTTCTGCAATGGAAAACCGACCGGCAAGTGCAGCTCCTGCAATTCCCGCCGCCGCACCAAGAAGGAATCCGGCTCCGATGCGTGCTCCGGAAAACAGCAGGGACTGCCAGAAGACCGGTTCTGTTACAAGCGTAAAAAGGCGTTTCAAAACAGCGGCAGGAGATGCCAGAAGGATCTCCTGCCCGACAAAAACGCTTGCCGCCTGCCAGATCATAAGCCAGAACACGATCGGCCAGAGCTTCGTTTTTCTCTGTTTCTCTTTTTTGTTTTTATTCGGAATAATAGAAGTCATCTCCTGGAAGTTCTCCTCCGACTGCCTCCGGGTTCTGGTCTTTGAGTACACCGAGATAACCGGAAAGCTTCTCTTTCATCTCATCACCGGTGATGCAGACAATGTTGCATGCCGGAAGCGCTTTCTTTGCGACTGCCTCCGGAACAATGTCATAATCCCCGATCAGTTTTGCCGCCTCATCAGTGTTTTCGGTTACGTAGGATACGGATGCCCGGTAAGCTTCCATAAAGTCTGCAACTGCTTCCGGATGCTCCTTGGCAAAAGCAGTGCGTACAACGGTAACACCTGTCACCAGTGTGCTCGCCGTTCCTTCGGACTCCTGGATTTTGTTCCATTCTTCGGTCAGGTCAAGTGCGGTGCGCAGCGTTTCTTTTTTCGTCTGTGCCGTCGTTACAAACGGCTGCGGCAGCATGGCGATTCCATCGGCATCTTCTGCAAGTGCTGCCACGCACTCGGCGTGTTCGCTCTTCCACTCGATCGTTACGTCCTCACCCGGTACGAGGCCGTTCTTTTCGAGGATATAATTCAAAGCATACTCCGGAGTTGCACCTTTGCCGCCCGCATAAATGGTTCTGCCTTTCAGATCCGCAATGGAATGTACGGTATCGCCGTCCTCGACGATATAAAGGACACCGAGCGTATTGACTGCGAGCACCTGCACGCCGCCGTTTGTCTTGTTGTAGAGTACGCTTGCAAGGTTCGCAGGAACCGCGGCGATATCCACCTCTCCCTGTACCAGTTTTGCGCTGACCTCATCCGGGGCAGCGGCAAGTTCAAACGTGTCCGCAGGTGACTCTTTGCTGTCGTTATCGCTCATCATTTTTACCATTCCCATGGCGGTCGGTCCCTTTAATGCAAGCACATGGACCGGTGTCTCATCTTCTGTTTCCGATGCCGCTGTGCTGCTCTCTGTCTTTGTCTCTGTCTGGCCGCATCCTGCAAACAGAAGTACCATTGCAAGAATCGCTGCCGCAAAGCCCATCTTTCTTTTCTTTTTCACTTTTGTCTCCACCTTGCTGTTCTTTTTAGTCTACCAGCTTGTCCAGTTCTTTTACATATTCTGTCTGGCTGGAAATCTTGTGTTTTGCCTGCGCCGCATATTTGTTGACTGCCGCCTGCGACTTTTTGATTGACTGCATCGTGCCGGCTCCTGCCACGCATCCGCCCGGACAGGCCATGCCTTCGAGAAGATAACCGTTGTACTTTCCGGCCTTTGCCATTGTCAGCAGTTTCCGGCATTCCTTCAGACCTTCTGCATTTGCCATCTTGATTTCGCGGTCCGGGTATTTTTCACGGATTACATTTTCCACAGATTTTGCAACGCCGCCGGAGACAGCAAAGTTTCTTCCGTCCACCGATGCATCGCTGACGCCGTCCGGATCTTCCTCAAGTGCACTCACATCTACCTGGCGCGCATCGAAAATGCCCGACATCTCTTCAAACGTCAGAACGAAGTCCACCTCACTGCGGACAGACCGGCGCATGGCCTCCAGTTTTTTCGCCGCACACGGTCCGACAAAGACAACCTTCGCATTCGGATTGTGTTTCTTGATCAGACGCGCCGTCAGCGTCATCGGGGTCAGTGCCATCGAGATACAGCTTGCGTAATCCGGGAACAGTTTCTTCGCCATTACAGACCAGGCCGGACAGCAGGATGTCGCCATAAACGGCAGTTTCTCCGGAACTTCGTTCACAAAATCCTCTGCCTCCTGTGCCGCACAGAGATCCGCTCCGATCGCAACTTCAAAGACATCCGCAAAACCGAGCTTTTTCATCGCCGCACGCAGTTTTCCAGGCGTTACTTTCGGTCCGAACTGGCCGACAAACGCCGGTGCCAGCGCTGCATAGACGCGCTCTCCCGACTGGATCGCACGGATTACCTGGAAGATCTGGGATTTGTCCGAAATAGCGCCGAACGGGCAGTTGACGAGACACTGGCCGCAGGATACACATTTCTCGTAATCGATATCCGCTTTTCCGTTCTCATCTGAACCGATGGCATCCATTCCGCAGGCTCTCGCACACGGACGCTCCTGAATGATAATAGCCTGGTATCCGCATACCTTGGCACACTGACCACATTTGACGCATTTATCCTGATCAATATAGGATCGTCCATTGGTGCGGTCCAGCGTAATGGCCTTTTTCGGACAGACTTCCACGCACGGATGTGCAAGACACCCCTGACATCCCTCCGTGATCAGAACCCGTTTTTCATGACAGGCGTTGCATGCAAATTTGATGACATTAATGAGCGGCGGTGTATAATACGTCTCCGCCTGGTCCGCCAGTTTGATATTGTCCGAGATCGGGGCGTGCTCTGCCGCGCTTCTGCACGGAAGTCCCATTGCAAGGCGAAGCCGCTCTCCTACAATCGCCCGCTCCAGAAACACATCATTTCTAAAATTTCCGACCTCGCCGGGAATTACACGGTAAGGAATTTCCTCGATCGTCTTTTCCACCGGGGAGTCCACGTCATACGCCATTTTTGCAACTTCCGTAAAAATGGCATGGCGGATTTCCTGAATTCTTGTTTCTACTCCTCTCATTCTTTCTTCCTCCTGCTGTATTTTCCTCCGCATCTTTTCAGTTAAAATTATTCCGCTTTCTATTACTATACTTGATTTCGAAAGTATTGTCATCTTTTTCCCGTATTTTTGCTGAAAAATTTCGGTCTGCACAAAAAAGAACCTGCCGTCTCTGTATCATTTCACAGAAGTGACAGGTTTCTTATTTTTACCGCTCCCAGAGATCCGGGGCGAGTTCGTCTTTTTTCATACGCTGCATCAGTTCATCCACAGCCTGTTTCGGGTTTTTGTTTTCAAACAGAACCTGATTGACTGCCTGAATGATCGGCGTTTCGATTCCGAATTTTTTCGACAGGGTAAGACCCGCTTTTGCGGAATAGACGCCCTCGACGATCATCTGAACTTCATCCATCGCCTGCTGCATCGTTCTGCCCTGGCCGATCAGGTATCCGGCTTTCCGGTTCCGGCTGTGAACGGAAGCACACGTTACAATCAGGTCGCCGATACCGGAAAGACCGTAGAAGGTTTCCGCATGGGCACCCATCGCCGTGCCGAGCCGTGCAATTTCCGCGATCCCGCGGGTAATCAGAGCCGCTTTCGTATTGTCGCCGTAGCCAAGACCATCTGCCGTTCCGGCTGCCAGTGCGATGACATTTTTCAGAGCTCCGCCAAGTTCAATTCCCGTGATGTCCGGGCTTGTGTAAACGCGGAAGACCGGACTCATGAACACATTCTGCACATACAGTGCACTCTCGCGGTCATGCGCGCCGACAACGATCGTGGTCGGCAGGCCGCGGCCGACTTCCTCTGCGTGGCTCGGTCCGGAGAGAACAACGACATTCGCTCCCGGCACTTCCTCCTCGATGATCTGAGACATCGTCATCAGGGTATCGGCTTCCACGCCTTTTGCCACATTGACGATGAGCTGGCCGTCCGGAATATCCGCCGCATACTTTTTACATGTGGTTCGCACGTACGGGGATGCTTTTGCCATCACAAGGATGTCCTGTCCGGAAAGGGAGCCGCGCACATCGCAGGTGAACTTCATTTCATCCGGCAGTTTTACGCCCGGAAGCTTCGTCAGATGCTCTCTGTGTTCCTTTAAGCTCTCAATTTCCTTTTCATTTTCCGAGCAGATCGTCACGTCATGCCCGTTGTTGCAGAGCAGGAGGCCGAGGGCGGTTCCCCAGCTTCCTGCTCCGATGATGCTAATCTTTGCCATATTTTATTTCTCCGACTTTTTGGATAAATACGTTTTCCGCTCTGTTCCCGCGATGAGACGCTTGATGTTTGCACGGTGCTCCCAGAAGGCAAGCACGGCAAGAAGTGCGATCACCACGTACATCTCATAGAGATACGGCGGTTCCAGCGCAAAGCAGCCCGCCTGTCCCATGATAACGGCCATTGCAAAAAAGACAACGTAAACCATCATGGAACCGAGGGAAACATAGTGTGTTACTGCAAGATTCAGGAAAAACAGCGCTGCACAGACCAGCGTGATTCTCCAGTCAAACGAGATAATCAGACCCGCGGTCGCAGCGATTCCTTTTCCGCCGCGGAAGCCTAAGTAAAGCGGGAAGTTGTGGCCGAGAATCGTTCCGGCCGCAGCATACACCGTCAGCAGTTTCAGCATTTCCGGGTGCGATGCACCGAAGATCAGGCGTACCGTCAGGACCGCCAGAATGCATTTGATGCAGTCGCCGGCAAGCGTGATGGCGCCTGCTTTTTTCCCTAAAGTCCGGAGCGCGTTGGTCGTTCCTGCGTTTCCGCTGCCGTGTTCCCGGATATCAATTCCCTTCGTCCTTCCATAAATATATGAGGTCTGAAAAAGGCCAAATGCGTATCCGATCAAAAGGCATATGATCCGTACCATAACTCTTTACTGCTCCTTCTCTTTTCGTTCTCTGATGATGAATTTCAGCGGTGTGCCGCGGAAGCCGAACGACTCTCTGATTTTATTCTCCAGATATCGAACGTAGGAGAAATGCATCAGTTCTTTGTCGTTGACGAAAATAACAAATGTCGGCGGTTTGACCGAAACCTGTGTCATGTAGTAGATTTTCAGTCGTTTTCCACGGTCTGACGGCGGCTGCTGCATTGCCATTGCCTCGGTCAGAATCTCGTTCAGGACACCGGTCTGTACGCGCAGGTTCTGGTACTGCAGAACCATGGCGATCGTCTCGAACAGCTTCGGAAGACGCTGTCCTGTCTTCGCAGAGATGAAAAGAAGCTCTGCGTACGGCATGTAAGCCAGTGTATTTCTTACTTTTTCGGTAAAACGGTAGATCGTCTTGTCATCTTTTTCCAAGGCATCCCATTTATTTACCGCAATGATCATACCTTTTCCACGCTCATGGGCGATACCGGCAATTTTGGCATCCTGCTCGGTGACACCCTCGGTTGCATCGATCAGAAGAACGACGACATCTGCGCGCTCTACGGCAGATACTGTACGGATGATGCTGTACCGCTCCAGCTCCTCTTTGATCTTGTTTTTCTTTCGAAGACCTGCGGTATCGATGAAAATATATTCATTTCCATTGTGCATGATCGTGGTATCGATCGCATCGCGCGTCGTTCCGGCGATATCGGATACGATGACACGGTTCGAGCCCAGCAGTTTGTTGACCAGGGAGGATTTTCCGACGTTCGGTTTTCCGACAATGGCGATGCGCGGAATCTCGCTCTCCTCCTCGTTTTCCATCTCCGGATCAAAGTATCCTGTCACCTCATCGAGCATATCGCCGATGCCGAGCTTTCCGGATGCGGAAATGGCGTGCGGCTCTCCGATGCCGAGGTTATAGAATTCATAAACATCCATCATCTGACGGTCGAAGTTGTCGACTTTGTTGACCACCAGCACAACCGGCTTGCGGCTTCTTCTGAGCATATCAGCTACTTTTGCATCGGCATCTACAAGGCCCTGACGGACGTCAGTGATGAAGATGATGACATTTGCGGTATCAATGGCGATCTGCGCCTGGTCTCTCATCTGGGAGAGAATGATATCTTTGGATTCCGGCTCAATACCGCCGGTGTCTACCAGCGTAAATTTGTGGTTCAGCCACTCTACGTCGGCATAGATGCGGTCACGGGTTACACCCGGTGTGTCTTTTACAATCGAAATATTGTCTCCGGCTAATACATTAAACAGGGTGGATTTACCCACGTTCGGCCGGCCCACAATTGCTACAATCGGCTTGCTCATACATTGTTCTCCTTCTGTGTATCATCTCCTGGTTTTCCTCCACAACGGCTTTCACCAGGTCGCTGCCCGGCTCATCGATAATCTGTACCGGTGTTTTCAGGCGCTCTTCCACCTCTTCCACCGTCACATCGTCGAGAAAGACATTTTTTCCCGAACGGAGCATGTTGCACGGAAGCAGCAGGCAGTCGCCAAGATCTCTTCCCTCTAACTGCTCCATCAGATCCTTTCCGGTAATCAGACCGGATACGGTAATGGATTCTCCAAAGAAATAGTTGATAATCGTGACAACCTCCGCCTGTACATTCGGATATTTTTCACGAATTTTCTGCATGTGTTTTTCCAACGACGGCGCCGCAGCTTTTCCGGTCGCAATCGTTACATGGCGGTGACGGTCATCCCCTTCTCGTTTCGAAAGTTCTTCCGCAACCTCGTCCTCCAGAAGCCGGAGCATTCCCACTCCGTTTTCCAGCTGGATATAGCCATCGTAATTTTCCTCCTCCGGGATCGGCTCTCCCGCCAGCAGATACCATTCATCACCAGCATGGATAAAGTGAAGTCCCCACTGTTCATACAGCTTTTTCTGCCATTTGTGAATCGTGGCAAGAACTTCTTTTGCATCCTCCCTGGTAAACGGTTCCAGAGGCGCCAGTCCGTCGCGGTACTTCGAAAGTCCGACCGGGACAACCGAAACACTTTTCAGATGCGGCAGATATTTTGACAGATCCGAAATACTGCGCTCCAGCTCTGCGCCGTCGTTGTATCCCTTGCAGAGCACAATCTGTCCATTCATCTCGATTCCCGCCTCGTAAAGGCGCTGGACCTTCGGAAAGATATTGCCCGCAAAACGGTTGTGCAGCATTTTGCAGCGGAGCTCCGGGTTCGTTGTCTGGAACGAAATATTGATCGGTGCCAGATGGTAGCGGATAATCCGGTCGATATCGTGGTCGCTCATGTTGGTCAGTGTAATATAGTTTCCCTGCAGGAAGGACAGACGCGAATCGTCATCCTTAAAATACAAGGTGGGACGCATTCCCGGCGGCATCTGATCGATGAAGCAGAAAATGCAGTTGTTGCTGCAGGAACGGTACTGATCCATGAACTCGTTCTCGAATGTGATGCCGATTTCCTCGTCGTACTCTTTTTCAATCTCCAGATCCCATTCTTCCCCGTTTTTCTTCCGGATCGTGAGTTCCAGATAGGAGTCGTTGGTCTGGAAATGGTAATCAAAAACGTCCTCGATTTCTTCCCCGTTGACACGAAGCAGTTCGTCTCCCGGTTCCAGTTCAAGCTCTTCGGCAATACTGCCCGGTTCTATTTTCTTTATGATGTGTTTCGTTTTGTTTTTCACAGATATTACGTTATGGCCTTTCCTTTTCCTTCATTTTCTGTCCGAAAGGCAGCAGAACTCTGCATAGCCAGCGGACATTCATTCATTATAATAACAACAACCTGCACAAAAAGCAAGGATTCTTTCGTTTTTTGCTTGACGCGCCCTTTCCCAAGATGATATAAATAGGAAGTAAATGGTTTGTAAAAAATGTCGATTACTGGAGGTTTGTATGGCTAATTTAGATTTACTTGAAAATTCCATTCCGGTCGCCCCGTTAAAGCTCGCCGCTCTGCCGGGCAGCATGGAAATGGCAAAAAAAGTCGATGCGTATCTGGTTCAGTTCCGTAAAGAGCTCTCCGAGCGCCGCAACGGAGTTCCCTTTTCCGGATATTCCGAGGATTCTTTCCTGATTGACTGCGAGTGCCCGCGTTTCGGCTCTGGTGAGGCAAAAGGAAAGATCAACGAATCTGTCCGTGGTGCCGATCTTTACATTCTGGTCGATGTCTGCAACTACAGCATCACCTACAAGGTATGCGGCTACGAGAACCACATGTCACCGGATGACCATTATCAGGATCTGAAACGTATCATCGCTGCTGCAACGGGAAAAGCACACCGGATCAACGTAATCATGCCTTTCATTTATGAAGGAAGACAGCATAAGCGCACCAAACGTGAATCTCTCGACTGCGCACTTGCTCTGCAGGAGCTGATGAATATGGGCGTTTCCAACTTCATCACCTTCGACGCGCACGATCCTCGTGTCATGAATGCAATTCCGCTCGGCGGCTTTGACAACTTCATGCCAACCTACCAGTTTTTAAAAGCCCTTCTTCGTTCTGTTCCGGATCTGACGATTGACAACGATCATCTGATGATCATCAGCCCGGACGAGGGAGCGATGGCGCGTGCCGTATACTTCTCCAACGTGCTCGGCGTCGATATGGGTATGTTCTATAAGAGAAGAGATTACTCCACCATCGTAAACGGAAAGAACCCGATCGTGGCACATGAGTTTCTCGGTGATTCCGTAGCAGGAAAAGATGTTGTCATCATCGACGATATGATCTCCTCCGGTGAGAGTATGCTCGACGTTGCAAAACAGGTCAAAGAACGCGGCGCTGACCACGTCTTTGTCTGCACCACCTTCGGCCTCTTCACAGATGGTCTGGAGAAATTCGATGCTTACTATGAGAAAGGCTATATCAGCAAAGTCATCACCACCGACCTGACCTACCGGACACCGGAACTCGTTTCCCGTCCTTGGTATGAGCCGGCAGAGATGAGCAAATATATGGCAAGCATCATCGATACGCTTAACCACGACGTATCCGTTGCAAAAGTACAGTCTACGACAGAGAAAATCAATAAGCTGCTGGCAAAACACAGATAATCGATTTTGTGTCCGCCGGATGCATACAGCAAAAAAACGGATCTGTTTTTTCCAGGTCCGTTTTTTGATGCTTTCTATTCTGTTTTCGATCCTGTTTTCAGACCAGGGAAAGGAATGCCGCGAGGTTTCCTCTTTTTCCCTTCGATGCACGGTGGGAATACAGGAAATCCGGGTTGCAGCAGGTGCAGAGGTTCGGCAGATGAATCTGCTTCTCCGGCACTCCTGCTGCAAGAAGGATCTGATGATTCGCCTCCCAGAGATTTAACTGGTATTTTCCATCTGGTTTTCCGTAGAACAGTTTCTCATGCAGTGTTTCCGGGAATGCTGCCCGGAACTCTTCGATCACGTCACCGCTCACCTCGTAGCAGTCCTGGCAGATCGACGGGCCGACGGCTGCGATCACATCTTTTGCTTCTGTTCCAAACCGTTCGTGCATCGCATCGAGCGTTGCCTGTCCCATCTTGTGGACCGTTCCACGCCAGCCGGAATGTGAAAGTCCAATTGCACGGTGCACCGGGTCGACAAAGTAGAGCGGCACGCAGTCCGCATAGAATGTCGCAAGTACGACGCCCGGCTCGTCAGTGATCATACCGTCAATATCATGAAAATCGCGGTCTCTTGTCACGCCGCTGCCGCAGTCTGCTTTCGTCACATAACGGACCTTCGTCGTGTGTGCCTGATCGGAGGTAACAATGTTTTCCACTTCAAACCCCGCCGCCTCACAGAATCTTCTGTAATTCTCCCGCACATTCGCCGGATCGTCGCCGCGCGAAAAGCTGAGATTCATGCTGGAAAGATGTTCCTTACTCACCCCGCCGATCCGTGTGGAAAATGCATGGCGGATGCCCTCAATTTTCTCAATCGCCGGCCAGGTCAGATAGACCACGCCGTTTTCCGCCTCGTTGACATGCATCGTTTTTTTATCGTTTTGTTTCCATTGAATTGGTATCATAAAAACTCCCTTCCTACCAGCCGCTCCCCTGATAATAAAACGCGTTCGCATATACGCGGATCTCCTCCGGTGTCTCTGCCACGACGTCGAAACGGCAGGGCACATCCATCGGGATCTGGTGGAGCATGCGGTAGTAATCTGCTGTTTTTGAAATTTTCTTCTGTTTCTTTCCATCCACGGCGCTTGTCGGGTCTCCGGCTGTCCGGCCGGTGCGGTATTTTACTTCGATAAAAATGTATGTGTCGTCCTGTTTTGCGATCAGGTCGATCTCACCGAAGCGGCACCGGAAATTCCGCACCAGGATGTGATATCCCAGACTTTCCAGATATTCTGCCGCACGGCTCTCCTGTCTCGTTCCTACTTCCCGCTGGTTCAAATGCGATACCCTCTCCTTTTTTTGATGCGGCGCCTTTACACGAAATGGCCGATAAACGACTGCCGGTGGATCGGTGACGGGCCGATTTCTTTTAAAGCAGCGATATGCTCTGCCGAACCGTAGCCCTTGTTCGATGCAAAACCGTAGCCCGGAAGCACCTTGTCGTACTCTTCCATCAGGCGGTCCCTTGTCACCTTCGCAATAATACTTGCCGCCGCAATCGAAACACTCTTGGCATCTCCCTTGATGATCGGCACCTGGCGGATGTCCACCTGCGGGATTTTCACCGCATCGTTTAAGAGCACATCCGGCTTCACGGAAAGCTTGCTGATCGCCTCCCGCATCGCCTCGTACGTTGCCTGTAAAATATTGATCTCGTCGATCCGCGCCGGAGAGGCATAGCCGATGCCGACGGCCACTGCCTCGCGCATGATCACATCGTACAGCTCGTCGCGTTTTTTGGCCGTCAGCTGCTTGGAATCGTTCAGATGCAGGATTTTACTGTCGCGCGGCAGAATGACCGCACCTGCGACCACAGGGCCCGCCAGAGGGCCTCTTCCGACCTCGTCGATGCCGCAGATCCAGCCAAGATCCTCATATTTGTGCTCGTAGATCTTCATCTGTTCCGTGCGCTCGCGCTCTTTTTTCAAGGCCTCTTCCTGTTTCTGGTATTTTTGAATCAGATTTTGTACGCCGGCACGGGAATCCTCTTCATATTCCAGATAAAGGGCGGGCAGCTCCGTCTCCGAAGCTGCCGCAAAAATTTCCCGTATGGCGGATATCGATTGTTTTTTCTCTGTCATCGTTGTTCTCCGCATTTTTTATTTTGATAAATCCATTTATTCCGGTTTTTCCAGCGTGATTCTGCCGAGCTTTCCGCTCCGGAAATCATCCATCAGAAGCCGTGCTGCTTTTTCATAATCGAGCTCATTTCCCTTTTTCAGGCAGCCGCGCACACGCGCAATCTCACCCAGGATTTCCACACGGTCCGTCACACCTTCAAAGCCAAAGCGTTTCTCCAGCGTTCCCGGATACTCTGCCGTCAGATAATCGATGACGGACAGCGCCAGCTCCTCTACGTTCAGAATCTCATCGTTGATGGAACCGATCATCGCAAGATGCAGTCCCACCTGCTGGTCCTCAAACTTCGGCCACAGGATACCAGGTGTGTCCAGAAGCTCCAGCTGTTTGCTCAGACGGATCCATTGTTTTCCCTTCGTGACGCCCGGTTTGTTTCCGGTTTTCGCACAGGCTCTGCCCGCATACGCATTGATAAATGTCGATTTTCCGACGTTCGGAATACCGACAACCATCGCGCGGACCGGACGGTTCAGGATGCCGCGTTTGCGGTCGCGCTCGATTTTCTCTTTGCAGGCCTCCTGTACGGCGCTGTTGATCGCTTTCATGCCGGCTCCGGAACGGGAATTGACCTTCACAACAGAATATCCCTTTCCCTTGAAATATTCCATCCAGGCATCGTTTCCGCGCTCATCGGCAAGGTCCGATTTGTTCAGCAGAATCAGCCGTGCTTTGTTCTTTCCAAGTTCATCTATATCCGGGTTGCGGCTCGCTGCAGGAACTCTCGCATCGACCAGCTCAATCATCAGGTCGATGAGCTTTAAGTCTTCCTGCATCTGTCTGCGGGCCTTCGTCATATGACCCGGGTACCACTGATAATTCATGTTTCTTCTCCTTCTATGCTGCGTTTACACGAAACCGATTTTCTTCCACGGCGAAATCGTAAACCAGAGCTTTCCGACAATGCGGTCCGAATCCACGAGTCCCATGCCGTTGTGGCGGCTGTCCTCGCTGTTGTTCCGGTTGTCG
>OGQM01002155.1_pt1 | contig 12194 bp, 11 predicted proteins | sample 1553191 | NCBI WGS metagenome assembly OGQM01 (sample SAMEA2579954, study PRJEB22360) | human gut metagenome | biome: human gut; feature: human-associated habitat; material: faeces | place: Denmark | collected 2008/2010 | reverse complement strand
TAATATATAATAAAACATTCTAACTCGTTTTGAGCATTTTAAGCATTAAAAAAGAGGACTTAAAAAGTCCTCTAAATTTTCTTTTCCTTATGTGTTATAAAACTATACAGCTTTTTGAACTTTGTTTGCTTTTAAGCAAGATGAACAAACTGTAATTTTCTTAACAGAACCATTCATAACAACTTTAACGTTTTGTAAGTTTGGAGCTTGTCTATGAACGTTTTGTTTATGAGAGAAAGTTACTTTTGCTGATTTTAAAGGTGTTTTACCACATACTTCACATTTTCTTGACATAATTTTTTCCTTTTCTAGCTGTTATATGTATATAGAATATACCAAATAGATTTGTTTTACAAGTGTTTATTAAAATTATTTAATAGAAAACTCTTTCAATAACAACACTTGCACTTCTCCCGGAGCCAAAATACTGTTTATACGGCTCTTTGACACTACAGGGATATCATCCATTTTAATTGGAACAATTGTAGTTCGTTCATTTAAGTGAGGAACTACAACTTTAACATTTTGCATATTTGCAAAATCCATGTTACCTAAAACTATTACTGTGTTATTTCCACCAGAACGAGCAAACGCTATAACATTGTCAGAATTAGCTTGAAGTGGTACAAAATTAGCATTAGGAACGTTTATATTCATCATATATTTAAACTTATTTGCAAGCACAAAGTTTTGCATTACTCTGCCGTCAGTGCCTTCAGGTTTTCTTGAAAAATTGAATATATCCAGTTTTCCTCGGTGAGCAAAATAGAAATCATCATCAGTAAATGTTTTTTGTGCTCTTTTGTTTTCCCAAGGATATAAATAATCATCACCAAATTGAAAACCATCAACATAATAAGCATTTAATGGCAATGTTGCATTTAACCATGCAATCATTATTGAATACTGAGGTCCGTTAATTAAGACCGGACTCACTGCATCATGAGTAGCAAAACTACCAATATTTGATTTAATTAATTTGTATTTAGAGAATAGTTTTTGATTGAAGAATACTTGTTCATAAAGATTTTTAGCTAATTTCCATTCCGGAAATCTTGAATATCCTGCATAATATCCGTCAAAACCTGCTTCTAAAAGTTTGTCATATGGTGTAAAGTTAATATTTTTAGCCATTTGAGTATCTTTATCAGTCGCCTGAGCCAAGAACAAGAATTGAGGATTTTTAGCTCTTGCATAAGAAATTAATTCTACCCAAAAATCATAAGGTTTCATTGTCGCATTACTTGCAACAATACCATCTGCGCCAATAGAAATCATCATATCAATAAACTTTTTATATTCGTTTACGACATCAAGATTTAATCGACCGTTGCGCCCTACGTTTAAAACTCTAACATCTGTCCAATCGGCAGGAATTACAGGAGTTGCAATATCTTTTTTCAAAAACATATCGGAATGTTTAAGATAATAATCATAAGATGCACAAGACGGTAAATCAACAATTACTCTAATTTTACGTCTATGAGCTTCGTCAATAAATCTGATTGCTTGTTGTTTAGGTTTTAACTTTGATTTTTTACTTGTCAATTGAGGATTAATATCATCAAAACCGTTCAAAGCATATAAAGAACCTGCTGTACCTATAGCTTTAATCTTTCCAACAGGTGTAATCGGAAGTAAATGAATTGTATTAACACCTTGCATAGACAATTGATCAAGTCTATCAATGGCATTGATAAAATTACCTCTTTCTTCACCTAAATTTTCCTCAATAATACCGTTTTTATTAATATCTTTAGCATTAAAGTTACGAATATTAATTGCCATAATTACTGCAGAATTAGCTTGAAAAACGCTTCTGGCATCATTCAACCACACTGTTGCAGCTTGAGCTTTAAAACCTACAGCTAATATAATCAAAGTTAATAAAAATTTCTTCATTTGTCTATTTCCCCAATCTTCTTCTCATTTTATCAGAAAACGAAAGCATGCTACAAACATTTAACAATTCGTAGCATGCAATCCTTAATATTATTATTTTTTAGCGTTTATTATGCTCTTTTGGGTTGATTTTTCTTATCTCTCCAGAAATCAATCAACATACTTGCAAAGAAGATACTTGAATATGTACCAATTGCAATACCTAAAATCATAGCTAATACGAAATCTTTTGTTGTTACACCACCAAAGAAATATAATGCCATCAATGTAATCAAGGTTGTCAATGAAGTATTAATACTTCTTGCTAATGTTTGAGAAACACTGGCATTAACAATTTCGCCAAATGACATTTTCTTAGCATAATATCTTAAGTTTTCACGAATACGGTCAAACACTACGATTGTATCGTGAACAGAGAAACCAATTACAGTAAGAATCGCTGTTAAGAATAAACCGTCAACTTGAACACCACAGAACAAGCCTAACAAAGCAAATATACCAACTACAAATACAACGTCGTGAAACAATGCTAATATAGCGCAAATTGCAAAGTCTAGTTGGAATCTGAAAGACAAGTATGCAATAATTCCTAAGCATGCCAAACCTAAAGCAATTAAAGAATTTTTAAATAATTCTTTACCCAAAGTAGGTCCGATTGAGTTTGTTGATAACAATTCAGAATTTTTATATTCTTTTTGCATTACTGATGTAACATTAGCAACAACATTTTCTTTATCAAGACCTTCAATAAATTTTGTTCTAATCGAAATAATATCTTGAGTCTTAGAATTTTTATCTTCACTAACATTGATAATTTGCAATGCAGGAGCATCTACACCTGCTTTAATTAAATTATTTCTTAAATCAGTTAATTTATTGTTATCAACTTTTTGGTCAACTGAATATTGAAGAATTGTACCACCGGTGTAATCAATCCCCAATTTTAAAGGTGAGTGGTTAGGATTGATGATAGCTGCATAAATCATTGCAATAATCCCAGGTAATAACAAAATTGTTGTTAAACCCATCCAAACCCATCTATATTTTACGATGTTAATTATATGTCTGCCTTCCATTTTTACCTCACTAATCTAAAACGCCAAATTTAGCTTTTTCACGTTTAGTTTCTTCTGCTACATATGCTTTACCGATTTCATTTTTGCTTAAACCGAATAAAGCAGGATATTTTAATTCACCAGTACCAAAGATTAAGTGCATAAAGTTTTTAGTAATTGTAATTGCACTGAACATTGATACCGCTGTACCTAAAGCAAGAGTTAAAGCAAAACCTTTAACAACGCTTGTACCTAAGCAATAAAGAATTATACAAGTAATAATTGTTGACATATTAGAGTCAAAAATACTTGTAAATGCTCTGTCAAAACCGGCATTAATTGCTGTAAATAAAGTTCTACCTGCTCTTAATTCTTCTTTTGTTCTTTCGAAAATAAGAATGTTAGCATCTACAGCCATACCGATTGACAAGATGAAACCAGCAATACCTGCTAATGTAAGAGTTACAGGAATTTGTTTAAATAAAGCAAATAACATTAAACTATACAAGATTAAAGCAATGTCAGCAATAACCCCAGGTAAGCGATAGTAGAATGCCATAAATAACATTACAAAGCCTAAACCAATTACGCCGGCAATTTTTGATTTTTCAATACTGTCTGCCCCCAATGTTGGTCCAACTGTATTTTCTTCAATAATCTTAGCCGGAACAGGTAAAGCACCTGCATTCAACAAATCTACCATTTCTTTTGCTTCTTCTAAAGCAAAACCATTATCACCGCCTGAAATTTGAGCTCTACCGCCAATAATAGGTTCTCGAATTACAGGAGCTGATGTTAATTCACCGTTAAAGAATATTGCCATTGGCTTACCAACTAATTGTTGTGTCAAATCAGCAAATTTTCTTGTACCTTTATCATTAAATTCTAAGTCAACTACCCATTGACCGTTTGAACTTGTACTTAAAGATGCACGGTTTAAGTCATTACCTGTTAAACCTGTATCAACCCATTTACCTGAATTTTCAGGAATTTCTTTTTTAAATGCTAATTCCGCAGTTTCACCTAAAAATTTCTTAGCTTGTTTTAAATCTTTAACTGCAGGTATTTCAACTACTAATCTTTTTTCACCTTGTCTTTGAACTACAGTTTCTGCAACACCAAGTTTGTTAACACGGTTTTCAATTGCAAATTGCAAACTATCCATCATTTCCGGTGTAATTTTTGCAACAGTTGCTGAAGTTTGAGCTTCTAATACAAGTCTTGAACCACCAACTAAATCTAAACCCAGTTTTGTAGGTTTCAAGCAAATGATAGTAATTGAAACAATTACAATTACTACAATAGCCCAAAATAATAAAATTTTATTCTTCATTTCCTTTTCCTTATATATAAATATAAATTTGTATAACTCTATTTTATCAAAAATATTTTTTATAAAATAACCTAACTGTCTATTCTTTTTCGATTGTATCCATTAAAGCAAATAACTCTGCTTTTTGTTCATAATTTAAGATAACAAGCGGTTGTCTTACATAATCTTTAATTATGCCCATTTTTGACAATGCAGCTTTTACAGGCACCGGATTTGGAGCCATAAATAATTTCTTGAACATAGGATATAAAATCATATGCATATTCAATGCTGATTTAATGTTACCTTCTTTGAAGTCTTCTATCATGCTCTTAATTTCTTCACCATAAATATGAGAAGCTACAGAAACAACACCTGTTGCACCTAAAGAGAGCATTGGTAAAAGTAAACTATCGTCACCACAGTAGATAGCAAAATCTTCAGGACATAAATCTTTCATTTCTGAAATCATGTCCATATCAGGATAACTTTGTTTAATACCTACAATATTTGTATATTTTTTTGCTAAATAAGCAACAGTTTCAGGTAACATATTAACTCCGGTTCTTGATGGAATGTTATATATAATTACCGGAATTTTTACAGCTTCTGCAATTGCAGAAAAATGAGCCTTCATACCTTCTTGTGATGGCTTGTTGTAATAAGGAACAACTGAAAGAATTGCATCAGCTCCTTCTTTTTCAGCCATTTTTGCATATTTAACAGCTTCTATTGTTGAATTTGAACCTGCACTCATAATTACTTTACAATCATTTTTTACAGCTCTTTTTACTGTGCTTAATAATTCAACTTCTTCTTCATTTGTTAATGTTGGGCATTCACCTGTTGTTGCTGCAACTAACAATGAATCAGATCCATTATCTAATAAATATTCAGCTAACTCAGCCGCTTTATCATAATCAACATTACCTTCTTTTGTAAAAGGTGTTACCATTGCCGTTATAACTTCGCCGGCATCGAAACGTGAACTCATAATATTTCCTCCTTACTGTTATAATTATAAAACAAATTAATAAAATAAAGTTAAAATCGTAAAATTCGTAATTAATTCTTAACAATACAATTTAATTCTATAATTCATGATAAAATTTATTATATGAAAAGATTTTTGGTATATTTACGAAAAATAAAAACCATGAGTGCAAAGAAAAAAGCTTATGTAGTAGGCTTTTTAGTTCTTGCTTGTATTCTACTATGGGCATTCCTTAGCGCCGGTTTTATGACTAACGGCTTTTCTCGTTCTCAAATAAAAAAAGGTGACGAGCGCCAAGAAGTTGATGTTGAAAGCATGATTTTGACAGAAACAAAGAATGATACTAAATTCTGGGAAATATATGGTGAAACAGGTTCTTATAACAGTGAAGAAAAAATTGCACTTTTAAGCAACGTTATCGGAAACTTTTATAAAGACAACGAAGTTGCTATGAGTTTTGAATCTACTCAAGGAACTTATAACGAAGAAAAAAATCAAATTATTTTATATGAAAATACTTATATCGTTTTAAAAGACGGAACATCTTTAAAATGTGACAGATTAGTATGGTCAGGTTCAGACAAGGATATTATTGCAGAAGGCAATGTTAGAATTAACAGAGGCGCTGAACTTGATGCACAAGGTGACAAAGTTATAATCAGTTCTTCGTACGAACACTTTAAACTTGTCGGCAATACCGTATCAAAAGTATTTGATAAAAACAATAGTACAGCTAAAAAGGGGACTTTACTTCAATGAAGAAATATTTAATTATAGCAGTTGCAATACTATTCGGACTTGGTGCAGCAACAATAGCATCAGACTTAATCATTGAATCAAAAACACAAAGCTTTAGTGAAACAGATAATAAAATTCACTTTGACGGTGATGTAAAAGTGAAACTTGACAACTTGAATGTAGTAGGCGACAGGGCTGATATTACAACAAAAGGTAGCAAACTTGATACAGCTACATTCTACGATAAACCTTATGCTTACCAAGTTCAAAACAACAAAAAACGTGAAGTTAAAGCTAATATTTTAAAATTATCATTAATTACAAAAGTTGTTAGAGCAGAAGGTGATACTCAAACAACAGTTATGGACGGTAAAAAACCTATCGCCGTAATCACTGCTGACACACAAGAATACGATACAAAGTCAAATGTAATGACTGCAATGGGCGGGGTTGTAATTAAATATCAAGAAATAAATACCTTCTCAGATAAAGCTGTTATTAGAACAGACAAAAAAGGTGACTTAAAAAGAATTGATTTATTCGGAAACGCAAAAATTAACGAAAAAACAAACAAAGCAGAAGCTGATCACTTTATTTATGACCTTGTAAACGAAGAATTAATTTCAGAAGGTCATACAATGTCACACACAGAAATGGATGACGGAAAAGCTCTTACAATCAAGGGTAGCAGACAACAATATAGTAAAAAACAAAATACTTTCAACTGTAGCGGAAATGTTCAAGTTTGGTACGATGATTACTATGCAAAAGGACCTAAAATGTCAGTATTCCCAAGTAAAGCAACAAACAAATTTAACGAAATTTACTTTACAGGTCGTTCATTCATAAATCAAGGTGAAAAAACAATTTACGCTGACAAAATCAAGCTTCAATTAAAACCTAAAGATTTCTATGCTGAAGGTAACGCTAAAACCGTTATAAAAAATATTCAGTCGCAAGAATTAGAGGAAACTAAATAACATGTCAGAAATGTTGGACAAAGCTTTAGAGCTATTTAAAGAACGAAAATATAAAGATGCGATTGATGCATTTCATGTAGTGCTTGAAAATGGAGATGAAAGTGCTGAAATTTACAACAATATAGCAGTTTCATATTCAAATTTGGGCGATTTAACAAATGCAGAAAAGTTTTGCCACAAAGCATTAAAAATAAATCCAAACTTGCCTCAACTATACTTAAACCTATCTGACATATATTACAGAATGAAAGAAATTGCTCTTGCAATTGATTGTCTTCAAGCCGGTGAATTAGCGCTTCCTGACAATATGGTTATTCCACATTATTTAGCAAGAATGTATATGGAAGATGCTCAAGTTGATTTGGCAATCGATGAATTAGAAAGAATTTTAGAAAAAGAACCTGAAAATTATGATGCATATTATGATTTAGCACGTGCATATTATGAAATGGGTAACTACGAAGCAGCTATTGCAAATTTTGAAAATATTTTAGAGTTCAAGGATCAGAATGAACTAATTTATTTCTTTTTAGCAGAAGCTTATGAAGCTAATGATGAGATAGATAAAGCTATCTCAAATTATTTAAAATCTACAGCTATAAATGATAAATTTCATCCTGCATTCAAAAAGTTAGGCATGCTATTTATGGCTAGAGGCGATTTTGATGATGCAATTGAATATTTTGAAGACTACATAAACTTTGATATTTCACAAGAAGAAAAAGATAACGTTAGCAAATTAATTGTCAGAATTCAGGAGAAGAAAGGCAACTAACTCTAATGAAAAAGTATTGGGTGGGATTATCAAGTCTGGAAGAATTGGGTAGTAACTTTATTTTAAAGTTATACGAACACTTTTTTGATATTGAAAAAGCATTTAATGCCGGAAGAGAAGAGCTCACTCAAATAGAAGGTTTAAGCCTAAAAAAAATTGAAAAGTTTTTAAATTTAAGAGATAAAGTAAAACCTGAATTATCTTTATCAAAAGTAGAAGAAAATAATATTCACGTAATTACTTACGAAGATGAAGAATATCCAAAACTATTAAAAGAAATCGCAAATCCACCGGCTGTTTTATATGTAAAAGGGGATTTAAAAAAGTGCAACTTAGACAAAACCGTTGCAGTCGTAGGTTCAAGAAGAGCCAGCTCTAACGGAAAAATGTCACTTGAAAAAATCATCAAAGATTTAGCAAATACCGACATTTGTATAGTTTCAGGACTTGCAGCAGGAATCGATTCTACCGCTCATTATTGTGCGCTACAAAACAACCTTAAAACCATTGGTGTAATTGCAAGTGGCTTTGACTACACATACCCAGAAAGCAACCGTGAATTATACAAAATGATTTCAAATGATGGTGGAGCTATTATTAGCGAATATTACCCAACATTTGAACCGTTAAAATTTAGATTTCCTGAACGAAACAGGATTGTAACAGGAATTAGTTACGGAACATTGGTTGTAGAAGCTGCATTAAAAAGTGGAGCCTTAATCAGTGCTAATTTAACACTGGAACAAGGTCGTGAGCTTATGTGTGTGCCGGGGTTAATCACAAATCCTAACACCGAAGGTATTTATAAATTATTAAAAAACGGAGCGACTTTAGTAACAGAAGGTGATGATATTTTAAATGCCCTTGGATGGGAAATTAAGCAACCAGAACAACAAAAACTAAATTTAGACAATAGAATAAGTAATCTTGAAAAAGAAGAAAGTATGATATTATCAGCAATTGAAATTGAACCCAAAAGCTTTGATTGCATACAAAATGAAACAAAACTATCTACTGACGACTTGTTGACAAACTTGACAACATTAGAGCTTAAAGGCATAATAAAACAAGTAGAAGGCGATAGATACACGAAGGTTTAATAAAATGCCAAGAACAGCAACAAAAGAGAAAAAAGAAACAAAAACTAAAACATCAACAAAAAAAAGTGCAGAAAAAGAAGGTAAAGCACTGGTTATTGTGGAATCTCCCGCAAAATCAAAGACTATTAAAAAGATTTTGGGAGATAATTACACAATTGAAGCAAGTTTTGGACATATCAGAGATTTTCCTAAAAATGTATTAGGTTTTGATGTTGCCAAAAACTTTGAACCTAGTTTTGTTGTTATTCCTGAAAAGAAAAAAGTTGTTGATAAATTAAACGAAATTGCAAAAAAATGTGCAAAAGTTTACCTGGCTTCCGATCCCGACCGTGAAGGGGAAGCTATTGCTTGGCACGTAAGACAAGTTTTAAAAGTTAACGATGATAAAATTCAACGTATAGAATTTAACGAAATTACACCAAAAGCTGTTAAACATGCTGTTGAAAATCCTCGTGAAATTGATTTAGATAGAGTAAAAGCTCAACAAACCAGACAAATCCTAGACAGACTTGTAGGTTACAAAATAAGTCCCGTTCTATGGGAAAAGTTAAGAAATAACCACCTTTCTGCAGGGCGTGTACAATCAGTTGCTCTACGCATGATTTGCGAAAGAGAAGACGAAATTGAAGCATTCAAACCTGTTGAATATTGGACTATTTCAGCTGAATTGGAAAAAGAAAAAGCGACATTTGATGCTGAATTACAAAAATATTTAGACAAAAAAATTGAGCTTAAAAACGAAGAAGATTCAAACAAAGTTGTTGCATACCTAAACGATAAATCAACAGAATTTGTTGTTGATAAGATTTCAAAAAGGGAAACAACAAGAAAACCTTCTCCACCGTTTATAACTTCAACTCTTCAACGTGAAGCATCTTCAAAATTGGGTTATGGCGTTGCAAAAACAATGCAAATTGCGCAAAAATTATATGAAGGTATTGAACTTGGTTCTGATGGCGCTGTCGGTTTGATTACATACATGAGAACCGATTCTGTTCGTATTTCGGAAGATGCTCAAGTTGCAGCAAAAGAATTTATCGTTGAAAATTATGGAGAAAAATATTATCCAGAAAAACAGAATGATTATGTTAAAGCCGGTAAAAAGAACGTTCAAGATGCTCACGAAGCAATTAGACCATCTTACCCAAGCAGAACACCTCAAAGTTTAAAATCTTATTTAACATCAGAACAATATCGTTTGTACAAGTTAATTTGGGACAGATTTATGTCTTCTCAAATGCAAAACGCATCAATTGCAAATACGTCAATTGATATTAAAGCCGGCGACTACACATTCAAAGCCGGAACAAGTTCAATTATCTTTGAAGGTTTCTTAAAACTTTATTCTGAAGATGATGATGAAGCTAAAAAATCTATTCCTGAAATGAAAAAAGGCGATATATTAAAATGTAAAAAAATTAATCCTAAACAACATTTTACACAACCACCTCCAAGATATAGTGAAGCTTCATTAGTTAAAGCTCTTGAAGAACACGGCATAGGGCGTCCATCTACATACGCTCCTATCATTACAAAAATTCAAACTAAAGGTTATGTAGAAAAGATTGAAAAAGCTTTAGCTCCAACACTATTAGGACGTACAGTTTCAAAACAACTAGTTGAACACTTCAAAGATGTAATGGACTACGATTTTACAGCAGGCATGGAAAATAAACTTGACGAAATTGCAGAAAAGAAAGCAAAATGGGATAAAGTTCTAAAAGATTTCTATGAACCTTTTGTAAAAATTGTTGCTGACGCTAAGCAAAATATGGAAAGAATTAATATTGAAAGCGATATCAAATGTCCAAATTGCGGTAAACCAATGGTAGTAAGAACTAGCCGTTTTGGTTCACAATTCTTAGGTTGCTCAGGATATCCCGAATGTAAAACAATGATGCCTTTAAATGCAACTCAAGAAAGCGCACAACAAGAACCTGAAGTTTGCGAAGAAAAATGTGAAAAATGTGGTTCTGATATGATTTACAAAGTTGGACCATATGGCAAATATATGGAATGTACAAATGCTGATTGCAAAAACCGCAAACGTGTTGTTATATCAACAGGTGTAAAATGCCCTAAATGTGGTGGCGAAATAGTACAAAGAAAATCAAAATATGGAAAAATCTTCTATGGATGCAATAAATATCCTGATTGTGATTTTGTCCTATGGAACGAACCTACCGGTGATGTTTGTCCGGACTGCGGTTCTTTATTAGTAAAAAAAGTACTAAAAAAAGGAACATTTGTTGAATGTTCATCAAAAACATGTAAATACTCAAAGGAGTTAGATAATGTATAAATTAGGTTTAATTGGATATCCTTTAGGACATTCTATGTCTGCTGTTATTCAACAAGCAGGCTTTAAGAGTATTGGTGAAACAGGTTCTTATGACATTCTTGAAACACCGCCTGAAGATTTAATTAATAGGATAAAAGACTTAAAGGTAAACAATTACAATGGTTTTAACGTAACTATACCATTAAAAGTGCCTATTGCTTTATTTTTGGATGAAATTGACGAAACGGCAAATATTGCAGGCTGTGCCAATACAGTAAAAATATTACCGGATAAAAGCTTTAAAGGCTATAACACCGATATTTACGGATTCAGAACAGCAATTCCGAATTCAACAAGATTAAATGATAAAAAAGCTGGAATTATCGGTACTGGAGGGGCTTCAAGAGCCGCAACCGTAGGTTTAATTCAATCAGGTGTAAAAGAAATTAATTATTACTCAAGAAATATAATTAATTCAGCGGCTATGATTAACTCTATGCGTGAATCTTTCCCTGAAATTAAATTTAATAACTATCCATTGCAAAATATAAAAGATTTATCAGCAATTTCAATACTTGTAAATTGCACTCCTGTTGGCATGCGTGGAAACTCAATGGACATGATGCCTATAACTAAATATACATTAGCTCAATTACCAAAAGATGCAATTGTATATGATGTAATTTATAATCCAATAAAAACATTATTATTAAAAGAGGCTGAGCAATTAGGCTTAGAAACTGTTTCGGGCTTAGACATGCTTATATATCAAGGCGCAAAAGCTCTTGAAATTTGGACAGGAAAAATGCCGGATGTTCAAACAATGAAAATTGCAGCATTACAAGAGTTGTACTAATTATTAGACAGATTAAATATGCTAAAGATACCGCATCAAGTGCGGTATGACATAGTAAAAAAAACTCCTTTGAATAAGAGGAGTTAGAAATTTTGTGTATAGGCAGATTTTGCGTAGGCTGAAGCGAAGCGGAATGCCGAAGTTGTGAGGACATAGCGAATGCCAACGAAGTGTAATGAGCGACTTGTCCGAGTGAAGCAA
>OGQM01002152.1_pt1 | contig 12212 bp, 14 predicted proteins | sample 1553191 | NCBI WGS metagenome assembly OGQM01 (sample SAMEA2579954, study PRJEB22360) | human gut metagenome | biome: human gut; feature: human-associated habitat; material: faeces | place: Denmark | collected 2008/2010 | reverse complement strand
GAATTGTGCGTTGTTGCCTTTACTTTATATATTCCAACCGCCAAAGATGTGGTATAATGTGTGGTACGAGGGCTAAAATACAAAAGAAAAAAGCCTTAGCTAACGCTAAGGCTTTTTGGTGACCCGTACGGGAATCGAACTTATAATATTCTTATATATTCCTTTAACGAAATACATATCAACGATATTTTTATCATGTGTATGGATTTCATTAAAGGATTTTTTAATTCATGTGTGGTACAAAGTGTGGTACGGCATCAATAAAAAGTGTGGTACAAAACCGATTTGCAAGAATAAGTAAAAAAGATGGTGATATCCCTCTTGCGATAGTGTGCGAACTACATATTATGATAGTAACACTTCAATAAGAAATATTTTTTCTAAGGAGAATTACTAACATGAAAGGTAGTTACAGAGAATTACATTCTGCGATTATCCGTGCAGGTTTTACCTGCTCTAATCTTGCGAGTGCAATCGGAATTTCCCCACAAGCCCTGTCGCATAAAATGAATGGTTATTCGCTCTTTACGACAAAAGAAATTGCACGCATCGGAAAAGTTTTAAACATTCCAAAAAACGACTACTACACTATTTTCATTGAGCCGCTTACCTAAAAATTTTGGCTCTCCAAGGAGTCCACATGTCTACTATGCAAAGCAAATTGGTTTCTCGTACCATTTGGCTCGAGAAGAAAAAAATTTGGAAAATCAATATTCAAAAAAATGGAATTAGAAAATCTTTCTACTCTTCCACCCCCGGTGATAAAGGACGTAAGATTTGTGCTCAAAATGCAGCATCTTGGTTGTCTGGTTCCTCTCCTTTTGCTGTCAGCGATCATACAACCGTTGAGACTGTATTTGAACGCTATCTGAAGGACAAAGAGCTTGAAACCACAAATATCTATACTATTCGCAACAGATATAACAATCACATCAAGCCTATAATTGGTAAAATACCTGTTATGCTATTGACTAAGCAGGATTTGAAACGCGTTATCTATACTGCATATCGAAAATGCGATTTGAGCCAAAAAAGCCTCAAAAATATACGTGGTGATTTGTCCGGTTTTTGCAACTATCTGGATTTATCAGATATTCGGAACGACCTTCGCACAAACAATATAAGGATACCGTCCACTGCCAAAAAAGGGAAAAAGCAAGCCCTTGATGTTGTTTCTCTTGATATTTTGTTTTCAGAATCGCAAGCCCCCTATAACGGCACCGTTTGTCAGGACAGTCTTATCTACGCATATCGTTTTAACGTGGTCACCGGCATGCGTACTGGCGAGCTGATGGGCCTCGAATGGGGCGATATTGACGATAATTATATACATATACGACGTGCCATTAATGCCAAAGGTATCACGACCAGCGGTAAAAATGAATTTGCCGCACGTGACTTTCCCCAAACGAGATATACACGCATGCTTTTGGATAGTCAGAAAGTCTACCGCGTTAACCCTCTGGACCCCCACGAGCGTGTTTTTGGGCCTACCGGGCAACTCTGTTATCGTAAGCGTTGGGGCATATATTGCAATTATAATGGTATACCTTATATTACACCATACGAATTGCGTCATACCTTTTCTTCAATCTATAAAAACGTCTTAAGTAATTGGGTCTATGAAGAACTTGTGGGGCACACTCACCCTGGTGTTAATGGAGTGTATATGCATCCTATGGACGGCGATATGGACAACGTTCCCGCATGTCTTGACTCTCTGTTAGATGAGAGACTTGCACTTGGTAGGGCTAAACGTAAACTGCTTCAAAATCAATCTGCTGTATAAATTTTAAAACATTTCAACATTAAGTCTAGACGAATAGCTTCGCATATTGCGAAAGTTATTCGTCATTTTTATTATAGACCATTTTGTAATTAGTTAACAAGCATCACACAAAAAGATTAATAAACCCAAATATATAAAAACTATGCTTGACGCCGCTTGCGAGTCGCAGATAATGAAAATATAGCCAGTAAAGAAGTAGAAAAACTCGTTGAAACTTCAAATTTTCGGCTTGGGAGGTGACAAGATATGAAAATCCGCAGGTTAGCCGGGGCGGTGGCTTAAATCCACGCTGCTGACCCCGGCTCAGTAGTCACGGCATCTCTTCTACATAAGACAGTAACATGGGTTTTGCAATATTCAACAAGCATCACACAAAAAGATTATAAACCCAAATATATAAATACTGTGCTTGACGCTGCTTGCGAGTTGCAGATAATGAAGATATAGCCAATAGGAAGTCTATAAAACTCGTTGGAACTTCATTTTTTTGGCTTGGGAGGTGATAGACCATGAAAATTTGCACGATAGCCGGGGCGGCGGCTGAAATCCACGCTGCTGACCTCGGCTCAGTAGTCATCGACAAGTCATATCATGACCTCGTTGACGCGGTTCAGAAGTACCTTGAAAAAACAATATATAAAAACAATATATAATGGAAAGGAAAGCAATAATTATGAAAATTATTGGTTATAGTCGTAATGATTTTATGAGCAAGGAAGGTCGGTCCATCACTGGTTGTCGCATCTATCTTGCAACCGAGGTTGACGCCGGAAAGGGCGAAGGTGTTATGGTCAAGGATATGTATCTTTCCGATGCCAAAATGGCGGGACTTAAAATCAACCTCCATGACCTGATGGGGCGCGAAGTTAAGATTTACTATAACGAGTTCCGTAAGCCTGAAAGCATTGTTCTGCTCGATTAAGAGTTTCCCCGGCACCTGATGCAAAAAGGGAGCGATAGCGACCTTGCCGCAAAAATGGGGCTTGTCTCATTTTTGCGGTTAACATTTCAATGGCAGATCGTGTTACAGACTCGACAGCAAGTATACGCCGCGGACTAAATCAACACGGATGTGAGAGGATAGTATTACCCTCTCACATCCGTGTACAGTCCACAAAGCTGACAGATATAAGCTTTGTAGCGTACACAGATGGGTTGTGTCCGCTGTGTATGGTGTATCAAATGGCAAAAGAATTTGCGACAAGACGCTACCAGCTGACAATCAACAATCCGAAAGAGCATGGTTACGACCACAATACAATTAAGGCCATCCTAGCAAAAGGCGCGAAATTGTTATATTGGTGCATGTGCGATGAAGAGGGTAAGGAAGAAACTTACCATACGCATTTGTACCTGGTCTTTTACAACGCAGTGATGTTCAAAACTCTAAAGAACAAATTTCCGACAGCACACATCGAAGTACCTCAATGGGGCACCAACTCCGAAAACTATGCGTATATTCGCAAAGAAGGCACAAAGTATCATAAGGATGCAAACGGCCATTATGAGTATACAGACGCCCAAGGGAAGGTACATGTAGGCACAAATTTCTCTGATACTTTCGAGGAAAGTGGCGATTTGCCGCCTGACGCAAAGCAGGGAGATAGAAATGATTTGCGAATGCTATACAAACTGATTGCCTCCGGGGAAGACAATGCTCAAATCCTTGGTGAGCATCCAGAGTATTTGCGGGATATCTCTCATATTGATCGGACGCGACAAACCATTTTGGAAGAAAAATATCGAAATGTTTTCCGCAAAATGAATGTCACATATATATCCGGTCCGACAGGGGTTGGCAAAACTCGTTCGGTACGAGAAGGATGTGGATACGCAAATTGTTACAGCGTATCCGACTATAAACATCCCTTTGACGGATATCGGGGTCAAGCAGCAATCTTGTTTGATGAGTTCCACGGCAATCTCCCTCTCGTCAACATGCTGCAATATCTTGACGGCTATCCGTTGGAGTTGCCGTGTCGGTATGCTAACAAGCAAGCTTGTTATACAGACGTATACCTTGTCTCGAATTTGCCGTTAGAAAGGCAGTACCGTGCACTGCAGGACGAGAAGCCTGAAACGTGGGCCGCCTTCCTGCGACGCATTAACACTGTGCGGATTTTTGCCGCTGATGGAAGCCATAAGGATTATTCCACCGACGATTATTTCCGGGAGTGTGTTAAATCGGAATATGAATTAGTTGATTTTTCGGATGATGATTGTCCGTTTTAAGCGTTGACAAAAGCTGTGCTATCAGGCTATACGGGCGTTTTATCAGAAAGGAGTTATTACTAATGAACGATGACTTTGAACGTTTGCAGTTGCAAACTAAGAAAAAATATGTTTTGGATACATTTCGTAATGGTCTTAGGCGTATTCAAGACGATTCCAAGGTCGCACAAAAGTTTGTTTTCCTGTGCCTTGCGCTTGCGGTTGTTGCCTTGTTTTTTGCTTCTGGCAGTTCTGGAAATGATGTGCTTTCGGTTGTGTTTCGTCCTATTATCTATGCTGTCTATGCCATTGCATGGTTGGCAGAGTGTATCGGAGTTATTTTCGTATTTGGCTATCTGCCTCATAGTTGGGCATATTATGACGATTTTACGCGCGCGGGCATCTATAACCAAGCACGCGAAGCGCCGTTATTGATTAAGGCCAGCAGAGACGGTAACATCCAACAGCTTACCTATTATATTAAGGGCTATCCTCTCGAATGTTGGGAAGATAACCGCACAAGAATCGAATCTGCACTTAATGTAACCATCCTGTCTATCACTCAGGGAAGTAACAACCAGCTCTTTGAACTTCGTGTTGTTGCTGGGTGCAATCTTATGGGGCGATTAATCCCGTGGGCAGATACATATATGGACGATAGTGATACAAAAATTGTCTTGGGCATCAATGCGGCAGGCATTCCCGTCTGCATCGATTTTGGCCAGTTGCCTCATTGGCTTTTGGCTGCCGCCACCGGCATGGGTAAAACGCAGCTGGTATTGTTGATTTTGCATCAACTGACGCAAAAAGGCTACGTCATCTACCTCGCTGACTATAAAGGTGTGGACTTTGGCTCCGAATACCGCAAACCGGGCCATTATGCAGATAATGACGCTGATCTCGAGCAGATGCTCGACAGTGTTGTACGCGAACTGAACCGCCGTCGTACAGAGTTTTCTATCGCTGGCTGTGCAAATCTTGAGGAATATGTCCGGACGACTGGAGATGACCTGCATCGAATCGTCGTTATCCTGGATGAAACCTCGATGATTCTTGATACAACTGGTCGTGATAAAGAAGGTAAGGCCGCAATTTCTGTGATTACAAACAAGCTCCTTGCCATTGGCCGTCTGGGCCGTGCGCTTGGCATCCATCTGCTTGTGGCAACCCAGCGTCCCGACGTAGGGTCTGTTCCCGGAAGTCTTAAAGCACAGCTCGATGGCCGTATCTGTGGCCATATGGCTGACGCACAGAGCTCTATTGTTATCCTGGATGATGGTAGCGCTGCGAATCTTCCTGCCATTCCTGGACGCTTCATCATCCGCAATGGTAGTGAGACGGATGACATTGTGCAGGCCTACTACTATCACAAGTAATATTTTTGAATGTTAACAAACAATAGGTGCATTATTATGACTACTGCAAAAAAGGCATTTTTTCTGTACCGCGATTGGTGCATTGCGAAATATTTGCGTGAGGACGCTAATTGGGCCGATTATCCAGAAATCTTTGTGTCGGCGTGGGAATATGCTTGGAATGACGGATTCGATACTGTTTCTCACGAATCGATTTATACCAATAAACATGCGTCACGTTATCTCGTTGGTGGCATGGTGGATAAGGATGATGAGGGAAGCTACTACACTTTTTTGGTGAACAAAAAGGAATTGGCACACTATCTGCGTCTCCGTACCGACTGGGAATTGGAAAGCCATGTCAGCACGATTTTTATAAAAAATTGATAGGAGGCATTACAGATGCAAAAAATTTTGCAGTCCGCAAGTACAAACGGCAAAAGGGCTCCCCCGTTAAGGGATTATCAGGCCAAAACTCTTCAGCTCATGAAAGACTATGACGGCCAAGCTGCCTTATGTAATATTGCGACGGGCCTTGGCAAAACTCGCATCTACACCGAGTATATCCGCTGGGATGTCTCAGAAAATGACCACCACGTGCTGATTTTATCGCATCGGGAGGAACTTGTGAGGCAGCCGCTGGAATACCTTAAAGACTTACCCTGCGGCATTGAACTGGGACCTCTGCATGCAGACGGTGAACCCATTATCAGTGCTTCGGTGCAAAGTCTCGTGGGGCGGCTCAGCGAGTATAATCCTTACAGTATCGACACCATTATCATTGACGAGGCCCACCACAGTGCTGCACCGACTTACCGCAAAATTTTTGAATATTTTAAAAATGCAGTTCGTTTTGGCTTTACTGCGACCTCAGTTCGCGGGGATGGCATCGGTCTGGCTGTGGTTTTTAAAGAGATTCTATGTGAGTTCAACACCCTGTATGGTATCGAACACGGCTACCTTAGCCCAATAGATGCTTGTCAGGTTAACCTCAAATTTGACCTGGGGACAGTACAGTACCGTGAGGATACCGGCGATTATGACGCCGCAGATATCGCACGTGTTATGTCTGGCACAGCAGCCGGAATTGCAGAGGCCTACACCAAAAATGCCCGTGGTCAGACCATCATTTTTGCGCCTTCAATCGAAGAGGGTAAAAACGTAACAGCATTGCTCAATTCTCAACATGGAGCCAGTACAGCAGCCTTTATTGATGGCACCACCCAAAATCGGGGGCACTTCTTGGAAGCCTACCGCCTGGGCCTGATTAAAGTGCTGGTATGCTACGCAGTGCTGACAGAAGGCGTTGATTTGCCAATGACGGAGACCGTTGTGTTGGCTCGCCCAATCGCGCGGACAAATGTTGGCTTATATGCACAGATGGTGGGCCGCGGCTTGCGTCTTTATCCCGGCAAAGCCTCTTGCAAAGTGATTGACTGTGTCGGCGTATCCAATATGCCTATCTGTACAGCAGCAACCTTGATCGGCAAAGACGTTCCAGCTCCAAAACCCGAAAAAGAGCCTACGGAAAAATTACCGGAAGAGCAAGACCCGATTAAAGTGCTGGAAGGAAATGAAATCCCCGATTCTTGGATTAAAAATCAGAAGGAGGTGAACGTTATGGCGCTTGGAGAAGGCTATACCACACATGATGTAGCGTGGCTTGATGTGAAAGGTGGAGGTCGTATCCTCCCTCTGCCCAATGTAGTGTACCGCATTAGCAAGCCGCTGCCAAACGGTATGGTGTATCTGCGCAAAAATAAAAAGTGCTCCAGATGTGCCGTTCCACTGCAATTTGTGCTGGATTATGTTTATCAGGACCTCAAGCAAAACCATCCGCAACAACAGCATATATGGGACAAAAAGCAGCGTTACAAATGGGACCGGCAGCCCATCACCAGTGAGCAAATTTCGCTTATCCACAAACTGGCCCCCGATTATAAAATTGACACCAAAAAGATGACCCGCGGGGATGCTTCCCGCGTGATTCAGCTTTTGGCGTACGCCCCCAAAGAGCAGGACGCACAAGAGCAAGCCCAGGAGGTGCAGGACGATGCCACGTAAAGCGCGTGAACGGTCTGCTACCGGGTGCTACCATATTATGGGGCGCGGTATCAACCATGCAGCAATTTACAACGATGATGCCGACAACATGAATTTTTTACATATCCTGGATTTTTGTGCGGACGAAGATTTTACAATTTTTGCGTATTGCCTGATGGGCAACCACTTTCACCTGCTTGCAAAAGCAGATGCTGACGTTTTACAGCATGTTATGAAGGCTGTGGGCATCCGCTATGTGGCCTATTTTAACAGGCGTTATCAGCGGGATGGACCTCTTTTTCGCGGGCGGTATAACTCCCAACCTGTTACAACAAAAGGATATTTTTTGCGTGTGTTGCGTTATATCCATCGCAACCCGGTTGCTGCCGGAATCGTGCAGGAAATGCAGGACTACCCTTGGAGCAGTTATCTTGATTACTTTGGCAGCAGAAAAAAGGTACTTTGTCAGGTAGATACCAGTTATGCGCTTGCATTGCATGGCTTGGAATGGCTGCGGAGCTATCACCAGCGGCCGGAACTGAACACCCGTGGTATGCTGGAAGATTCTCCGCTGCCTGCCTTCACGGATACAGAATTGCGCAGTTTTATAAGAATGACTGCCGGAATGGAGTGCCATGAAATTCCGCTGTATCCAGAGACGATTACAACCCCGCTGCTTCGTCGGCTTGTTGAACAGGAGGGCGCAGGCATTTCGCAGCTCGCTCGACTGACTGGTTTGGCGCGCGGAGACATCCGCCGCCGATTGTTATAATTGTTATAAAAGAAAGGAATATATCATATATGTATGATTTACATGCGACCCTTAAAATGGAGGGCGGAAAGATGCGGCTGGAATTGGTAGTGGAATGTGCCTACGACGATGGCAACAAGCAGGCAAGTATGAACTTGACCACTCCCCCTGATCAGCACGATAATATTTATACAGACGCGCGCCATTACGGCGACGATGAATTTGATGCAGTGTATGATGAGGATGAAGAAGAAAATCTGCCGTTTTAACAGCTTAACAACAATCAAATAAAAAATAAGCAAAAAGAGGATAATAGCCGTTACTGGCTCTCATCCTCTTTTTGTTGTTTTGTCTCAATGTCGTCAAACAAGGGGCTGTCCCAAAATTTTTTGAACGGAATTTCCAGTCCCACACATATCCGGGCAATCAGCTCAGTTGAAGTATTTTTAACTGTTGCATAAGGCTTAACAGTTTTTTTGAGTGCGGATGGTGCAATGCCGGAACGCTCGGCCAGCTTGTTGACGCTGTAGCCGCGCTCTGCAGCAAGCTCCAAAATGCGCAGCTTAATTGCCTCCTGTAGCAGCATTTGCCCTCACCACCGTGTACAATAAAAGTATATTTATTGTACCGATTTAAAAAAGGAAAAGTCGTCTACATAGAGACGATATAAACCTTGCTCTTACGTGCCAATGTGCTATAATATAAAAAGAAGGTGATAAACCAATGCATAAGCTATCCCGCGCAGCACCCTATATAGCCTATGCTGTGGCAACTGCTGGAATGGCTGTGCTGCTGCTCCTTGGCAGCTCGCCGGGGGCAGTAATTGCCCGCAGTTATCAAGCGTATAACGGGTGCCCGGTGCCCAGCTCCCCTGAATATACCTATCAGAACGTTAATCTGCCATTTTCGGTTCCGTTATCTCCAGTGACAGCCGTTGAAGCGCGTGCAAAAAAAGACGGATATATTTTGTTCGGCTATCCCCGTTGCCCCTACTGCCGCAATCTGCTGCCGGTGCTTGCCACCGTTGCGGAAAGCGAAGGGGTCAGGATGGACTATTGCCAGATAGACCTCTACCGGGACATATACGCCTACAGTGTGGATGCTGCTGCGCCAGTGCAGACCAGACCGGCAGGGGAAGGGTACGCCGAACTGCTGACATGGCTGGACGGCTATCTGGCCGAGTACACCGTCACCGACCAAAACAAAAATAGCATTGATGTTGGAGAGAAGCGCATCGGTGCGCCAACTATTATCAAGGTAGTAGAGGGGAAGCCTGTTTCCAAATGGCAGCTTTCTGACGCTGCTATATTTGCAGCAGGATACCCGAAAAATAAATATGCCGCTTGGGATGATGCTACGCAGCAAGGGGTTGCAGCCTCTTTGCGGGATTATCTAGCGGTTGGGTGAAAAATAGGGGACGGTGAGTCGCGCAGCGATCTCCCCCGTCCCCGAAAATAGATATCAAAGACACCGCGCATCAATAGCGCGGTGTCGAAACGACAAAAATTAGACCGCATTAACAATCTGTGAACTTTTCGGGGTTCGTATTGTGTGATTACCACATAGATGGTATTATGCAATTGTACAGAAGGATAGGCGGCAAAAGAGTCCACAGCATCGTCGATGACGAAATCCAAAGCTGCGTAGGGCTGACGTCGAACCTATTAGTATAATGTGGCCCCGGCACTAGACGCCGGGATGTAAAGGAGAATTGAATATGAAACGTAAGACTATCATTTTAGCGGTGGTAGCAGCCGCTGCGATGGCGATTGCCCTGGTAGGGTGCGGCGTGAAAATCACGAACATCGCGGTTCCTGACGCAGTTACTGTCGAGAAAGGCGAGGCGGTGGTTTTGCCGGTCGCTTTCGGCACCGACGATGCTCCGGCCGTAACTCCTGAGACTGCTGCAACCGGTGAAAGCGCTGAAATGGATGAGAAGGTAGCCAAGGCTGCCGAAAAGCTCACCATTGAGTGGACCTCCTCCGATGAGAGTGTTGCAACGGTTGATGAGACCGGTACTGTTACTGCAGTGGCAGCTGGTGAGGCGAATGTTACGGCTTCCGTAAAGGACGCCGACATCGCCGCGAGCACTCACATCAAAGTTGTCGTCACTCCCACCGGTGTCGCGGCACCTGAGTCTATTGACCTCGTCACTAATGGCGAGAACACCAAGAACTTGGACGCTAAGCTGGTTCCCGCAGACGCAACTGATGTCAAGCTCGCATACGAGTCCAGTGACGAATCTGTTGCTACCGTTGATGAAACCGGTAAGGTGACTGCGGTGGCCAACGGCGAATGCACCATCACGACCTATGTCGTTGCGGATGCCAAAGACGCTGATGCCTCGGAACTGAGTGCTGTTGCAGTTGAAGCAGCAGATTCTGAAGAAACTGACAACAGCGTGGCCACAATGCCCGAAGACCTGGCAGCAATGGATTCCGCGTTCGGCATTGTTCCCGAGAACCTGAAAGCTGAAACCAAGGTTACCGTTACAACGAATGTTGAGGGTATTACCCTCGATAAAACGGAGGGTGTCCTCACGGTAGGTAATACCGTGACTGTTACCGCAACTGTCATTCCCGATACGGCAACCAATGCCTCTGTGACTTGGACCTCCAGCGATGAGGCAATTGCAACTGTTGACTCCGAAGGCAAGATTACGGCCGTTGCTCCTGGCACTGCAACAATCACTGCTGTAAGCGACAGCAATCCCGATGCAAATGCAACGTATGCAGTAACTGTGCAGGCTAAAAAGGTAGTCGCTCCCGCAAGCACCAAGACCTCCGGCAAGAGTAACTCTGGATACGCTGGTAGCTCCTCCAACGCAGGCAACAGCTCGAACGGCGGAGCAGCAGCTCTGAGTAATCCTGCTCCCGTACCGGACCCGGCACCTGTCCAGCCGAGCGAACCTGCACCTGCACCTGACCCTCAGCCTGACCCAGCTCCTGCAGAGCCTCAGCCTGACAATCGAGATTACACGGATGGCAGTGGCGCAAATGGCGGTAAGGTAATCGAAGGTCGTGCTGACAATAGTTGTCCTCCTGAGGATGTTGGCATTCTTTGCTGATGGCTTTTTGAAAAACAGTAAATTATAAACAACCGGCAACTCGTAGAAGAAAACACTCCTCTACGAGTTTGCTTTTTGAAAAGCAGTGCCTATTATAATAAGGTAGGAATTGGTAGATGAAAAAGCATATCGTATTGGCAGTTATTGCGACTGCGGCTATGGCGCTCACCCTGGTAGGGTGCGGCGTGAAAATCACGAACATCGCGGTTCCGGAGTCTGCGATGGTGGAGAAGGGTGAAAGTATTACCCTGCCCGTTGTGTACGGCACCGACGATGCTCCGGCCGTAACTCCTGAGACTGCTGCAACCGGTGAAAGCGCTGAAACTGACGAAAAGCTCGCTAAAGCAGCAAGTAAACTGACGGTCGAATGGACTTCTTCCGATGAGAGCGTCGCGACTGTTGATGCGACTGGCATGGTGGTTGCTGTCTCTGCAGGTGAAGCTGACATCACTGCAAGCGTCACGGATTCTGAGATGAGTGCTGTCTGCAAGGTTACGGTTAAAGTGGCCGCGAAAGACATCACCGTTCCCGACAACCTTGACGTCAAGCTCAACGATGGAAACGAAACCACTGTCGAGGCAACTGTAAGCCCGGCTGATGCCACCGATGTGAAGGTAAGTTACGCTTCTACTGATGAGGCGGTGGCCACCGTCGATAAAGACGGCAGGGTTCAGGTCTTGCAGCCTGGTGAATGCGACATCACCACGACCCTCATGCAGGATGGCGAAAAGGTCACCGAGAAGACGACTCATGTGAAAGCATTCTATGAGGTTGAAAGCATCACGCTCGATTCCAACGAAGGCAAGTTGACGGTTGGTAACTCTCACACCATTAAGGCAACGGTCGCTCCCGAAGAGGTTGCCGCCGAAACTACCATCGAGTGGTCGTCCAGCAACGAGAAGGTCGCTACAGTCGATGAGAACGGTAAAGTCACTGCAATTGCGGCCGGTGAGGCAACCATCACCACAACTGTCGGTTAGAAAAGTGCCAACTACG
>OGQM01002119.1_pt1 | contig 12333 bp, 8 predicted proteins | sample 1553191 | NCBI WGS metagenome assembly OGQM01 (sample SAMEA2579954, study PRJEB22360) | human gut metagenome | biome: human gut; feature: human-associated habitat; material: faeces | place: Denmark | collected 2008/2010 | reverse complement strand
GTTCGAGATGTTCTTCATTGGAACCCGTTCCCTGACCACTGCCGATAATCAAAACCGTGGCATACGGTATATTTTCCTCCGTACCTTTCACTATCACATGGCCGGAAATCATATTGCCTTCTTTTATAGGATTTACGGCAAAAGCTACGCTGGCACTTACCACTGCAAGTACCAACGCCAAAATGTATTGTTTCATCAAATTAGCGCTCTAAATAAAAAAAATAATTCAAGTCTGAAAAAAGATAATCATCCGAGATGCCGCACTTCGTTCACTGAAATGCCAGACATTCGAGACTAAAAAGCCTGGTATCTACATACAAAAAATCCAGGCGTTTTTAAACCTAATGACTATGAAAAAAGAGCGGGAGGAGCGCGAAGGGAAAGGGTACGTATCACTTCCCCCTTAACAGTAGGTGTTGCCGGTTTGGCTCTGAGCATGGCCAGCAAAGGACGCATCGGGTGCTGAACCTCATACACATCCACTCCGGAAGAGTAGAATGCCGACAAATGCCCGATAACCAAAAGGGAAGTCTGAGAGTGAGAGTGTGTGCCATGAAAAGGGTGCGAGTGCGTTATCATCACCCCATTCACATAATGGACGTGAGTGAACGCAGTGATACTTGCCTGGTACATGATAAACAGTACCAGCAAGCTCAATGCGCCTATAATTTTTTTCTTCTGCTTCACGTCCAAAAACTTATACTATAGATTTTGAGCCGCAAAGATAGTGAATTATTCTTTAACTTTGCCAAACAAGAACTCATAATCACGCATGGAAGCCGGAGCCACCCATTCTTCGGGAATGAACTTCCACTGATTCAGCGCACGCGGTTCAATCACCTTCTTTCGCTCGATGTACTGCATCAGATAATAGCGTAAGTCCTTATCCGTAGAGTGGATGATGCGTTCCTTCAATTCATCCTGCGAGATGCCGGCCCCCTTTGTCAGCAATTCGCCGCCACCGTTTCCGCGATAAGAATTCACCGCTACCTTATACATTTTATCCATATCGAACGGAGTACCGTCTGCCATACTGAGAATGGTTACTTTCTCACCATCCGGCTTGGTCACATCCACCGTGTAGATAATACCCGCCGCAGAATCGAAGTTGAAGCTGAAATTCTTGAATGAGGCCCTATCCGTAGCACCTTCGCGACGTTTCTCACGGAAGAGCAGGATATGGTCGTCCGGAGACTTCATCCGATTGGTCCACAAATCATACGACATCTCCAAGGCATCGCGTATCTCCTTTCCCGTCAGACGCATGGTGTAAAGCATATTTTCGTACTTATACAGATTGAACATATCGTTCACAAAAATGTCTCCTTTACGGATTTCCGTATCATAGGACAAAGGAGCCGCAAAAGAAATATCCGCTCCGCTGATTGCCAACTGCAACTCATGGATAAGGTCTATAAAAGCGGAAGAGCCGAAATAGGCAGGACGTGTGGAGATAGTCTCGGTAAAGGAACCAATTTTCTTGGAAACAAAATTCTGCACAGCTTCATTTTCGGGGGCAAAGCGTTGCATGAACTCTTCGCTGACGCCGTAGTCTTGCGTATCGGACAGTATGCCGTCTATCTTCTTGTCTATAACTTTACCATCACGCAGTTTCAAGGTTATATCCACATTACTCACAACGGCACCGTTGCTGGCAGGGTCCATCACCAGTACCGAGTCACCGGCTATGTTGCACACCCTCTTGCATTCGCGCGCATGGTCGTGCCCCATCAGGACAATATCGAATCCCGGCACGTTGCACGCCACTTCCACCGAAGCGTTTTCGCGATACTTGCCTCCCATCAGCTGGGCATCCTGGCCGGCATGGAACATACCGATAACCAAATCCGGCTTTTCCTGCTCACGGATAATCTTCATCCATTTGCGGGCAGTCTCCTCCATATCGTCGAAACGCAACCCTTTCCACAGATTCTCTGAAAGCCATACAGGAATGGCAGGAGTTATCATACCGAGAACCACAATTTTCACTCCGTCACGTTCCAGCACCTCATAGGGTTTGAAATGGGTTTCTCCGGTAGCAGTATCCACAATATTGGCACCCAATATCGGAAAACGGCAGTCACCTGCCCAACGGTCGAAAACGGTACGGCCGGTCTCTACGTCATGGTTACCCATATTACCGGCATTATACCCCATGAAATTCATCATCTCCGCTGCCAGATGAGGGGCAACGGTATCTATGTAATTATAATAATAGGCTGTGGGCTGTCCCTGCAGAATGTCACCATTGTCCAAGAGAATCAGATTTTTGCCATAAGCCTCACGTTCCTTTTGCACCAAAGCATGCACACGTGCCAGACTACCGGTTGCCTCCCGGCGGCGTATAAAGTCGTAGGGATAGTAGTTTCCGTGTATATCACTGGTCTGTACGACTTTCAGTTTCACTTCTCTTTCCTGCGCAGGCAGTATGCTTGTCAGGACAAAAATCCAGATAAAAAAACAACTAAATCTTTTCATATTTCCTTATTTCTTGTCGGTTCTTATAAGTTCATAGGATGGGTAAACATAAACCGCGCTCCATTCGTATAGGCAGGATCTATCCAAATCTCGCCGCCCCACTTCTCAACGGTCAGCTTACAGATGGACAAGCCCAAGCCGGTTCCCTGCACATATTCGTTCAGCTTCTCGAAACGTTCGAACACCCGTTTCTGTTTGTCCAATGGAATGCCGCAACCGGTGTCAGTCACCGAGAATACTGCAACATTCCTCGCCGTATCCAGCTCCAGCTTCAAGGTTATCGTACCTTCTTTTGTAAACTTGTCCGCATTGGAAAGCAGATTTATCACAACCTGCTGTAAACGCTGCACATCCGTCCGCATCTCCACTACCTCACGTTCACACTCAAATAAGAATTGATTGGTCGACCTGCGTGCCTGGGCCACGGAAGCTACTACCTGCTGGCATATCTGCACTACATTGCAGCTCTCCAAAGAAAGGATGACGCGGTCGGCCTCCAAACGGGACACATCCAATATGTCATTAATCAACCGAAGCAGCAAATCAGAGTTGGTCCTAATAATCTCGAAATAGCCACGCTGTTCTTCTTCCGAGGCTCCTCCGGCAGACAGCACGTCCGAGAAGCCCACAATCGCATTCAATGGAGTACGGATTTCGTGGCTCATATTGGCAAGGAAAGCACTCTTCAGACGGCTGGATTCTTCGGCACGGTCTTTTGCTTCGCGCAAGGCACCCTCGGATACCTCCAGTTCATCCTTCAACTTCTTTGTATGATAATAAAAGTAAAGGGAAACGAACAAACCGCCCAACAGCACCAACAGAACAGCACCGACAGACCAGATATGATACTTGTACTGTTCGTAGAAAGAAGGGGTTACGTTCAGCATCTTTACCGGCTGCGGAAGGCCGGCGATATTCAGTTTCTTTTCCTTCACAAGTTTACCGTCCAGTATGGTCTCATTCGGAATGATTTCCATATGGGTCTCACTATCCTGAGGGGTGGTCAGCAGGCGGTAGGACTGTCTTGCCATCTCCTTGCCCAAAGCACGGTAGGCAGGAACGATGCCTGCCACAGCCCAGTATCCCAAACCGGCAGAACTCAAAGAGAATGTGGGCAAGGCTGGAGCAGCTTCCATCATGGCATAAGTAGCATTACGCATAAAATAGCCATCATTCATATCCACGCGCCACGTCCCCATTAATACTGCCGTATGTTCCGGCAGTTCATGCAACCTATCACAAATAGTATATATTGTATTGACACGTCCGTCAAGCAGTATCAGATCCAATTCGGGAAATTTCTTCATTTCCTTCACTACATAAGCTTGCATAGCAACACCACCATAACTGTTGTCTGATATAAAAGCGATATTCTCGGTGTCAGGATACATCTGCTTTACCATGTTGATATTCGCCTCCACATCATACTCATAAACGAAGCCGGCCTTGATAGGTGAATCCGGAAAATCCGTGAAAAAATCTACGGATTCAGGCATCCAAGTCTTCAAATCGATGGTATCTCCCGGCAACAATATGGCGTTCCGGCTGGATAGCGCACTCACTACCGGAGTATTGCCGCGTACTGAGTCTTCCAAAGAAAGGTAGGCAGCCCAAGCTTCCTGCCCAATAAGAACAATCAATGCCGGACTTTTATCATTCTGGTATTTGGATAATAACCCTGCCATTCTCTTTTCCCAAAAAGGAGCTTCGGAAAAACTTTTGCAATTCATGTTTTCCAATGCAACGGTATTCGTCCCTCCTAAACGTTGGAATTCCTCCATAAAGTCAGAGATATTGCTGGAAGTCCGACCGGCATCCGGATTATAGGAACTGATAATCAATACCGGATGCTCTCCCGTAATCGAGAAAGCAGGCAAAAGGCAGCAGAAAAGCGCTACCACGCATGGTAATATTGTACGATATATGTGTTTCAATTGATTGATTCGTTTAATTGCTCCATAGCTTTGACAAATATAGATAAAAGTTGGAACCTAAAGAAAAAACAACAATTGTTTTTTGTACTTTTGGCACCTATTATAAAATGAGATACAAAATGATACAAGATTTTCATCAAATGATATCTGCCGCTCTCGGCATATCAGAAAGACAAATAAGCCAGACCCTCGGCCTGCTGGAAGATGGAGCGACAATTCCTTTCATCAGCCGCTACCGAAAGGAAGTGACGGGAGGACTGGACGAAGTGCAGATTGAATCCATAAAGACCCATTACGAAAAGCTGAGCGAAACAGCCAAACGTAAAGAAACCATCCTCAACACCATACAGGAACAAGGCAAACTGACCGCCGAACTTCAGAAGCGTATCGAGGAGACCTGGGACAACACCCTACTGGAGGACATCTACCTTCCCTACAAACCCAAACGGAAAACACGTGCCGAAGCAGCCCGTCAAAAAGGACTGGAACCCCTCGCCACCCTGCTGATGCTGCAACGTGAGCCTCATCCGGAGGAACGCGCCGCCAATTACGTGAAAGGAGACGTGAAGAACGTGGAAGATGCACTGAAAGGTGCCCGTGACATCATAGCCGAGCATGTTAGCGAAGACGAACGTGCCCGAAACAGCGTGCGCAACGCATTTGCCCGCCAAGGCACACTGACCGCCAAGGTGGTGAAAGGCAAAGAAGAGGAAGCGACCAAATACCGCGACTACTTCGATTGCTCCGAATCGTTGAAGCGATGCAGCTCCCACCGCCTGCTCGCCATCCGGCGTGCCGAAGCGGAAGGCCTGCTGAAAGTCAGCATCAGCCCAGACGATGAGGAGTGCGTGGAACGGCTGGAACGCCAATTCGTGCGAAGCAACAACCCCTGCGGACAGCAAGTGGCAGAAGCCGTGCAGGATTCCTACAAACGCCTATTGAAGCCATCCATAGAGACGGAATTCGCCACGCAAAGTAAGGAACGTGCTGATGAGGAAGCCATCAAAGTATTTGCCGAAAACCTCCGTCAGTTGTTGCTGGCTTCACCACTGGGGCAAAAGCGTGTGATGGGTATAGACCCCGGATTTCGTACGGGTTGTAAAGTTGTGTGCCTCGATGCACAAGGAAATCTGCTCCACAATGAGAACATCTACCCCCACCCTCCGGTCAGCAAGCAGAAAGAGGCATTTGCCAAGCTGCAAATGATGATAGAGTCTTATAAGATAGATGCCGTAGCCATAGGTAACGGAACTGCCAGCCGCGAAACGGAGGAGTTCTTGAAACATCAGCGCTTCAACCGCGACATACAAATATTCATCGTCAGCGAGCAGGGAGCTTCCATCTATTCGGCCTCTAAAATCGCACGGGACGAGTTTCCCGACTACGACGTCACCGTACGCGGTGCTGTGTCCATAGGCAGACGACTGATGGACCCGCTGGCAGAGTTGGTAAAGATTGACCCGAAATCTATTGGTGTGGGGCAATACCAGCATGATGTGGACCAAACCAAGCTGAAAAAATCACTGGACCAGACCGTAGAAAACTGTGTAAACTTGGTAGGTGTCAACCTGAACACCGCAAGCAGCCATCTACTGACCTACATCTCGGGATTGGGTCCGCAACTGGCACAGAACATTGTGAACTATCGCGCCGAAAACGGTGCCTTCACCTCGCGCAAGGAACTGATGAAAGTACCTCGTATGGGTGCCAAGGCGTTTGAGCAATGTGCCGGCTTCCTACGCATTCCGCAGGCAAAGAATCCGCTGGACAATACTGCCGTACACCCGGAAAGCTATTGCATCGTAGAACAAATGGCAAAGGACTTGGGTTGCAGCGTAGCCGAGCTGATAGCCAACCGGGAGCTGCGTCTGAAGATTAATCCGGAACGCTACCTCTCCCCCACCGTGGGCATGCCGACACTGAAAGACATCCTGCAAGAGCTGGACAAGCCCGGACGTGACCCACGCGGACCGATAAAAATATTTGAATTTGATAAGAACGTGCGCACCATCAGCGACCTGCGCGAAGGCATGGAATTGCCCGGCATCGTAGGAAACATCACCAACTTCGGCGCATTTGTCGATATAGGCATCAAGGAAAACGGACTGGTACACCTCTCCCAACTCGCCGACAGATTCATATCAGACCCTAATGAAGTAGTGTCCATTCATCAACATATACGCGTAAAGGTACTCAGCATAGATATGGACCGGAAACGCATACAGCTGACAATGAAAGGAGTGGAACAGAATTAGTGATTAGGGATTAGTGATTAATGGTTAGTGGTTAATGGTTTCCGTATTAATCATTAATCATTAATCATTAATCCCTAATCACTAATCCCTTATAATAGTGTCTTAAGATAATTACTGTACCAAGCACTAAAAGTAGTGAACACAGAATAGAGCCTTCGAACCCGAAAGTTCCTCCATTTATCAGATTTTCTTCCGGAAAGTGAAGAATCAGCAGATTCTTATTGCTAAATTCATTTCCACTGACTTTATATCCCAAAACAGAACCTTGAATCCAGTTCCAGAACCAATGCAAGGCAATGGGGAAACAGAGGTTACGCGTGTATATATAGGAAGCTCCCAAGAAACAACCCGCCAGCATGATATTCAAAAACGGGACGAAGGCAAAGCTGGGATTGAAAAGATGCATCAACGAAAATAACACCGCAGAGATAAGCAATGCCACAAACTTATTGACGCCTCCATCCAGCATACGCCCTAAAATGAAACCGCGTCCAATAACTTCTTCCGTAACTGCCACTAAAAAATAAAGCAAAAGACTCGACAACAACGAAATGGGAGAAAACAAGACCCCTGCCACTTCCACAGCCCCCAACAATAAAGACAAGCCAAAACCAACTGCATACAAGAACACGACAAACAAAGCTCCGTTCAGCAGGCTTCTACCCCATCCCTTCAAAGACAAGCCCAAGCCCGAAAAAGGAAGCTTCCTAAAGCCCAGCACCATACAAGCGGCAATAAGCCCACTGGCCAACATCAAGACTTCATTCAACATCATTAAATAGACGCTCATCCCACCAGCTTGTGTCTTCAACTCAGGGAAAGCAATCGCAAAAGGTATGGCAAACAAAAACAGAAAAATCATAAAAAGTACAGTAAACAGTACTATATCAACGAATGCCAGCCAAATACGTTTTGTTTTACTCATAGCAACACACTCTTCCTTCACTGTTTCTTCCGTCTCCATTTGTATCTCATTTTGATTAATATCCGACAAAAATAATAATAAAAAGAAAAAACTTCATGTATTCCTGCCGGTTTCTTCTTATATTTGAAAAATCAATCTGGAATCGACAAACATGAAACTAAGAAAAATACTTTTAGCCGTTGCCGGACTGGCGTTAATGCTGAATGCCTCGGCACAAAAATCCAAAAGATACTACGTGGCCAAACCCGGCACCCTGGTGGAACTGATGACAGAAGCGGAAGCCAATGAAATCACCCAACTGACCCTGCAGGGCAAGCTGAATGCCGTAGATTTCAGGCATCTACGGGATGAATTCAAAAACCTGCAACTGCTGGACATTTCAAATGCCTCCATCAGCATGTATGCAGGCAAGAACGGGACTTATCCAAACCGTTTTTATGTATATCCTGCCAATTGCATTCCGGCATATGCCTTCTGCAAGCAAATGGACGACAGTACATTTGTAGGTAAGGAGACGCTGACCAGGATTATCCTTTCCGACAAGACCAAGAACATCGAAGATGCTGCCTTTAAGGGATGCAAAAATCTCAAGATATGCCAGATACGGAAGAAAACGGCTCCCAATCTGTTGTCCGAAGCATTGGCCGATAGCGTTACAGCCATATTTGTTCCATTGGGATGCAGTGACTCCTATCGTACCAAAAAGAAATGGGAAACCTTTGCATTCATTGAAGGAGAACCACTGACAGTAAATGTGCAGATTGGTAAAATGGGCAGCCTTGCCAGCGAACTGTTAAGAGCCGGATTTCAGCCCAAAGACGTTAACTTTCTGACCGTTGAAGGAAAAATGGACGAAGCCGACTTCACATTGATACGCGACTATATGCCCAATCTGGTTTCCATCGACATGACCAACAGTAATGCCACTGCAATTCCCGACTATACTTTCACCCAAAAGAAGTATCTGCTGAACGTACGGCTCCCGCAAGAGCTTAGAAGCATTGGACAGCGTGCATTCAGTGGCTGCGGCCGTTTGTGCTGACCGGGGGGTGCTTCCTGCCAGTGTAACCGCCATTGAGTACGGAGCATTTATGGGATGCGACAACCTGCGCTATGTGCTTGCCACGGGGAATAAGATTACCACGCTAGGCGACAACCTTTTCGGCGAAAGCCAAGGCAAAATTATATATAAGGAGAAACAATAACTCAGACTATTCCCCGCCTTAATAAGAACAAAGAGACTCTTTTAATAGCAAAAGAAGGTGTGTCAGAATGATAGCTAAAAATCATTCTAACACACCTTCTTCTTTTTTTCAATATCGCACAAGCCTTTATTAAACCAAAAAGATATGAAAGAAGAATCGTTCCATCATGGCAGAAATATTGTTCCACCGTGGTAAAAAAATCGTTCCACCATGGTGGAACGATTTTTTCCTCATGATGGAACGATTTAAAATATGCTTATTTAGTCCTTAGCTTCCGTTATCACTTTGTTGCGTACATACGTGCACGCAACTCCTTGATGTGGTCTGAAGTGATGTATTCGTCATACTCCATCATCTTGTCGATAATACCGTTCGGAGTCAATTCGATGATACGGTTGGCAACCGTCTGAATGAACTCGTGGTCGTGGGATGAGAAAAGGATATTGCCCTTATAGGTCTTCAAGTTATTGTTGAATGCCTGGATAGACTCCAAGTCGAGGTGATTGGTAGGTGTATCCAGAATCAAGCAATTGGCATTGCGCAGCTGCATACGTGCAATCATGCAACGCATCTTCTCACCTCCCGACAATACGCTTGCTTTCTTCAGCACCTCCTCGCCGGAGAACAGCATACGTCCCAGGAAGCTCTTCATATAGACTTCATTGCCTTCACCGAACTGGCTCAACCAGTCCACCAGATTCAGGTCTGTATTAAAGAATGCAGTATTGTCCAGCGGCAGGTAAGCGGTGGTGATAGTCACACCCCAGTTGAAAGTACCTGCATCCGGTTTCATATTCTCGTTGATAATCTCGAACAGGGCGGTCATGGCACGCGGGTCGTGCGAAAGGAATACAATCTTGTCTCCCTTCTCTACGTTGAAGTTGACGTCGCGGAACAGCACCGTACCATCTTCCAGCGTTTTCGTCAAACCGGAAACTTCCAGAATCTGATTACCCGGTTCGCGTTCGGGCGTAAAGATGATACCCGGATACTTACGTGATGACGGCTTGATTTCTTCTACATTCAGTTTCTCCAACATCTTCTTGCGGCTGGTAGTCTGCTTGCTCTTTGCCACATTGGCACTGAATCGGCGGATAAACTCTTCCAGCTCTTTCTTCTTCTCCTCGGCCTTTGCCTTCTGGTTCTGCTGCTGACGGAGCGCCAGCTGGCTGGACTCGTACCAGAAGCTATAGTTACCGGCAAAGAGGTTAATCTTTCCGTAGTCGATGTCCACCGTATGCGTACAAACGGAGTCGAGGAAGTGACGGTCGTGGCTTACCACCAGCACCGTATGCTCAAAGTTGGAGAGGTACTCTTCCAGCCAAGTCACGGTCTCCATATCCAAGTCATTGGTAGGCTCGTCCAGCAGCAAGTTATCAGGATTTCCATAGAGAGCTTGCGCCAGCATGACACGCACCTTTTCTTTGTTGTTCAACTCACCCATCAACAGATAATGCTTGTCTTCCTTGATACCCAAACCACTCAACAAGGCGGCAGCATCGCTTTCGGCATTCCAACCGTCCAACTCGGCAAATTTCTCTTCCAATTCGGAAACCTTCAGCCCATCCTCGTCTGTGAAATCCTCTTTGGCATACAGCACTTCACGCTGCTTCATGATATCCCACAACACCGTGTGTCCCATCATCACCGTGTCCATCACCGTAAAAGCATCCCACTTGAAGTGGTCCTGGCTCAAAACGGAAAGACGCTCTCCCGGAGCCAGCATGATGGAGCCCGTCGTAGGGTCCAGCTCCCCGGAAATCGTTTTCAGGAAAGTAGATTTTCCGGCACCGTTGGCACCGATGATACCATAACAGTTACCACTTGTAAACTTCAAGTTTACGTCATTGAACAACACTCTTTTACCAAACTGTACTGAGACATTAGAGACTGTAATCATCTTTATATTTACGATTTATTTATTTACAATTTACTATTTAATACCTATTAGTCTGCGAATTGCGAGTGCAAAGATAGTTATTTTTCCATGAATAGACACAGAGAAGCGCTGTCAATCTGACATAAAAGTATTACCTTTGCAGCGTTTTCGGCAAAAACATCCATTTTGGCAAAGTTTTTGCTGGGGTACTGATATCGTATTAACTTAAACCCTTAACAGCAATGAAAGCAAAATCATTTTACAAGAATAATAAGCATAACAATATGAATCCGAAAGAAAAAGAAAACAACCAGGAAGAGGAGCTGAAAACTCAAGCTACTCCTAACGAATGTGACGAAGAAACTGTCGGACAAGAAACTTCACAAGAAAACGAAGCTCCCCTGACAGAAGAAGAAAAGCTCGCCCAGGAACTGGAAAAGGCCAATGAACAGATTGAAGAGCAGAAGGACAAATACCTGCGCTTGTCTGCCGAGTTTGACAATTACCGCAAACGTACCATGAAGGAGAAAGCAGAACTCATCCTGAACGGTGGTGAAAAGAGTATCAGCAGTATCCTACCCATTGTGGATGACTTTGAACGCGCCCTCAAAAACATGGAGACAGCCACCGACGTAGCCGCCGTAAAAGAAGGCGTTGAACTTATCTACAACAAGTTCATGTCTGTATTGGGACAAAACGGCGTTAAGGTAATAGAGACAAAGGAACAACCGCTCGATACAGACTATCACGAAGCCATCGCCGTGATTCCGGCACCCAATGAAGCACTGAAAGGCAAAATTCTGGACTGTGTACAAACCGGTTACATCCTAAACGACAAAGTGATCCGTCATGCCAAAGTGGTAGTCGGAGAATAACATAAAACTGTATGGAAAAAAGAGATTACTACGAAGTATTGGAAGTCGAAAAGACAGCAACGGTAGAAGAAATAAAGAAAGCCTATCGCAAGAAAGCCATCCAATATCATCCGGACAAGAATCCGGGCGACAAAACAGCCGAAGAGAAATTCAAGGAAGCGGCAGAAGCATACGACGTACTAAGCAATCCGGACAAGCGTGCCCGCTACGATCAGTTTGGTCATGCCGGACTGGGTGGTGCCGCCGGTAATGGTGGTCCGTTCGGCGGCTTCAGTGGAGGCATGTCCATGGACGACATCTTCTCCATGTTCGGTGACATCTTTGGCGGACACAGTGGAGGTTTCGGCGGTTTTGGAGGTTTCGGCGGAGGCGGTGGAGCACAACAACAACGCCGTTACCGTGGTTCGGACCTGCGTGTCAAGGTGAAACTGAACCTCAAGGAAATCTCTACCGGCGTGGAAAAGAAATTCAAACTGAAGAAATACGTGCCTTGTACCCACTGTCATGGTACGGGAGCCGAAGGTGACGGTGGTTCAGAGACCTGCCCGACTTGTAACGGCAGCGGCACGGTAATCCGTAACCAGCAAACCATACTCGGCACCATGCAAACAAGAACCACTTGTCCGACTTGTGGCGGTGAAGGCAAAATCATCAAAAACAAGTGTAAGGAATGTGCCGGTGAAGGTATTGTATACGGTGAAGAAGTAGTAACCGTAAAAATCCCGAAAGGTGTTGCAGAAGGTATGCAACTCTCTATGGGCGGAAAAGGAAATGCAGGCAAG
>OGQM01002116.1_pt1 | contig 12350 bp, 9 predicted proteins | sample 1553191 | NCBI WGS metagenome assembly OGQM01 (sample SAMEA2579954, study PRJEB22360) | human gut metagenome | biome: human gut; feature: human-associated habitat; material: faeces | place: Denmark | collected 2008/2010 | reverse complement strand
TGTTGGGAATCCCAGTACCGGAGGGGGGGGACTGTTGTAACCATTAAAGATAACGGTGCTTGGAATTGCCTTGCCAATATAAGCAGGGTAATTTTCGTTATGGAAGCATTTTGGATTCCGAAGAGGCCTTGGCGGGAGCCAGATTCTCAGCCTGGATTTTGGCCCAGTACCAGCGCACTTTTCTGAAACCAAAGTAGATACCGGTACAAATCAAGGCCGTTTTCCTTTGCTGGCTCAATGAAACTGTGGAACTGCGCTGGTCTGCGTACCAGCGGGCGTATTCGTATTGATAAATAGCCAATTCTTCCTGCTCATTATGAACGACTTTATGTTATGCTCGGCGCGGTTGGCACTCACTTCTAGTTGCTCGTATTCCAGATACCGGATCAGGTACGGCCACTGCTTCAGCAGATAATGGATAACTCCTCTCATTGCAGATTTCGGTGCTGCTTCCACCTGCATCTCATTTGTCTATGACTACAGTGCGTCTAAAACCGGGTTTGTCTGCTCCAACCGCTTTTTACTCCGTTCCTCTGGTGTCAGTTCCGCCAACACTTGATCTAACTTGAAAAGCCGAGTACAACATCACTTATGATGGCTGTAGGAGAAATTTTATAGTATTCAGCACTTGTCAAATTTCATTTTGGCGTGCGCCCAGTAGCCCTCTAAGACCAGCGCGGACATGGGTGGCGTAGGATATCACCCAATTTATGGGATGCAGCAAATATCACCCGTTGCTCCAATTACACCCATCTGAGGGATTACAGAAAATCCGTTTTCCTCCACCGCTTTATTCAGTGCTGCATGAAGGGCGGTTTGAATGCCCCGGACAGTCTGGGACAGACCTTCGCCGCAGAGTTCTGCCCGCAGTGGTCTGCCGCTTTTTTGAGGTTTGCATAAATCCTGAGACAGCAGAACCATTCCCGCTTGTCAATAGTCAAGATGAACGGGACCCGCCCGCCGCTGACAAGTACGAATGCTTCTGCTCGTGCGGCAGTCAAGAGGGCAAAAGCAGGGAGTGCTTTTACCCTCGATAATTCTGATTTTTCTTTACATTTGCTTGTGTGGTTTTATATCGCCGCAAGGAATTTGGGCACCACAGCACCGAAAATCAGTGTGTTTTCCAGTGTCCTAAAAGGCAAAAAATTCAGTATTCTCAAGGCTTTTCACGGTGCAACGGCTTTTTGCGGGGCGAATGCAAATACTATTTCTTATAATATCACGTTCGTGAACTTAAGAGTGAGAGCTTATCTTCCTTCTCGCCATTCCAAGCCATTCTCAGAAAGGAAACTAATATCGTCCAGAAAGGCGAATTGCAGGACAAAGGAGTTGTTGCAAAAATGTAACAAGCACGCTCTACGGAGCGATGGATAGAAAGACCAAAACGAGGGAAGCCCGCTTTTACAACCTGGACCATCGCTGCGGGCCGCCCACATCCGCATTTGGGCCACCAGTGAACTGAAAGAGTAATGAACCAAGAACTTTGCCTTGGGTGATGAACGCCTCAGGCAGGGTAGGACTACTTTCAGCATCGGCTCCTTCAAAACCGCTGGAGCGGAGGTAATTCCATTCGGACCAGTGAGCGCCGTATTTGGCAGCAGATCATTGACATCTGTGCCGGGCGCCACCGCACGGGACTTCTATGCCATGGTATAAAATAAGTTCTGCGGGCTTTTGCGCCGTCACAGGGCGCGGTGGGGCAGAGATCATTTGCACCAATGCAGACCGCAGCAAGACCAATGGGCCTGACCGCCTGGAAACGTGCGCTGGATGGACGTACGATGAGCGGATATTGCAACTACATTCTGCATTGAGTATCTGATCGGGCGTCAGAGCACCTTCGCCATGTGGAAATTTGCCGCCTGTGTCAGTGCGCTTCTGGCTTTCCGCCGATAGGATACAAGACCCGGAAAAGGGTCTCCGACTCTAACAAGGAAGTGCTCAAAATGCTGGAGTCAGGAAAAGTCAGGAGAAAAATATTGACTTGATATACTTTGTGGTTTAGGATTATTATAGATAAAGTATAGTTAAAGCAACATCGTATTGTCGGAAACAGGGATCCCTGTTTCTATGTTTGCTTCGCAAACATAGAAACCATGCTGAACAAACAATGGCTTCCGGAAGCCATGCAGGAAGGAGGAAATTTGAGACGAGTACGATAAAAGAAAGAGCGGAGGAATATTTCCCGGAGATGGTAGAGATTCGCAGGGATATTCACCGCCATCCTGAGATTGGAAGAAACGAGGTAAGGACATCGGCCCTGATTCGAAAGAAGCTGGAGGAATACGGGGTTGATGCAATCGAACGGCCTGTACCAACCGCCGTTGTAGCGTTGATCCATGGAGCCAGAGGCCCGGGCCGCTGCGTGGCACTGCGCTGCGATATCGACGCATTGCCCGTGCAGGAGGAAACCGGACTGCCGTATACCAGTGAGAATCCGGGGATTATGCACGCCTGCGGCCACGATATGCATGCATCCATGATGCTGGGCGCGGCCAAGATCCTGTGCGGAATGAGAGAGCGTTTTGCGGGCTGTGTCAAGCTGATATTCCAACATAGCGAAGATACATTACCTGGCGGCGCCAAGGAGCTTGTGGAAAAAGGCGTGCTGGAAAACCCCCATGTGGACGCGATCTATGGAATGCATGTGCTGCCGGACGCCCACCGGGCAGGACAGGTTGGGTTCCACATCGGGCCCATAACAACTTCCGTGGACCTGTTCGACTTCACCGTCTCCGGCAGAGGGGGACATGGCTCTCAGCCGCAGAATACAACGGACCCCGTGCTGGCTGCCGCCCAGATGATCGTGATGATGCAGCAGATCGTCGCCCGCCGGGTGGACCCTATGGAGATGGCAGTATTCTCCCTGGGGAGCATCCATGGCGGCGACGCGCCCAATGTGATCCCGGCGGAGGTCAAGTTTGGCGGCGTGACCAGAGCGTATTCGGAAAGTGTGCGAAGCGTGATTAAGGAACAGGTCCAGGCAATTGCAAAAGGTATCGAGGCCGCCTCCGGAAATACAGTACATATTCACTATGCCGACGGATATCCCAGCGCTTTCAATGACAAAGAGCTGATGGATCTTGCCGCTGACGCGGTCCGAAAGGAATTGGGTGAGGACGCGGTGGTCCCCATGCCCGATCCAATGCCTTTCAGTGAGGATTTCAGCTTCTATGGAAAGCTGGGTGGTATCCCCAGCGCCTATCTGATGCTTTATGCAGGACACGAGGGAGAGCTGGCGCCCCTGCACAATCCCAAGTGTGCGGTTCGGGAGGATGTTATGCCGGCAGGCATCAGGACCTTGGTTTCTATTGCTCTGGAATTCCTGAAGTAATCAGATTTGGAAAGTTCAAAATGATTTAACCATTTAAAGCGAAAAAATTCGCGAGAAAAGGAGAATTGTTATGAATGTGCAAGAGGTCGCCGCCCAATACGGAGAGTATCTGATCGAAAAGCGCCGCTATTTCCATCAGCATCCTGAAGTCAGCACCAAGGAATATCACACCAGCAAGGCAATCAAAGAGGCGCTGGACGAGATAGGCGTTTCCTGGCGGCCCTGTGGGCTGGAGACGGGTGTGCTGGTCACCATTCAAGGCGCAAAGCCCGGCAAGACCATTTTGCTTCGCGGAGATATGGATGCCTTGACGGTCCAGGAAACCACCGGGGCGCCTTATGCGAGCAAAAACGAGGGCATTATGCATGCCTGCGGCCATGACTGCCATATTGCGATGCTCCTGACCGCCACCCGCATCCTTCATGACATGAAAGAAGAACTGTGCGGCACGGTAAAACTGGCTTTCCAGCCTGCGGAGGAGGTAGCTCTGGGTGCCAAGTCCATGGTTGAGCAGGGCGCTTTGGACGGTGTGGACGCATGTTTTGCCATTCATGTGTGGACAGATGTGAAGTCCGGCATGGTTTCTCTGGAAGCCGGCCCCCGGATGGCGTCGGCAGACGAATTCCATATCACTGTGAAGGGAAAGGGGTGCCACGGCGCACAGCCGGAGCGGGGTGTGGACGCAGCTGTTGTAACGGCTGCCATCATCAATAACCTGCAGTCCGTCGTCAGCCGGGAGATCTCGCCTATGGACCCGGCGGTCGTTACCGTAGGGACGATCCAGGCGGGCACCCGTTGGAATGTAGTGGCGGAGAACAGCTATATGACAGGAACCACCCGCTGCTTCAGCAATGAGGTGTGGGAAACCTTTGAGGAACGGATGGAAAGAGTTATCAAAGGCACAGCCGAGGCTTACCGCGCTGAGGCAGAGCTGGAGTACCTGCGCATCGTGCCGCCCACTGTCAATGATGAGGCGGTGGTTTCCATCGCCCAAAAATCCGCGGTTGCTGTCCTGGGTGAGAATTGCCTCGCATCCAATCCGGCTACCACCGGCGGCGAAGACTTCTCCTACTTCATGCAGAGGGTGCCGGGAGCAATCGCACTGCTGGGAACCGGAAACGAGGCCTGCGGAGCCGTTTGGCCAAACCATTCCGGCAATTTCTGCGTGGATGAGGCACAGCTTTTGAAGGGCGCCATGCTCTATGCGCAGGTGGCAATGGATTTCAACGCACAGTAATTGGTCAGACTCATATTGGGTGGGAGAATGCAAAACCATGAAAGGAGGCAGTTCTGCCGCCGAAATATGTGCTGAATAAGTAAAGAGGGGGAAAAGACATGTATAACTTTGCACTAGCGTTTGTGCTCTGCGCTGCAGTGTACATCATTGGCGAGGTCGTTTCCACGGCAACAAAAGCATGGATTCCATCGGTATTCGTAACTGCCGCTATCATTCTGGTGGGCTACTGGACAGTCCTTCCCACTACGCTGATCAGCGACGCCGTACTGATTCCCTTTGGCAGCACAATCGGTATCTATCTGCTGATTACGCACATGGGCACCGTGATCAGCATCAAGCAGCTGTCGGAGCAGTGGAAGACCATTGTGGTCTGCCTTGCGGGACTTGCGGGTATGTGCGTCCTGGCACTGTTCGTCTGCCCCCTGCTCATGGACCGCAGCTTTGTTGTCGCGGGACTGCCTCCTCTCACCGGAGGCATCGTGGCTGCAACGACGATGATGGAGGCGGCCAATGCTGCCGGCCTCAAGGAAGCGGCTGTGTTTGCTATCGCCATGTACTGCGTCCAGGGGTTCGCGGGGTATCCGCTTACGGCGGTCTGCCTCCAGCTGGAGGGCAAAAAGCTCCTGAAAGAATACCGGAACGGCGGTGTGTCGGTTGCCGGCGTTTCAAATGCGGTAGATGCAGTCAACGGAAAGCTGGAAACCACCGAGAGTCCGCGCAAGAAACTGCTGCCCCCCACGCCTGCCAAGTGGAATTCTGTTGTGGTGATGCTGGGCAAGCTGGGATTCGTGGCCTGGCTGGCCACACAGCTGGGAAGAGTTGTCATCCCCGGCCTGAACATGACGATCAGCGGCGCTGTGTATGCGCTGGTTCTGGGCATTATTTTCACCAGCATTGGTTTTCTGGATGAGAACGCACTGAATAAAAGCAATTCCTATGGCATTGTCATGTTCGCTCTGATGATGTATATCTTTGACGGCCTGAAGGATTGCACGCCCCAGATGCTGGGCAGCATCATCGGGCCGATGGTCATTCTGATTGTTGTCGGTGTTGCTGGCATGGCGGTATTGTGCTTCGTCAGCGCAAAAATACTGAAGATCCCGTTCCTGCTGGCCTTTGCCACCGCATTGACTGCCCTGTATGGGTTCCCGCCCAATGCAATTATCACTGAAAATACCTGCAACGCTCTGGCGGAGACCCCGGAGGAAAAGGAATATCTGATGAGCAAGATGTTCCCGCCCATGATTGTCGGCGGCTTTACCACTGTGACGATCACGTCCGTTATCATTGCAAGCGTATTTGCCAAAATGTTCTGATTGTAAAGGCCATATCATCTACAAAAGCGGGACACGAAGTGTTCCGCTTTTGTAGAATCAAATGTTGGTTGGGATCATAGAATAGGAGCGTATCGCTATGAATCGGAAACTGATTTGTCAAATATTGAATCATGAGATGATGCGGGCCCCCGGCTGCACAGAGCCTGCCGCGATTGCGCTGACAGCCGCCATTGCCCGAGAGCAGTTGGATGGAGAGCTGGAGCATATCAAGGTCAGGGCCAGCGCGAATATCATCAAGAACGCGATGTCTGCGGGGATACCCGGAACGAACTATACTGGAATAAATTATGCAGCTGCTTTGGGTGCTGTGTGCGGGGCGGTGGACCGCCAGCTCCGGGTTGTGGATGACGCCCGCCCGGAAGACATTGAAAGAGCGGCCCATCTTGTGGAAAATGGATATGTGGACGTGAGAAGGGCGTTTGATCCGGACAAGCTGTATGTGGAAGTTGAACTGGTGAATAAAGAACACCAGTCCCGCGCCATTATTAAGGGAGCGCATACCAATGTGATCCTTGTGGAGCGGGACCACCAGAGGGTGGGCTGTGAGCTGCCCGGGCAGACGATGGAAACGGATATCACGCCGGAGCAGATCAGCAGGACGCTGAATATCCGGACGATCTATGAATTTGTGGAGACGATGGATCGCCGACAGGATGATTTACACATGATCCAAGAGGCCATCGAAGTCAATGGGCATATCGCGCAGCTGGGCGCAGCGGGTGATTACGGACTGAATATCGGCCATGGTATCCGGAACAATCAGGAAGCGGGGCTGATGGGGCACGATGTTGTCATGGATGCCGTAGCCATGACTGCCAGCGGGGTGGACGCCAATGCCCCGGTCATCACAAATTCCGGATCCGGCAATCAGGGCATTACCGCAACAGTTCCCATCTTGTCTGCCGCGAAGAGTCTTGGTATTGATGAAGAGAGAACGTTTCGCGCTGTCACGCTGAGCAACCTGATGGCGATTCATATCCACGCGGATTTCGGACCGCTCTCCGGGCTCTGCGGGGCGACCATTGCCGCTGCCGCCGCAGCCTGCGGCTTGGTGTATCTACAAGGAGGCACGCTGGAGCAGATCGGATTTGCTGTAAACAATATGTTTGGGAATGTGAGCGGAATGCTCTGTGACGGTGCCAAGGCAGACTGCGCCTTGAAGATCAGCACCTGTGTCTTTGCCGCCTTCCAATGTGCCGCTATGGCCCTTCGGAGTGAAAGCGTGAAAGCGACAGATGGAATTGTAGAAACAGACCCGGAAGAAACGATCAGAAATTTCGTGCGGCTTGGGAATGAGGGTTCCTCTAAATGTGATGATTTGATTTTGGAGATGCTTCTTCAGAAATAGGAGGACTGTTATGAACTATAAAGAACTGGCTGAACAGGCATTGGATTACATTGTGGAACAGCGCAGATGGTGCCACCAGAACCCGGAACTGAGCCTCGAGGAAGTCCAGACCACAGAGCATATTGCGGCAGAGCTTCAGAAAATGGGCTATACCGAGATCCAACGCTTCCCGGACCATACCGGATTATGTGCGATGCTGCGGGGGGGAAAGGCCGAAAAGGCGTGCAGAACTGTGGCTCTCCGGGCGGATATTGATGCCTTGCCGGTAGAGGAAAAGACAGGCCTGCCCTTTGCAAGCCGAAATAAGGGCGTCATGCATGCCTGCGGCCATGACTGCCATATCTCCATGCTTCTCGGTGCGGCAAAGATGCTGATGGAGACGAAAGACGAATTGCAAGGCAACGTCAAACTGATTTTCCAGGCTGCGGAGGAGACCTGCCACGGTGCGGAATACTATGTTGAAGCGGGTATCCTTGATGGCGTGGATGCCATTATGGGCCAGCACGTGTGGGCGACACTGGAGGAGCCATACATCAATGTGCAGGCGGGGCCCCGCATGGCCAGTGTGGATAACTTTGTAATCAAGGTAGATGGCGTTTCCGCCCATGGGACACAGCCGCATCTGGGTGTGGACGCACTTTTGGCTGCCGCAGCGATTGTCAGCAATATCCAGTCATTTGTCTCCAGAACGAACGACCCCTTAAACCCGCTGGTAGTAAATATCGGAGAGATGCACGCCGGACAGCGGTATAATATTATTGCAAACCATGCGGAACTGTTTGGAACCACCCGGACTTATAACGCAGAATTCCGTATGAAGATTGAAGAGGGGCTGCGGCGGATTGCTGAAAACACAGCCAAGGCTTTTGGCGCGACTGCCACGGTTGAATATGATTACTATGCAAACTCTCTTTATAACGATGATGAAGAGTTGAATAAAATCGCCCATGACGCAGCTGTGAAACTCTATGGGGAAGCGTGTTTGAAAGAACTTCCCCAGATGATGGGCAGTGAGGATTTTGCTTTCTTTGCCGATAAGATTCCAGCGGTGTTCGGTTTTCTTGGAACGAGAAATGAGGAACTCGGTATGACGGTGGGGAACCACAACGACCGCTATACAGTCCATGAGCCGGTGCTGCAGAGGGGGGCCGCACTGTATGCGCAGTTTGCGGCAGACTATCTGGAGCGTGGCAAATAAACTGGCGGCTGATGAATTGCGCAGGGGACATTCCGGACTCAGAAAATGCCCGGAAAGGAATATCCGCTGTACAGTAGAGGCCGGCATTCCATCGACTGGAATGCCGGCCTATCATTTTGTCATTTCAATCAAATGGTGTTCTTAATATATTCCTTATCCCAGAGCCGGGAAACTAACACTATCTTCATCGGAAGTGCTCTATTATGACTTTAGCGGGCACCAGAAGCACTCCAATAAATGCGACTGTGGTAGAAACGAGGTTGTACTCATGGAATATGGAATATGGACACTGATCCCCGTCCTGTTCGTCATTGCCTTTGCGCTGAAAACAAAGCGGACTCTGGAACCGTTGATCTTTGGAACTCTGCTGACCTATGTGATTACCAGCGCTGCACGGATCCCGTCCGAGGGAGTGTATGCACTGTCTCACATCGCCACCGACTGGATGGATGCTTTTTTCCGCGTGGCGACAGATTATTCGCACCAATGGGTCTTTTTGGTGTGCGCGTTGTTCGGCAGCCTCATTACGCTGTTGGGAGAATCCCATGGAACACTGGGATTTACAAGGGCGCTTGGAAAGCTCTGCCGGGGGCCAAGGTCCACCATGATGGTCACCTGGATCATGGGGATTCTTATTTTTGTGGATGACTATTTGAATATCATGACACTGAGCACCTGCATGAAAAAACTGACCGACCAACGCCGTGTGCCCCGGGAGGCCCTGTCTTACATCATCGATTCCACCGGCGCGCCGGTGTGTGCCATTCTGCCGTTCTCTACCTGGGCAATCTTCTTTTCCGGGCTATTTTTCACGCAGCCGGGGATTGCGGAGCTGGGCTATGGAACGGCGATAGAGACATTCTATCACGTGATCCCCTTTGCCTTTTACGCCATCGCAGCGGTTATCATCGTGCCGCTGTTTATCGTTGGCGTTGTTCCCAAGCTGGGGCGGATGCGGACCGCTTACCGCCGCCTTCAGGAGACCGGCAAGGTCTATTCGCCGGAGAGCGCACCGCTCAACGAGGAGGATGAGTCGGAATTTCAGACACAGGGCAGCCTCATGGACTTTATCCTGCCGGTGGGCGTGTTGATTATCTTGGCAATCATTTCCGGAGAGCTGTTTCTGGCCGTGGTTGCTGCGATTGCAGTGTGCTTTGTGCTCTATATTCCCAGAGGCAAAATGAGCTTTTCCAGGTTCTGTGATCTGGCGATGCACGGCTTTTGCAACATGATTCCCACGGTGGCCATCATCTTCTTTGCGTTTGTCATGCAGGAGGCAATGACCGATATCGGGATTGCCGATTACATCATTACCCTGGTGCAGCCCCATGTCAATGCCGTGATCTTCCCTCTGGTGACATTTCTGGTGGTGGCGATCCTGAATTTCAGTACAGGCAGCGTGTGGGGGATTCCGGCCATCGTTGCGCCAATCCTGCTGCCGCTGGCGGAGAGCATCGGCACAAATCTGCTCCTGGTCATGGGGGCGATTGTCTCGGGCGCCACGCTCGGCAGCCATGCCTGCTTCTATTCCGATGCCACGGTATTGACATCCAGCTGCTGTAAGATCGAGAACATGGATCATGCGTTGTCTCAGATTCCGTATGCGCTGTGTGCCAGCGGAATTTCCGCTTTGGGGTATCTGGTATGCGGTGCTCTGCTGTAAAGGAGGAAGGCCTATGCCGTATCATCTTTGGATGGGAAATATCGTAAATATTGCCACGGATGCCATTGTAAATGCTGCAAACACAGAACTGAAGCGTACGCCGGGGATCTGTGAGGCAATTTTCGCCGCAGCGGATAGTGCAAAGCTGGAGGAGGCTTGCCGACGTCATGGCCATTGTCCTATCGGACATTCTGTGATGACGCCGTCCTTTGGGCTGCCGGCCCGCTATATTATTCACGTGGCCGGACCTGGCTGGTTTGGAGGCGCGGAGCGAGAGCGGTTACTGCTGGCAGACTGCTACCGCCGCGCCATGACAAGGGCAGTGACCAGCGGATGCAAAAGCATTGCGTTTCCACTTATTTTTTCGGGAGAATATCACATCCCACGAGAAGAAGCAATCTATATTGCCGGCCAAGCGATTACGGACTTTATACGCCGGAGTCCTGCCTTGGATGTGGTTCTGGTCCTTTACAAGCCGGGAATCTATCTGATGGCCAAACGGATTTTGGGATGGGACGATACACACAGTTATGAAACGAGCGCCAAATGATTCTGGCGCTCGTTTTCCTGCTGGTGGGAGCGCCCCAATTCTATCTTCCGATCATGACGCCATTATTCACGGTTTGGTAGTATTACGCGTGATACGATAACGGGACAAGGTATTGATTCTATGACGAGTTGTGGGAGGGTGAGTACATAGGGGACGGACAAACAATGAATGCGCGAATTTCCCACACGATCCGGAAGCGGAGGATCCTCCGGGGAGGCTAAAAATCCTTTTTGGCTATGCGGCCGGCGTGAGCAAAACGTATGCCCTGTCGTAAGCGGCGCATCAGGCGCAGAAAGAGGGCGCTGATCTGGTGGTGGGCTATGTGGAGCCCCGCATGTAAGACCGGATACATTGTCCCTGCTGAACGGACGGGAGGTCTTGCTGAATAAGAAAAACGAATACCGCGGCATTCAACTCCGGGAGGGTTGATATTGACCAGATTCCAACTGTCCTGGTGGATGAAGCGGCGCACAACAACACCCAGGGGTGCCGGCATACCAAGCATCGGGATGTGGAGAGGCTTCTTCGGGTGGGAAAAGTCTGTCGGAAACGCCAGACCAAACAGGTCCTGCAAAATTTCTTTACCACAGGGAATATAAAGCAACTGCGCTGCAATCTGCACTTGGCGGAGCAGCAGGGGGCGCAGATTTCCATGGTGTACGGGACGGCTCCTGCGGTGCAGATCGCGGAATACGCAAGGGTCAGCGGCATGGCAAAGATCGTCATGGGCCGCATCAATCATAAGTCAGGAGCCCATCACGGGGAAAACAGCCCGGCAGACCAACTGACGGATCTGGAGGTGTACATCCTTCCGAACTGTCAGCATTTATTAAGAGGCCGATTGGAGAATTGCGTGTGCCGGAAGCACATTTTTCCTGGAGAGATGCGGGCATCATGCGGGCTTCGCTGCTGCTATCCGCAGGAAACTTGATGTGCGAAGCCCAAAACAGATGCGCACTGTCCGCTGAGAAGCAAAAAGCACCTGAAATCTTTAGATTTCAGGTGCTTTCCTGCTGTAAGTGGCGCACAGATTACAGGGCTGTATGGAGAGGCAACGGGAATTGCGTTTGCAGAGACGCTGATATCTTCAAACGTTGTACGCAGACTGACCCGCCACGTGTCGGTGGCAGGCCTCCGGACGGCGGTTCCCTCCGCAGAGCGTCTTCCGCCCAAAAGCTGAGCCCCAGGGGGCGGCGCACGGAAAGGCAGCTTGCCCACAGCCAGGGGCATGAAAATAACTGCCGCGAGGCGTTTCCGCCGATCCCGTCTGACAAAAGACGTCAGTTTGGATCTCAATCCGGCGGAGGATCCTGTTCGCATGGCAGCTTCAGGACGAATCGGCTTCCCGCTCCCCGGGATTTTTCCACATAAACAGCGCCGCCGTGGAACTCCGCGATGGCCCGCACCAGTGCCAGTCCAAGTCCGGCACCGCCCAGCTGTCGGGAGCGGGAATCATCCACCCGGAAAAAGGGCTCGAAAATCCGCTGGCGGAGCGATTCCGGGATGCCGGGTCCCTGGTCGGCAACCACGATTTGGAACCATTCCCCATCCCGGTGGCCCGCGATGTGTACAACGCTGCCGGCCGGGCTGTACTTGACGGCATTTTCCACCAGATTGCATACCGCCTGCCGGAGCAGCTCTGCATTTCCGGCCAGGGTACAGGGCGCGGCATCCACCAAAATG
>OGQM01002098.1_pt1 | contig 12428 bp, 10 predicted proteins | sample 1553191 | NCBI WGS metagenome assembly OGQM01 (sample SAMEA2579954, study PRJEB22360) | human gut metagenome | biome: human gut; feature: human-associated habitat; material: faeces | place: Denmark | collected 2008/2010 | reverse complement strand
CCAGCTTTGCGGAAAATTCAGCCACTTTCGCCGCCGGAAGCGCCACCCGCAGCAGAACGAATGCCTGATAATCACTGTTAATAATTTTGCCGTCACACTGCCCCAGCAACGCTTCAATGCCGGTTAACTGACTATATTCACATTGCAAAGTATATTCGGTTAATGGTGTCTTGCGTTGGGTCGTTAGCTGGCGCAGCGCCTGATTCACGCCGCCGCCATACGCTTTCACTAACCCACCGGTGCCAAGCAATATGCCGCCGTAGTAGCGCACCACCACAGCGGTAATTTCCCCGACGCCGCTGCCCATTAGTTGGGCGAGCATCGGTTTACCTGCCGTTCCCGCCGGCTCCCCGTCGTCAGAGAAACCCAGCTGTTGAGAATCATCCGGCGCACCCGCCACCCACGCCACGCAATGGTGCCGGGCATCGGGGTGCTCTGCCCGCACCGATTCAACAAACGCTTTTGCCGCCTCAACGCCATCGGTATGCGCCAACAGCGTAATGAAGCGGCTCTTTTTGATCTCTTCAACGACCGTGACCGGTGCCGCAGGAATTAACCAGCTTTCCATCACGCCAGTTTCAGATCCCGGGTCATGTTTTCCACGTTGTTTTCGTGAATCACCACGTTGTCTTCGATACGAATGCCGCCGAACGGTTTCAGTGCTTCAATTTTCTGCCAGTTGAAGTGTTTGCTGAACTGCCCTTCACGCCACGGTGCCAGAAGCGATTCGATGAAGTAGATACCCGGTTCGATGGTTAACACCATGCCCGGCTGGAGAATACGGGTGCAGCGCAGGTACGGATATTTTGCCGGTGCCGCGAGGTGCGTACCGCTATCATCCTGCATAAAACCGGCTACGTCATGCACCTGCAGGCCCAGCGGATGGCCGATACCGTGCGGCATAAACGGTCCGGTGAGATCGTTTTCGACCATCGCTTCTTCACTCATATCGGTGATGATTTGATGTTTACGCAGCAGTTTGGCGATGCGCTGATGGAACTGGATATGGTAATCCACATAGCTGACGCCTGCTTTCATGGTGGCGATCAGCGCCAGTTGCTCATCATTTACGTCTTTCACCAGCTGTGCGTAGTCGTTGTCGCTTTTTGCCGACCAGGTACGGGTCAGATCAGCCGCATAGCCGTTATATTCGGCCCCGGCATCCAGCAGGAAGCTGCGCATCTCTTCCGGTGCCTGGTGGTCCAGTTTGGTGTAATGCAACACCGCAGCGTGTTCGTTAAGCGCCACAATGTTGCTATAAGGTACGTCGGTATCACGATGACCGGTCGCGGTCAGATAGGCAATGTTGATATCGAACTCGCTCATGCCAGAACGGAACGCTTCTTCTGCCGCGCGATGACCGTTGACCGCCATTTTCTGCGCTTCACGCATACAGGCCAGTTCGTACTCGGTTTTGAAGGAGCGATAGTAATGCAGGTAGTCGATCACCCCTTTCGGGTTGATATTGCTGGCCTCAATACCCAGTTGCAGCGCACGTTCTGGCACCGGACCGATATAACCGATATTGCCACGCGCAGCAGGTAACAGACTACCAATGCCATCGGCTTTCGGCAGCGCGATCACTTCTACATCTTCAGTCCAGAAGGAGTTCGGCAGCGGTTCGACGTTGTGCCAGTAATCAACCGGTAGATAGAACCACAGTTTCGGCTTATTCACGCCATCCACCAGCAGCCAGCAGTTTGGCACCTGAGTTACTGGCACCCACGCTTTGAATTGCGGGTTCACTTTAAACGGATAGGGATGATCGTCGAGAAAAACGTTGAACAGTTCGCCGGAGTGAATAAGTAACGCATCCAGCTTGAAGCGCGCCAGCGCATCGCGAGTCCGTTCCTGTAAGGTAGCTATATGATTTTTATAGAGCGAGGCCAGTGATTCCATTTTTTACCCTTCTGTTTTTTTGACCTTAAGTCTCCGCATCTTAGCACATCGTTCATCCAGAGCGTGATTTCTGCCGAGCGTGATCAGATTGGCATTTTCTTAATATTTTATTTGCATATTTTTAACACAAAATACACACTTCGATGCATCTGGTACGACCAGATCACCTTGCGGATTCAGGAGACTGACATGCTTTACAAAGGCGACACCCTGTACCTTGACTGGCTGGAAGATGGCATTGCCGAACTGGTATTTGATGCCCCAGGTTCAGTTAATAAACTCGACACTGCCACCGTCGCCAGCCTCGGCGAGGCCATCGGCGTGCTGGAACAGCAATCAGATCTAAAAGGACTGCTGCTACGTTCGAACAAAGCAGCCTTTATCGTCGGTGCTGATATCACCGAATTTTTGTCCCTGTTCCTCGTTCCTGAAGAACAGTTAAGTCAGTGGCTGCACTTTGCCAATAGCGTGTTTAATCGCCTGGAAGATCTGCCGGTGCCGACCATTGCTGCCGTCAACGGCTATGCGCTGGGCGGTGGCTGCGAATGCGTGCTGGCGACCGATTATCGTCTGGCGACGCCGGATCTGCGCATCGGTCTGCCGGAAACTAAACTGGGCATCATGCCGGGCTTTGGCGGTTCTGTACGTATGCCACGTATGCTGGGCGCTGACAGTGCGCTGGAAATCATTGCCGCCGGTAAAGATGTCGGCGCGGATCAGGCGCTGAAAATCGGTCTGGTGGATGGCGTAGTCAAAGCAGAAAAACTGGTTGAAGGGGCGATGGCGATTTTACGCCAGGCCATTAACGGCGACCTCGACTGGAAAGCAAAACGTCAGCCGAAGCTGGAACCGCTAAAACTGAGCAAGATTGAAGCCACCATGAGCTTCACCATCGCTAAAGGGATGGTCGCGCAAACGGCGGGGAAACATTATCCGGCCCCCATCACCGCAGTAAAAACCATTGAAGCTGCGGCCCGTTTTGGTCGTGAAGAAGCCTTAAACCTGGAAAACAAAAGTTTTGTCCCGCTGGCGCATACCAACGAAGCCCGCGCACTGGTCGGCATTTTCCTTAACGATCAATATGTAAAAGGTAAAGCGAAGAAACTCACCAAAGATGTTGAAACCCCGAAACAGGCCGCTGTGCTGGGCGCAGGCATTATGGGCGGCGGCATCGCTTACCAGTCTGCGTGGAAAGGCGTACCGGTTGTCATGAAAGATATCAACGACAAGTCGTTAACCCTCGGCATGACCGAAGCCGCGAAACTGCTGAACAAGCAGCTTGAGCGCGGCAAGATCGATGGTCTGAAACTGGCTGGCGTGATCTCCACAATTCACCCAACGCTCGACTACGCCGGGTTTGACCGCGTGGATGTTGTGGTAGAAGCGGTTGTTGAAAACCCGAAAGTGAAAAAAGCCGTGCTGGCAGAAACCGAGCAGAAAGTACGCCCGGATACCGTGCTGGCGTCTAACACTTCAACCATTCCTATCAGCGAACTGGCCAACGCGCTGGAACGTCCGGAAAACTTCTGCGGGATGCACTTCTTTAACCCGGTGCACCGGATGCCGTTGGTGGAAATTATTCGCGGCGAGAAAAGCTCCGACGAAACCATCGCGAAAGTCGTCGCCTGGGCGAGCAAGATGGGCAAGACGCCGATTGTGGTCAACGACTGCCCCGGCTTCTTCGTCAACCGTGTGCTGTTCCCCTATTTCGCCGGTTTCAGCCAGTTGCTGCGCGACGGCGCGGGTTTCCGCAAGATCGACAAAGTGATGGAAAAACAGTTTGGCTGGCCGATGGGTCCGGCATATCTGCTGGATGTTGTGGGCATTGACACCGCGCATCACGCTCAGGCTGTCATGGCAGCAGGCTTCCCGCAGCGGATGCAGAAAGATTATCGCGATGCCATCGACGCGCTGTTTGATGCCAACCGCTTTGGTCAGAAGAACGGACTCGGTTTCTGGCGTTATAAAGAAGACAGCAAAGGTAAGCCGAAGAAAGAAGAAGATGTCGTCGTTGACGACCTGCTGGCAAAAGTGAGCCAGCCGAAGCGCGATTTCAGCGAGGAAGAGATTATCGCCCGCATGATGATCCCGATGGTCAACGAAGTGGTCCGCTGTCTGGAAGAGGGCATTATCGCCACTCCGGCAGAAGCGGATATGGCGCTGGTCTACGGCCTGGGCTTCCCTCCGTTCCACGGCGGCGCGTTCCGCTGGCTGGACACCCTCGGCAGCGCAAAATACCTCGATATGGCACAGCAATATCAGCACCTCGGCCCGCTGTATGAAGTACCGGAAGGTCTGCGTAATAAAGCACGTCATAACGAACCGTACTATCCCCCGGTTGAGCCAGCCCGTCCGGTTGGCGACCTGAAAACGGCTTAAGGAGTCACAATGGAACAGGTTGTCATTGTCGATGCAATTCGCACCCCGATGGGCCGTTCGAAGGGCGGTGCTTTTCGTCACGTGCGTGCGGAAGATCTCTCCGCTCATTTAATGCGTAGCCTGCTGGCGCGTAACCCGGTACTGGAAGCGGCGGCCCTTGACGATATTTACTGGGGTTGTGTGCAGCAAACACTGGAGCAGGGTTTTAACATCGCCCGTAACGCGGCACTGTTGGCTGAAGTGCCGCACTCTGTCCCGGCGGTTACCGTTAATCGCTTGTGTGGTTCATCCATGCAGGCACTGCATGACGCAGCACGAATGATCATGACCGGCGATGCGCAGGCATGTCTGGTTGGCGGCGTGGAGCATATGGGCCATGTGCCAATGAGTCACGGCGTCGATTTTCACCCCGGCCTTAGCCGTAATGTCGCCAAAGCGGCGGGCATGATGGGCTTAACGGCAGAAATGCTGGCGCGTATGCACGGTATCAGCCGTGAAATGCAGGATGCCTTTGCCGCGCGGTCACACGCCCGCGCGTGGGCCGCCACGCAGTCAGGCGCATTTAAAAATGAAATCATCCCGACCGGTGGTCACGATGCCGACGGCGTCCTGAAGCAGTTTAATTACGACGAAGTGATTCGCCCGGAAACCACCGTGGAAGCCCTCGCCACGCTGCGCCCGGCGTTTGATCCCGTCAGCGGTACCGTGCATAATCTTCTGCGCTTTCCGATGGCGCAGCTGCCATGCTGGTGATGAGTGAAAGCCGCGCCCGAGAATTAGGTCTTAAGCCGCGCGCCCGCGTGCGTTCGATGGCGGTCGTTGGTTGTGACCCATCTATTATGGGTTATGGTCCGGTTCCGGCCTCGAAGCTGGCGCTGAAAAAAGCGGGGCTTTCTGCCAGCGATATCGGCGTATTCGAGATGAACGAAGCCTTTGCCGCGCAGATCCTGCCGTGTATTAAAGATCTCGGGCTAATGGAGCAGATTGACGAGAAGATCAACCTCAACGGTGGCGCGATCGCGCTGGGTCATCCGCTGGGTTGTTCCGGTGCGCGTATCAGCACCACGCTGCTGAATCTGATGGAACACAAAGACGTCCAGTTTGGTCTGGCGACGATGTGTATCGGTCTGGGTCAGGGCATTGCAACGGTGTTTGAGCGGGTTTAACCACTTGCCGGATGCGGCGTGAACGCCTTATCCGGCCTACGGTTCAGAACTTTTGTAGGCCCGATAAGACGCGGCAGCGTCGCATCGGGCACTGTATGCCGGATACGGCGTGAACGCCTTATCCGGCCCACGGTTCAGAACTTTTGTAGGCCCGATAAGACGCGGCAGCGTTGCATCGGGCACTGTTTGCCGGATGCAACGTAGAGGAATGCCACTGTATAAAGTTTTAGTTGCCGTTCTTCCCGCCTGTCAGGGGCGGGTTTTTTATATCTCAGATAAATGCAAACGCATCGCCAAACAGGCGATCTTCCCGCGCATTACGCTCGCTGCAAAACAGGTCACGGGCAATTTTCGCCATCTCAAAACGTCCGGCAATATAGATATCATGCTCTGCCAGCGTACCATGATCCTGCAATACCGCCGTTAACACGGTGCCAGTACGCCCACGCCAGCCCGCTTCCGGTTGTTCAACCACCGGCACCACTTGTAGACCAGGATGCTTCAACGAAAGCGCCTCAAGCTCGCAGAGATCATACAGATGCTGCTCTTCACGCCCGCCCCAGTAAATGGTGATATCACGGTTTGGGTTACGCGCCAACGCTGTCAGCAAAATCGAGCGGGCATAAGAGAACCCGGTGCCGCCCGCAATCAAAATCATCGGACGCTCTTCATCATCGCGCAGCCACGCTTCTCCGTGGGGAATATCGACCACGATTTGATGATCTTTAAGGATGCGGTCCATGACTGCTTTCGCGTAAAGGTTGATTTCAGAAGCGCCAATATGCAGCTCGATAAACCCTTTTTCATCTGGCGTCGAAGCCATTGAGAACGGACGTTTGTCGCGCTCATCCATCACTACCATCAAATACTGACCAGCACGAAAAGAAAAGGCCGCGTCTGGCACGATGCGGACACGATATACGGTATCCGTGATAGCTTCTACCGAGGTCACTTTACAGCTTAAGGTTGTCATGCGCTTTCTCTGTCGGATCGATAAATAGGGCAAAACAAACGCGCATCAGGCGCTTTTACCGTTGTTAAAAATAGCCAGTTCATCCCAAATGGCGTCAATATGCGCGACAACATCTGGATCTTTTTTGATGGGACGTCCCCATTCACGCTGGGTTTCCCCCGGCCATTTATTCGTGGCATCCAGCCCCATTTTTGAACCCAGCCCGGAGACAGGCGAGGCAAAATCCAGATAATCAATAGGCGTATTTTCTACCAGAACAGTATCCCGCGCCGGGTCCATACGGGTGGTAATCGCCCAAATCACATCGTTCCAGTCGCGTGCGTTGACGTCATCATCGCAAACGATCACAAATTTAGTGTACATAAACTGGCGTAAGAACGACCAGACGCCCATCATGACGCGCTTCGCGTGTCCGGCGTACTGTTTTTTGATCGTCACTACCGCCAGACGATAAGAACAGCCTTCCGGCGGCAGGGAAAAATCGACAATTTCCGGGAACTGTTTTTGCAGAATCGGCACGAACACTTCGTTCAGTGCTACACCCAGTACCGCAGGTTCATCTGGCGGACGCCCGGTATAGGTGGAATGATAAATCGCATCTTCACGCTGGGTAATATGCGTCACGGTAAATACCGGGAAACTATCGACTTCGTTATAGTAACCGGTGTGGTCGCCATACGGCCCTTCCGGAGCAGTTTCGCCTTGTTCTATATACCCTTCCAGCACAATCTCCGCACTGGCGGGCACTTCAAGGTCATTGGAGATACACTTCACCACTTCGGTCTTGGTGCCGCGCAGCAATCCGGCAAACGCATACTCTGAAAGCGTATCCGGAACGGGGGTGACTGCACCGAGAATCGTGGCAGGATCGGCACCCAGCGCCACAGAAACCGGGAAACGTTCGCCCGGATGCGCCGCACACCACTCCTGATAATCCAGCGCGCCGCCGCGATGCGACAGCCAGCGCATAATCAGTTTGTTTTTACCAATCAGCTGCTGACGATAAATGCCCAGATTCTGCCGCTCTTTATGCGGGCCGCGCGTTACGGTCAGCCCCCAGGTAATCAGCGGCGCGGCATCTTCCGGCCAGCAGGTCATAATGGGAATACGATTGAGATCGACGTCATCGCCAGAGACGATTTTTTGTTGGCAGGGCGCACCACGCAGTCGCTTTGTCGGCATGTTCAATACTTGCTTAAACTGCGGCAGTTTATCAAACAGGTCGCGGAAACCTTTTGGCGGCTCCGGCTCTTTCAGAAACGCCAATAATTTACCAACTTCACGCAGCGCCGAAACATCTTCCTGCCCCATGCCCATCGCCACGCGCTTTGGCGTACCGAACAGGTTGCACAGCACCGGCATTGAGTAGCCTTTAGGGTTTTCGAACAACAGCGCAGGCCCACCGGCACGCAAAGTGCGGTCAGCAATTTCAGTGATTTCCAGGTGCGGATCCACCGGGAGCGTGATACGTTTTAGCTCACCCTGCTGTTCAAGCAGCGTCAAGAAGTCGCGTAAATCGTTATATTTCATGGCGTCCATTGTAGCCTCTTAATCTGCGCCCATTATACGGCGTTCATCTTTGCGATGCTGTAAATTTGTTAAATTAGCGTGAACTCTGACGGTATAACGCAAACCGGGGAATATAATTAACTTAGCGTAAAGCTTTTGCTATCCTTGCGCCCCGATTAAACGGATAAGAGTCATTATGCAATCCTGGTATTTACTGTACTGCAAGCGCGGGCAACTTCAACGTGCCCAGGAACACCTCGAAAGACAGGCTGTGAATTGCCTGGCACCGATGATCACCCTGGAAAAAATCGTGCGTGGCAAACGTACTGCAGTCAGTGAGCCATTGTTCCCCAACTACTTGTTTGTGGAGTTCGATCCGGAAGTGATTCATACCACGACTATCAACGCGACCCGCGGTGTCAGCCACTTCGTGCGCTTTGGCGCGTCGCCAGCGATAGTCCCATCGGCGGTGATTCATCAGTTATCAGTGTATAAACCGAAAGATATTGTCGATCCATCGACGCCGTATCCTGGTGATAAAGTGATTATTACTGAAGGCGCATTCGAAGGTTTTCAGGCCATTTTCACCGAGCCAGACGGCGAGGCTCGCTCCATGCTATTGCTGAATCTTATTAATAAAGAGATTAAGCACAGTGTGAAGAACACCGAGTTCCGCAAACTCTAAAACGCAATCCCAAACAGTGTTTTGACATTAGCATCCGTGGTGGCAGCCAGCCATGCGGCATCTTCTCCACGCCAGTGCGCAATACGTTGCAAAATATGGGGCAGATGGGCTGGCTCGTTGCGCCGGGATGATGGCTTTGGCGTGAGATCGCGAGGGAGCAGATACGGCGCATCAGTTTCGATCAGCAATTTCTCCGCCGGAATCAACGGCAACAATTCCCGCAGCTCCAGCCCGCGTCGTTCATCGCAAACCCAACCGGTAATGCCGATATAAATTCCACGCGCCACGCACGCCTGCATCTCTTCGCGTGTGCCGGTAAAGCAATGAAGAACCGCACCAGGCAGTTTATCCAGCCACGGCTCCAGCAATGTCATAAACCGCTCGTGGGCATCGCGACAGTGCATAAATACCGGCATGTTTAATTCTGCGGCAATGCGTAGCTGGGCAACAAAAGCGAGTTCCTGCTCTTCCGGCGTCGAAAAGTTGCGGTTAAAGTCGAGACCACATTCACCAATCGCCACCACTTCTGGCTGCGCGGCCAGCTCAATAATCGCTTCTTCAGTCACAGCTTGCCACTGGCTGCTGTCGTGAGGATGTACGCCCGCCGTTGACCAACAGGACGAATACTGACGCGCCAGCTTTTGCGCCTGCTGGCTTTCACGCAGATTGGTACCGGTGATGAGTAGCCCATTAACTCCCGCGTCAAAAGCGCGCGCTACAACATCATCACGGTCTTTCGCAAATTGCGAACTGGTCAAATTAACGCCGATATCAAACATCCTGTACTCCATATGACAACCGCCCTGACGGGCGGTTGAATTTATTCTTCAGTTTTTTCGCTTTCTGCTTCAGCGTCGTTTTCCTCTTCCCGGTTTCGCCCTTTACCAACGTAAAAGCGTGAGAAGAAGACACCGATTTCAAACAGGCAGTACATCGGGATCGCCAACAGCGTTTGCGAGAAGACATCCGGCGGCGTCAGCAACATCCCGACAACGAATGCACCAACCAGCACATACGGGCGTTTTTTGCGTAAGTCTTCTGGCGAGGTAATCCCCATCCAGCACAGCAGCACAATTGCCACCGGCACTTCAAAGGAGACACCAAACGCCATAAACAGCGCCATAACGAAGCTTAAATAGCTCGCGATGTCGGTGGATACCTGTACCCCTTCCGGCGCGGTATTGGCAAGGAAGCCAAATGCCAGCGGAAAGACCACAAAGTAGGCGAACGCCATGCCGATATAAAACAGCAGAGAGCTGGAAACCAGCAGCGGCACCACCAGGCGACGTTCATGCTTATACAGCGCTGGGGCGATAAACGCCCACACCTGATAGAGAATCACCGGCGCTGACAGAATCAGCGACACCATAAAGGTCAGCTTGATCGGCGTAAAGAACGGCGAGGCCACGTCGGTGGCGATCATCGTTGAACCTTGCGGCAACTGCTTGATCAGTGGCGCGGATACCAGGTGATAGATGTCATTGGCGAAATAGACCAGACACAGGAATATCACGATCACCGAGATAATGCAGTTCAGCAGACGCTTACGCAGCTCAATCAGATGCGTGATAAGCGGTTGAGTATCTTCTACAGACATGTTTACGGTTTATCACTCGACGAAGGGGAAGGCGCAGCGGTTTTCGGTTCAGCGTCCGCAGCAGGTTTTACCACCTGCTCTGGCGTGGTTTCTGGCTTCTGTTCCGGCGAACTGGCCTGCGTTTGTGCAGCAGCAGGCGTTACGCCTTCATGCGCAGTTTCATTGTCTTTCACCACCGGGTTATGGATGGTGTGCGCTTCATCGCTCGCCTTTTCAGGATCGTTTGCAACGTAGGAACGCTTCATCGACTCCGCAGCCTGGCGTAATTCATCCATCGACGCTTTCAGTTCGGGCGTCAGGTTAGTGAGGCTCGCCTTTTCAACCTTTTTCAGACTGTCCTGAAACTCCTGGAGTTTTAACTCCTGGGTCAGTTCGTTCTGCACCGTTGTCGCCAGTGAACGCAACGCACGAATCCAGCCCGCTACCGTTTTTACCGCCACAGGCAGTCGTTGCGGCCCCAGAACGACGAGGCCGATGATGAACACCAATAGCAGTTCGCTAAAACCGATATCAAACACAGATTACACCTGCTCTTTATCGTGGCGCTTCGCGTCTTCTGTTTTAGCCTGTTCCTGATTCGTATCCGCCTGCTTATCGGCGATAGTTTTCGCAGTAAAATCAGCATCCTGGCTGGTTTTATCCTGCTTTGGTTCATCATCGCTCATTGCTTTTTTAAAGCCTTTGATCGACGCACCAAGATCGGAACCGATGGAGCCGAGCTTTTTGGTGCCAAAAAGCAGTACAACGATGACGGCAATAATCAATAACTGCCAAATACTGATACCACCCATACATGTTCCTCTGTGGTAGATGATGATTAAACAAAGCCGCATTATACGTTACACGGCCCGCCTTGAGCGATGAAAAAATCAGCGTGTTTTGCGCCAACCGACAAACCAGGCGATCAGACCACCTGCCATTAACCAGCCGGGCATCAGCCCCCATTCAGGTCGGCTGACCAACAAGAATGTGCCACTTAATACTAACGTAGCGCCAATTCCGAGAAAATAACGCGATTGTCCCTGACGTACATGATTTGACTGAAGCTCGCGGGCAATCTTATCAACACTATGCTGTAAATACTTGCCCTGGCGCAAACTGTCGTAAACCAGTTCAGGCAGTTCTGGCATTTTTTCGACCCAGAACGGCGCTTTTTCTTTAAATGCTCTCACCAGCGCAGGAATACCGACCTGATCTTTAATCCACGACTCCAGGAAAGGCTTCGCCGTTTTCCATAAATCGAGTTGCGGATAAAGCTGGCGTCCTACCCCTTCGACGTAGAGCAGGGTTTTCTGGAGTAACACCAGTTGCGGCTGCACTTCCATATTGAAGCGACGCGCCGTATTAAACAGATTTAACAGTACATGTCCAAACGAAATTTCGGCCAGCGGTTTCTCAAAGATAGGTTCACAGACCGTACGAATGGCAAATTCGAACTCTTCAACGTTGGTATCTGGTGGCACCCAACCAGAATCGACGTGTAGCTCTGCCACTTTGCGATAGTCGCGATTAAAGAAGGCGATAAAGTTTTCCGCCAGATAGCGTTTATCTTCTTTGTTTAGCGAGCCAACAATCCCGCAATCAATGCCGATATATTTCGGGTTTTCCGGGTGTTCATAGCTTACGAAGATGTTGCCAGGGTGCATATCAGCATGGAAAAAGCTGTCGCGAAAGACCTGAGTGAAGAACACCTGCACGCCGCGTTCCGCCAGCAATTTCATGTTGGTGCCGTTTTTCTCCAGCGTCGCAACATCAGACACCGGAATGCCGTAAATACGCTCCATCACCATCATCCCTTCACTACAATAGTCAGGGTAAACTTCCGGGATGTAGAGCATCGGGCTGTCTTCAAAATTGCGTCGAAGCTGAATGGCGTTGGCAGATTCCCGCAGCAAATTCAGTTCATCAATCAAGGTCTTTTCGTACTCGCGCACCACTTCGGTTGGGCGCAGACGGCGACCATCCGGCAGCAAACGCGGCACCCAGCGAGCCAGACGGTAAATAAGTTTCAGATCCGCTTTAATGACCGGCAAAATATCCGGGCGGATAACTTTAATCACCACCTCTTTACCATTCGATTTCAATCGCGCGGTATGAACCTGGGCGATAGAAGCAGAAGCCAGCGGCTTGATTTCAAAATCGTCAAACCACGCTTCTACCGGCAAGCCGCCCATTGCAGCTTCAATCTGCTGCTTCGCCAGCTTGCCATCAAACGGAGCG
>OGQM01002094.1_pt1 | contig 12447 bp, 9 predicted proteins | sample 1553191 | NCBI WGS metagenome assembly OGQM01 (sample SAMEA2579954, study PRJEB22360) | human gut metagenome | biome: human gut; feature: human-associated habitat; material: faeces | place: Denmark | collected 2008/2010 | reverse complement strand
TCTGTGTTCAGGTTTTTATTGTTTTCCAACCAGCCGTTCTGCTGCCGCAGGGCTAACTTTGCATAAAAAACTTATGATTCTGTTTGTTGATTATCTGATAAGGATGGGCAGCGCTTTTCTTGCCGGAGCGTTGATCGGGCTGGAGCGTCAGTGCAGGCAGCGCAACGCCGGACTGCGCACCAACATTCTTGTTTCTTTAGGGTCTGCCGCTTTCACGGTGTTGTCGTATGCCATAACGTCTCAAAACGGCGACCCTTCAAGAGTTGCGGCGCAGATAGGTTCGGGCATAGGCTTCTTGGGCGGAGGACTTATTCTGAAAGACGGATTCAACGTGAGAGGACTCAATACGGCTGCCACGATATGGTGTTCTGCCGCATGCGGAACCCTTGCCGGAGTCGGCTTCTTCTCTGAGCTGGCGGTCCTTGTTGCCTGTGTACTTGTCACTCATTGCCTTTTCAGGCCTTTATGCCATTTTATCGAAACAAAGTTTGAGGGGGCGGCGTCGCTGACCGTAAAGGTGGAATGTGATAAGGAGTCGCTTGACGCCGTAAGGAATATTATAACGAACACCTTGCTTTTTGGCGAGGCAAGGGTCAATGAGCTGTTCTATAAGGAGGCTGATGGCGTGTTTGTCGTATTCTGTGATTTTGAGGCACGTGGTGATGACAGGACTTTGTCAGAACTGATAATACGGCGGCTGCAGGCTCATGCCGGCGTTATAAGTGCAGGCTGGCATCGCCGTGAACTGCGTGGCGGCGAATTGTAGCTGTCCGTGCTGGCGCCCTTCTCCGGTTGCTGCTATATATGCGGAAGCTCAACTATAAAGGTTGTGCCCTTTTCTTTTTCCGAATGTACGGCGATATCGCCTCTGTGCAGACGGATAATCTTTTGTGAAAGGGCCATGCCTATTCCGTGACCTTCGGCCACTTTCTCCTGTTCGCCGCGGTAGAACAGTTTGAAAAGATGCTGCTTGTCGGTGTCAGACATTCCCATACCGTCGTCAGAACAGCGCACCACTGCGCATTTGTCCCAATAGGATATTTGTATGAACGAGGAGTGGTCGGCCGAATATTTGCAGTTGTTCTCGATGAGGTTTGAGAATGCTATCGACAGCAGATAATGGTTGCCGTTTACGGTTATCAGGCTGTCGTCTTCGGCTTCCTCCTGTTCGAATATTATTTCTATATGGTAGTCAGGGTGTGCCCTCAGGATAAATTCTCTGACGTCGAGCAGCAGTTCGTCCAGGCGTATGTGCTCCATCTTTATCTGTTCCTGCTGATAGTCGGCCTTGGCAAGATTAAGAAGTCCGTCAATCAGTTTGGTCATGCGTCTTGCATCGTTAAGTGCGTTTAGTATTGTCGTGCGGTATTGCTGGCAGCTGCGTTCTTTCTGAGATGCTATGTCGAGCTCGGCAATCAGGGCTGCAAGCGGAGTTCTCAGCTCGTGCGATACGTTGCTGACGAACATCTTTTGTGCGTTGAACGAAACTTCTAGGCGGTTCAGAAGGGCATTGAATGTGGTGGAAAGCTCGCCGAGTTCGTCTTTCCTATTCTTTACGGGCAGCCTTCTTGATATTTGTGACGCAGTAATGATGTCTGCTTCCTTTACAATCTCCCTTATCGGGCGCAGCGCAGTGCGTGCGAGTATGTAGCCTGTTGCGAACAGCAGGGTTAGACCTATGATGAACAAGACGAGCAGCGCATTCTTCAGTTTTGTCAAGTTGGCATATCCGTAGCCGTCGTAGGCTGCAGCCGTTACGATGTAGTTCTTGCCGTTGAGTGTGTAGAGCATGCCTATGCCCTGATATTTGCCTATATAAAACTCTATTTCCTTCTTGTTCAGGATGCTGCTTATCATCTGGCGGTTTTCCTTTATTATGTCGTTCTGCACAGCGTCGTGATACAGCATCTTGAAGTCGGGCGTGTAAATGGCAACCTCTACTTCATTGATAAATTCCTTGTTGTTAAGGTAGATGTCCTGCATTGTCTTTGGGTCAACCTTGTTCTGCAGGAACAGATGTGCCTTTGTTATGGCTTCGCTTTTCAGGTCATGAAAGAAGGTCTTGCTACGGGTATGTTCGCTGACAATATAGATTAATATTGTGCACAGCAGGAAAACGGCTGCCGTGGCGCATGTGTTCTTTAATGTCAGGGCTGTGCGTATTTTCATGGCTTGTCGGTGAAGATAAAGCCTATTCCCGGCCTTGTGTGTATTAGTTTGATTTCAAATTCCTTGTCAACTTTCTTGCGGAGATAGTTTATGTAGACGTCGATAAAGTTTGTACCCGTGTCGAAGTGGGTGTTCCATACTTTCTCCGCAATCTCCGTGCGGCTTATCACGCGCTCGGCATTCTCTGTCAGATACAGCAGCAGGTTATACTCCTTGGGCGACAGCTTTATCATTACCCCGTTTCGCCAGACTTCCTTTCTTTTGAGATTTATCGTCAGATCGGCATATTTCAGCTCCTCGGGCTGCTCTGTCGTGATGTTGGTGTTGCGTTTAAGCAGCGCCTTGATACGTGCGTTTAGCTCACGGAAGTCGAAAGGCTTAACCATGTAGTCGTCGGCTCCGGCATCGAAGCCGTCGAGCTTGTCGTTAGTAGAGCCAAGGGCTGTAAGCATGAGTATGGGTACAGATGCATTGGTCTTGCGTATCTCCTTGCAAAGTTCAAAACCGTCCAGCTTTGGAAGAATAACGTCTGAAAGCACAAGATTGAAGCTGTTGGATGCAAACAGCCGCAGCCCCATGGCACCGTCGTATGCCACCATCGTATGGTATCCGCTTTCCTCAAGTCCGGCTTTCAGCAGGTCGGCCACTCTTTTGTCATCTTCTATGATAAGTATGGATTGCCTGGCTTATGAACTTTATGTTTCTGATGCAAATTTAATAAATCACGACTTATCACAGGTGTGTACAAAAAATATAAATTCTTGGAATTTTTTAAGCAAGGCATACATATTCATACTAATGTGTATGCCCGCAGCTTTAAGATCGTCTTAAAATGTCAGTCGGCGCCGCTCTTGCATACGGTTATGCGCATTGCCTCTTTGTCGAACATTATGCCGGTGCGCTCAATGAAGCGGTTGAGCGTTCCCTCGTCGGCGAGAGCCTTGGGAGTGCCTACAGATATGGTGCCGCCCTGCTCCATAACCCATAAGATGTCGGCAAGCTGAATGACGAGTTCGAGGTCGTGCGACGACATGAATATCGTCTTGCCTTCCTCGCGGCACAGGCGTGTCAGCAGGAGCATTGTCTCCACCTTGCTCGGATAGTCGAGAAAGGCGGTGGGCTCGTCGAGCATTATCACGGGCGTCTGCTGTGCAAGTGCCTTGGCTATCATCATCTTCTGACGCTCTCCGTCGCTTAGCGACATGGCGTTGCGCTTGGCCAGATGGGATATTCCGGCAAGCCTGATGCTCTCGCTTACAATCTCTTTGTCAGCATCATTGAGCGTTCCCCAAAATCCGGTGTAGGGCGTGCGGCCAAGTGCCACTATCTCTTCTACGGTGAAGTTTATCGACGACGGCCTCGACGTAAGCACCACGCTGACTATGCGCGAGAGGTCGCGCGGCGTGTAGCCCGACAACTCGCTGCCGTTGATGACAATGCTTCCGCCAAGCCGTGGCTGAAATCCCGACAGCGTTCTGAGCAGCGTAGACTTGCCTATGCCGTTGGTCCCGACGAGGCATGTCAGCTTGCCGCTCTTTATAGAAGCGTTGATGTCCTTTGCCACGGTGCGTATGCCGTCGTGTGTCTTGTATCCTATGGTAAGGTTGTCGAGCCTTATTGTGTCAGAAGTGTTGCTGTTGTTCATTGGTTAAGGATGTTGCGTGCATATTCTATTATTGTGTCGCGGCCTTTGGCAAAGTCGCTGTCGGTGAGCTGTACGTTATGGTCGGGCTCTATGCCAAACTCGGTGCAGTTCATGTCGCGGTCGTACATGGGGCATGCGCTGAAGCGCACCGACCAGCCGTTGGGCAGCTCGCTGCTGAAAGGCATGCCTGCGCCTCCGCCCGTCTTGTCGCCGATGACGGTTACGCCGGGGCAGCACTTCATATACTTGACAAACTCGTTGGCAGCGCTGAACACGGCCCTGTTGGTAAGCACGGCCACGGGCTTGTGCCATCTGAGTCCGCTCGAAGGCTTCAGCTTCTGCTCCTCCGGTTCGGAGAAATCGTTGTGGCCGGGGCCTGTCTTGTGCTGCATGTAGCCCACGAGAATCTCCTCGTCGGTGAAGCGCGACGCCAGGGTTTCGGCCGAGGTAAGCATTCCTCCGCCGTTGTCTCTCACGTCAACGATGAGAGCGTTGCACGTGGCGAGGTCCATCAGTATGTCGTTAAGGTTGCCGCTGCCTATCGCGTTGGAGAACGATCCGCAGTAGATGTAGCCTATGTTGTCGTCGAGCTTGCGGTATTTTATGCCCGAAGAGATCTTGTAGTCAGTGCCGAGATAGCGCCGCTGCAGCGAGTCGCTGAAGTTGGCGGGATAGTCTTCCTTCCAGCTCCAGTAGCGCGACTGGTCGAACGAGGCGTACATGTTGACGTGTCCGTCGCGCAGTTCGCCGAGCATGTTGCCCAATACCTCAAACAGCTGGGTGCTCGTCATGCCGTCGTCTATCTGCCGGCTGTAGCGCGCATACACCTCGTTCCAGTCGAGTCCGTACTCGCTGTTCTTATAGTCGAAGAAGCAATAGTGTTCGTTCATTATTTTCCAGAGCGCCTCGAAGTTGCCGCGCGGGTCGTCGCTGTATTCCTCTTCGTCGACACACGACACGGCGGCAAGTGCCACGATGAGCGGAAGCAGAAAGTTTAAGACTCTTCTCATGGTACTATTTTAGTTATGTTGAACTGTCTGACAATGCCGATGAGCAGCATGTTAGAGTAAGAATGATATTTCAGGTTGTTCACCCTGGCCTGCTGGAAGTCGCCCATGTAGCCAAGGCGCAGCGTGGTGCGGCCGAGCGAGAAGTCGAAGGTGAGCATCTGGCGCAGCGACGGCGTGCTGCCGAAGGTGGTAGGCACGATGTTGTGGTCGTAGTTGCCGCGGCTGAAAATCTCGTAGTACGACTGTCCGTAGTTGGGGCTGAACATCATGCCGATGAGCGGAACGCTCAGCTCATAGCGCAGCGAGTAGTTGTGCTGCCACAGGCGAAAGCGGTATGTGGCGGCTGCCGACGGCGATATGTTGAGCGACAGGCGTGCCTGCGCAGGGTTGTTGCTGTTGCGCGTGTTGTAGAGAAAGCCAACGTTGACATCGGCCTGTGCGCCGGCCTTGACGTTGAGGCTGCCGTCGAAAAAGTTCCAATTGTAGTGTACGCCGTAGCTGAACGTGTAGGCTCCGGCTATCTCGCCGCCGTTGCCCGAGCGGTTGTTGCTGTAGGACATGTTGCCCTGATGCACTATCAGGCGCGACCAGCGGCTGTCCCTGCGCTCGGCCTACGGTCTGCCCGGCCATGATGCCTACCGGTACAGCGGGGGCTTCAACTGGGTGGGTGCCGCGATACTTCTCGGGCGAGAGGTAAGTGTCGAGAATGTTCACCGCCCCGATGCCTATCATCTGGGCGTTGGTTATAATCTTGTTGTTCCTTATGGTGTCGGGGGCATATACGTTGCCTGTGTTGAGGCTGCCGTGCAGCGCCGTCCCGTCTTCAGGCCCGTTGCCGCAGGGCAGGGCACATGCCGCCGCAGAGGAGGCAAGCATGGCCGCGAGCGTTAATAGCTTAATTATCTTCATTGTCGTTGAAAAGGCTGAGCTGTCCTGTAATCTCGTCTATCACCTGCTGCTGGCTCTTGCCTGCATCGGGGTCGAGGTTCTCCTGTTGCGGTGTCTCTTCAGCCGGCTGCTCTTCAGGTGTGCTGTCTTCAGGCTCCTGTTCGGGCTGTTGTGCCGGCTCAAGCTGCTCTATGCTCTCCGTCTCCCAGTTGGTTATGCGCTTGCCTTTGGCCTTGAATCCCTTTACGCCTACAAACTGTTCGGCCTCAATCTCCATCGTGCCGCGGAAGGCGTCGCGATGCAGGCCGGATAGGGCTCGGCGGGGAGCGCCCCGAGCCGGCTTGCCGGGTTGTCGCTCACGTAGTTCTGCTTGCGCTTGGTGGCTTCCATGGTGAATCGCTTCAGGTAAGGATAGCCCTGCTGGTCGGCGTCGTAGAGTACGGCGGTCCAAACCTTGTGCTCGTCGAACTTCTCGATAATCTTTATGTTGTCTTCATAATGGTTGTTGGCGTCGAAGTTGGTGAGATAGAAGTCGCCGTTGTCGAGCACCACCAGTATGCTGTCGTCCTCGTTAAACTCGCCGAGCAGGCGTCCGTGGCTGTCGTAGTTGAGTCGTTTGACGTCGGGGTCGAACCACACCTTGCGTCCGCCCAGCGTGCTGTGGCCATGGCTCTTGAGCGATATGCGGTGCACGTTGAAGCGTGTCATCACCACGCCCTTTGCCCCGCGGCTCTTGATGGCAACCTCAGAGAAGTCTTTCTCCTTAAAGATATTCTTCAGTCGCGGTGCCGGGTCGAGCGTAATCTTTATCACCTCGGCCTCGCCGTTGGGGTTGGCGGTGAAGTAAACCACGCGCGAACCGGGCGTGCCCTGTGTGAACTCGTATTCGCGGTCGCGCGTAATGCTGGTCACGCAGAAGCGCTTCATGAAGTATTTGCCCTGCTTTCCGTCGCGGTAGACAACGTTGTAGACGGTGCGGCGGTCGTTCTTCTTGAACACTGCCACGTGCAGGATGTTCTTGCCCACGAATATCTTGTCGGCCACGCGCACCACCTTATACTTGCCTTCCTTGTAGAAGATGATGATGTCGTCGATGTCGGAGCAGTTGCACACAAACTCGTCTTTCTTCAGTCCGGTGCCTATGAAACCGTCGTTGCGGTTGATATACAGCTTCTCGTTGGCCTCGATGACCTTTGTAGCCTCGATGGTGTCGAAGTTCTTTATCTCGGTCAGTCGGGGATGTGCGGCTCCGTATTTCTCCTTCAGATACCTGAACCAGTCGGCCGTAACCTCAACCATGTTGTTCAGCTTATGGTTTATGTCGTCCACTTCGGCCTTAATCTTGGCTATCAGCTCCTCGGCCTTGTCCTTGTTGAACTTCAGTATGCGTGCCATCTTGATGTCCATGAGGCGCAGGATGTCGTCTTTTGTAACCTCGCGTATCATCTGCGGATAGAACGGCGTCAGCCTGTTGTCGATGTGCTCGCATGCTGCGTCCATGTCGGGAGCCTGCTCAAACTTGCGGTCTTTGTAGATGCGCTCCTCGATGAATATCTTTTCGAGCGACGAGAAGTGGAGCTGCTCGAGCAGCTCATGCTTGCGTATCTCGAGTTCCTTGCGCAGCAGGGCCATGGTGCGGTCGGTAGAGTGGCGCAGCACGTCGTTCACGGTCAGGAACTGCGGCTTGTTGTCTTCGATTACGCAGCAGTTGGGCGAGATGTTTATCTCGCAGTCGGAGAAGGCGTAGAGGGCGTCGATGGCCTTGTCTGACGACACGCCGGGAGCCAGGTGCACCTGTATCTCCACCTGTGCGGCCGTGTTGTCGTCCACCTTGCGTGCCTTTATCTTGCCCTTCTCGATGGCCTTGAGTATCGAGTCGATAAGCGTAGTGGTGGTCTTGCCGAAGGGTATCTCGCGTATCACGAGCGTCTTGCTGTCGAGCTTTTCTATCTTTGCCCTCACCTTCAGCGTGCCCCCGCGCTGCCCCTCGTTGTATTTGCTCACGTCGATGCTTCCGCCTGTAGGGAAGTCGGGATAGAGCGTAAACGGCTCGCCGTGCAGATAGCTTATGGCGGCGTCGCATATCTCGTTGAGGTTGTGCGGCAGAATCTTTGACGACAATCCCACGGCTATGCCCTCGGCTCCCTGTGCCAGCAGCAGCGGAAACTTTGCCGGCAGCGTGATAGGCTCCTTGTTGCGGCCGTCGTAGCTCAGCTGCCATTCGGTGGTCTTAGGATTGAACACCACGTCGAGCGCAAACTTAGACAGGCGCGCCTCGATGTATCGCGGAGCGGCGGCACGGTCGCCCGTGAGTATGTTTCCCCAGTTACCCTGGCAGTCTACGAGCAGGTCTTTCTGTCCGAGCTGCACGAGCGCGTCGCCTATAGATGCGTCGCCGTGAGGGTGAAACTGCATGGTGTGGCCCACGATGTTGGCCACCTTGTTGTAGCGTCCGTCGTCCATGCGCTTCATAGAGTGCAGTATGCGTCGCTGAACGGGCTTCAGTCCGTCTTCGATGTGGGGCACGGCACGCTCAAGGATAACGTATGATGCGTAGTCGAGAAACCAGTTCTGGTACATTCCGCTCAGATGATGCACGGCAGAGGCGTCAAACCTGTTGGCCGGCTTATAGTCAGAGTGGCTTTCGGGTTCGATGTCGTTGCTGTCGTCCTGAACGGGCATGTCCTGCTCTTCTATGTTTTCGGGGTCTTTAATATTGTCGTCCATGATGATGTATGTCTGTAGAAAAGATAATGCAAATCGGTGTGGCTTTTGCAGCCCGGCTTGTTTTAGCTTGATGCCTTCGTGCGGCTTATCTTATGCAAGGATAATGCAAATCGAACGCAGAACCACTAAACCTGTTTGCTGAAACATGTTTAAGTGTTATGCTGAGATGCCGCTTATCTTATGCAAAGATAATGCAAATCGAACGCAGAACCACTAAACTTGTTTGTTGAAACATGTTTAAGTGTTATGCTGAGATGCCGCTTATCTTATGCAAAGATAGCTAAAATCGGAGACAATGCAAAATAAATATTTTATTTTTTATATAAGGAGCGGCAGCGCGGCCTTATGCTGAGATGCCGTTGAGGACGGTCTGTGCGAGGTTAAATAAAGTTAATCGGAAATGCCTGTTGCCGTCCGTTTGACGCTCTCAGAATGCCCGTGCTGCTCAAGAATCAGGCTTCAGACATGAAAAACCGGTATAAATCGTATTTTGTGTAAGTGTTTGATAGTCAGTTGTTTATACTTGTTTGTGCGGTCTGCGGCGGCATGAGATAATGTAAAATACCGCAAATTGCGGTGTAAAACACTGTTTTTTCCACTGCAAAAGGCCATGTTTCGGTAGCCAAAAGGCATGCTTTTGCATCATGAAAGGCCGCATTTCATGTTTCAGGATGCCGGTTTTTGGTCGTTTCATGGCGTTTATGCCGTCCGCGAACCCATATCTCTCGGCGTAAGTTTTCTATTTCACAAATTTATATTGTCAAGAAAAACGAAAAACCGGCAGCCGTCTCCGTGTTAAATAAACATAACGCGCCGCATGGCGGCAGGGACCAGCCGGCACGGGCCAAGGACGAAATAAATATAATAATGTGTGTGAAAAAGTTTTGTGTTTCGGTAGCTTTGCATTATCTTTGCACGCAAAAGTGTTTATACGATAACTTTTTGTTGCCCTCGCAGAGGGCTTTTCTGTGAAATAAAAATTTAAGGTAAATAAACAACAATGGCACAAGAAGATGTTTTTAAGAAAATAGTGTCTCACTGCAAGGAGTACGGATTCGTGTTCCCGAGCAGCGACATCTATGACGGCTTGGCCGCAGTTTACGACTACGGACAGAACGGTGTTGAACTGAAAAACAATATTAAGGAATACTGGTGGAAGAGCATGGTGCTGCTTCACGAGAACATCGTGGGCATCGACTCGGCCATCTTTATGCACCCAACGATATGGAAGGCATCGGGACACGTTGACGCATTCAACGACCCGCTCATCGACAACCGCGACTCAAAGAAGCGCTACCGCGCCGACGTGCTTATTGAAGACCAGATAGCAAAATACGAGGAAAAGATAAACAAGGAAGTGGAGAAGGCCCGCAAAAAGTTTGGCGAGGCTTTCGACGAGGCTAAGTTCCGCGAGACCAACCCACGCGTGCTCGACAACCAGAAGAAGCACGACGCCCTGCACGAGCGCTACAGCGAGGCCATGAACGCCATGGACCTCAACGAGCTGAAGCAGATAATACTCGACGAAGGCATCGTCGACCCGATCAGCGGAACAAAGAACTGGACCGACGTGCGCCAGTTTAACCTCATGTTCTCAACCGAGATGGGCTCTACAGCCGACAGCGCAAGCAAGATTTATCTGCGCCCCGAGACAGCACAGGGTATATTCGTAAACTACCTTAACGTGCAGAAGACAGGCCGCATGAAGATACCTTTCGGCATAGCACAGATAGGCAAGGCCTTCCGCAACGAGATTGTTGCACGCCAGTTTATCTTCCGTATGCGCGAGTTCGAGCAGATGGAGATGCAGTTCTTCGTTAAGCCCGGAACAGAGATCGAATGGTTCCAGAAGTGGAAGGAGACACGTATGAAGTGGCATCAGGCCCTCGGCTTCGGCGCAGAGAACTACCGTTTCCACGACCACGAGAAGCTGGCCCACTATGCAAACGCCGCTACCGACATCGAGTTCCGTATGCCGTTCGGATTCAAGGAGGTTGAGGGTATACACAGCCGCACCGACTTCGACCTGTCGCAGCATGAGAAGTTCTCAGGCCGCTCAATCAAATACTTCGATCCGCAGACCAACGAGAGCTACACTCCGTATGACATCGAGACGTCTATCGGCGTTGACCGTATGTTCCTCTCAATCATGTGCCACTCTTACTGCGAGGAGAAACTCGAGAACGGCGAGACACGCGTTGTGCTCAAGTTGCCCGCAGCCCTGGCTCCTGTCAAGCTTTGCGTGATGCCTCTTGTAAAGAAAGACGGACTGCCCGAGAAGGCACGCGAGATAATAAACAGCCTGAAGTTCCACTTCAACTGCCAGTACGACGAGAAAGACTCTATCGGCAAGCGCTACCGCCGTCAGGACGCAATAGGTACGCCTTACTGTGTAACCGTTGACCACGACACGCTGAAGGACAACACCGTTACGCTGCGCTTCCGCGACACAATGGAGCAGGAGAGAGTCAGCATCGACGAGCTCAACGGCATTATTGAGGATAAGGTAAGCATTGCAAGTCTTCTTAAAAAGATACAGTAAATGAAGAAGTACAATATTTTTGCCCTTCTGATGCTGCTTATTGCACCGCTGTGCTTCATGGCCTGCAGCGAGAACGAAGACACCGTTGAGGAATTTCCCGACTGGAAAAACCGCAACGAAGCCTATTTTGACAATATCTACGAGAAGGCTATGGGCATTGAGGACGGCAGCTGGAAGATTATCAGAAACTACTCGCTTGAGGACACCATACCGGCCGGATATGCCGACTACATCGTGGTAGAGGTGCTCGAGGAAGGAACAGGCAGCGGATGCCCAATGTTCACCGACTCTGTGTTGGTGCACTATCGCGGACGCCTCCTGCCCTCAACTTCTTATTCCGAGGGATATGTGTTCGACGAAAGCTATGAGGGAGAGTTCAATCCTCAGACAGCTCTTCCTCGCCAGCTGTATGTAGGCGGCCTTATAGACGGCTTCACCACAGCGCTGCAGTATATGCACATAGGCGACCGCTGGCGCGTTTATATCCCTTATCAGCTGGGCTACGGATCAACCGGAAGCACCGGTATTCCGGCTTACAGCACGCTGGTGTTCGATATAGCCCTCGTGGCATATTATCGTCCGGGAGTTACGCCAGACCCGTGGTATGCCAAGAAAGGCAAGTGGATAACAGAATAACACTTACGTAAAGATAATGTTCCTGGGGACGGACGGCATTATGCCGCTTCCGTCCCTTTTACATTATATTATATATGTATATGCCTTAATTTTATTATGCATGCACCTTAATTTTGTAATGTAAACACGTATGGTCGGTAGCGTTTGTGAGTTCGATAGTTATACATTCACCTTAAATCTATTATGTAAACATACACGGTTGGTAAACGTTGGTATGTTCGAAGGTTATGTCTATACCTTAAATTTTTATGTATGCGCCTTTATTTCATTATGTATATGTCTTTGCGTTTTGTTCTCATGCTTTTTCTTCTTCGGCTTTATGTATTGCAATGTCCTGCCGTGCCTTGCCTTTCTTGCCCGCATGTGTGTTGCGGCATGGCAGTGCTGACGCAGCGTGGCGTTTTGTGTAATCAAATAATATGTAAAAATCAACATCCCATATACTGATTTTGATTTATGTCAAAAAACATGCGTTTTGATGCATAAAATGCTTGAAATGTTTGGTTGTGTGCGCAAACAGCGGTATCTTTGCATCGTCAAAACAAAACAATAGGTATAAAGCTAAGGTAAAGAGAAAGATTGTTTTGGTAAAGGATAACAAAGATGCCGCGAGGCATGAAAAAGTTTTCATAGGTAATTAAGGTAAATAAAAAAGATTGTTTAAGGTAACGGATGTTAACCCTGTTTGCTGTGAATACAGCAACAGGTATTGGGGGTAAGGGAAAGCATAAACGAATTGCATGAGCCTCCATTTTTTTTAGAAAATTGAATTAACTGAATAATGTGCGCGGAAGTCTTTAATAAAAGATTTCCGCGTGTTTTTTGTCCGC
>OGQM01002088.1_pt1 | contig 12494 bp, 6 predicted proteins | sample 1553191 | NCBI WGS metagenome assembly OGQM01 (sample SAMEA2579954, study PRJEB22360) | human gut metagenome | biome: human gut; feature: human-associated habitat; material: faeces | place: Denmark | collected 2008/2010 | reverse complement strand
GTTCTAATCTTCTCTCTGTAGCTAGATTTCCTTTTCCAGCTAATGTTACAAATGGTGCATCAAAGTGCATGTCTGCCATATGTATAAATTTCATTTTATCACTCTCTTTTCTTATAAATTTATAAAAGTTGGTTCATAATTGTCCAACTTTGTGGATATTTATGTACCTTTGCAGGTTGAAATGCCCCAAAAGAGCATCATAAAGTTATGAAGAAAGAGAAAAGAGACAACTATACGTTCCTCACACATGCCCCTGTGCATCATGTGATTTTCACGATGGCCATACCAACGATTATCAGTATGCTGTCGACGAGCATGTACAACCTCGCCGACACCTATTTCGTGGGCAGCATCAACACGCAGAGTGTGGCAGCGGTAGGCGTTTCCTTTGCAGCAATGGCTGTGATTCAGGCGATTGGTTTCTTCTTCGGTCACGGAGCGGGCAATTATGTTTCGCGACAGTTGGGCGCCAAGCATACGGAAGAGGCACAGAAGATGGCAACCACGGGCTTTGTGCTGAGTTTTCTTACCGGTCTCCTCATCGCCATCCTGGGTCATGTGTTTCTCACACCGCTCTGTCTTCTGATGGGTTCTACGCCCACCATTCTTCCTTATACAGAGCGTTATCTGGGCATTATCCTGCTGGGTGCTCCCTTTATGACCACATCGCTTACGCTGAATAATCTGATGCGCTTTCAGGGCAATACGCTGTATGCGATGAAGGGCATCATGTCGGGTGTGCTGCTCAATCTGATTCTGGCTCCTCTGCTCATCCTCTACTTCCAGCTGGGCATTACCGGAGCCGCCGTAGCCACCCTCATCAGCCAGTGTTTCGGCTGCGCCATGCTCTTCTGGATGACGCATAAAGGCGAGAACATCCGCATCCATCTCAGCAATTTCACCCCTACCCGCGCCTTTGCCAAGGAGATTATCTTCGGCGGAACCCCTTCGCTGTCAAGACAGGGACTGGGAAGTATCGCTACGCTGATGCTCAATGTGGCAGCAGGTGCGTTTGGCGATGCAGCCATTGCGGGCATGAGCATCGTTACCCGCATCTCCTTCTTTACCTATGCGATGGTCATCGGTCTGGGGCAGGGATTCCAGCCGCTCTGCGGATTCTGCTACGGCGCCAAACTCTATGGGCGTGTAAAGGAAGCCTTCTTTTTCTGCATCAAATGCGGCACGGTTTTCCTCAGCGTCTGTGCCCTTCTCGGCTTCATCTTCTCAACTTCCATCATCAGCATCTTCCGCGATGATGCAGCGGTTGTAGCCGTAGGTTCGGTGGCTTTGCGATGGCAGGTGCTCAGTTTTCCGCTCGTAGCCAGCATCGTGCTCACCAACATGCTGATGCAGACCATCCGTAAACCGGTGAGAGCCAACATCGTAGCGGCAGCACGCAGCGGACTTTTCTTCATTCCGCTCATCTTCATCCTCCCCTATTTCTTCGGACTGCTGGGCGTGGAGATGTGTCAGATGTGGGCAGATTGCTGTTCGTTTGCCGTTGCGGTTCCGATAGCCTGGAGCGCTTTCAGGGATATGAGAAGAGAGAAGATGGAACTTGGGAAAAGCCACTAGAAGATAAGAGAAAATACTTGAGATAAGAGAAATGGAGAAGACTTATTACATAGGATTGGACGTTGGCTCTACGACAGCCAAAATAGCCGTTATTGACAGCGATAACCGGGTAATTTACTCAAAATACGAACGCCACAACGCTCGTGTAAACGAACTTGTGTCGCAATATTTCGATGAAATTTTAGCTCTCACGGGCGATGCAGAGGCAAGAATCTGCGTAACGGGAAGCGTAGGAATGGCTACTGCCGAACAGCTCCAGGCGGAGTTTGTACAGGAGGTGGTGGCTGCATCAGTCTATGCCCGTACTGCCCATCCTGAGGCGAAGGCGCTCATCGATATTGGTGGCGAGGATGCGAAGGTTATCTTCTTCAAGAAAAACGGAAATATGGAACTGCGAATGAACGGCAACTGTGCCGGCGGAACGGGCGCTTTCATCGACCAGATGAGTGTGCTGATGGGCGTAGAGAACCAGAAGATGAGCGAGTTGGCGATGAAGGCAGAGCACGTTTATCCGATGGCTGCCCGCTGCGGCGTGTTCGCCAAGACCGACATCCAGAACCTGATGGCACGCAATCTGCCCGAAGCAGATATTGCAGCCAGCATCTTCCATTCCATCGCCGTACAGACGGTGGTAACGCTTTCTCACGGCATCAGCTTCGAGGCTCCTATCCTGCTCTGCGGCGGTCCGCTGACCTTTCTTCCGGCTCTCCGCAAGGCTTTCTGCGATTATCTCCATCTCTCACCAAACGATTTCATCGTATCAGGAAACAGCAATCTCATCCCGGCTCTGGGCTGTGCTTACCAGGCTAAATCGGCAGATTCTGCAGCCTCAGTATCTGTTCTCAGAAGCCGGATGAAAAAAGAAATACAAACGGAATGGACCAGCAGTCTGCTGCCTCTGTTCAAGAATGAGAAAGAGCACCAGGAATGGCTCAAATCAAAGGCGAAATTCGCTACCGAAACCCAACCGCTGAATAAAGGAAAACAGCAGGTTGTGATTGGTATTGACTCGGGCTCTACTACGACGAAGATTGTTGCGGTAAGGGTGAATGCAGAGACACCTGCGGGAGATATTGTCTTTACCAATTACCGCCTGAATCTGGGAAATCCGATCAAGGCAGTAGCGGATGGACTGAACACCCTGAAGCAGGAAGCTGCATTGCGAGGCGCTGAACTGGAAATCGTAGGCTCCTGCTCTACAGGTTACGGCGAAGAACTTATCAAGGCGGCTTTCGGGCTCGACAGCGGCATTATCGAAACAATGGCGCACGAAAGAGCGGCTGCATCGCTCATGCCCGACGTGAGTTTTATCCTGGACATCGGCGGACAGGACATGAAGGCTATCTTCGTGGAGAAAGGGGCTGTGGTGCGCATGGAACTCAACGAGGCGTGCAGTTCGGGCTGCGGAACATTCATCCAGACCTTTGCCAACAATATGGGTTATTCTGTAGGCGATTTTGCCCAACTCGCCTGCCAGTCGAAGGCTCCCTGCGACCTGGGAACCCGCTGCACCGTCTTCATGAACTCGAAGGTGAAGCAGGTGCTCAGAGAGGGCGCATCTGTAGCTGATATTTCTGCCGGAATCTCTTATTCGGTCATCAAGAACTGTCTTTATAAGGTATTGAAACTCCATGGTAATGAGAACCTTGGAGGCAAAATCGTTGTGCAGGGTGGTACGATGAGAAACGATGCGGTGGTAAGAGCATTTGAGTTGCTCACCCATACCGAAGTGGCACGAAGCAACATGCCGGAACTGATGGGCGCCTACGGTTGTGCCCTTCATGCGGCGGCAGATTACAAGCATCGCACATCTGCAGAAGACGAGCACCCTGCCTCATCAAGATCCATCGATGATCTCCAGAATCTGGCTCATTATGAAACCAAACAACTGCAATGCAAAGGCTGCGAAAACCATTGTTATGTTTCCCGCTACACCTTTGCCGGCGGCAACCGATTCTACTCCGGAAACAAGTGTGAGCGTGTGTTTAACAACAAGGGAGCAAACGGGATAAAAGGCAAAAACATCTACGAATACAAATATAGTTTACTATTTGATAGAGAAGAAGTTAACCCACTTGAAGTTGCAAAACACAACGTCAAAGTAGGCATTCCTCGCATCCTCAACATGTACGAGGAATATCCGTTCTGGAATGCGCTGCTCCGGGCAGCAGGATTGGGCGTGATTCTCTCTTCCGATTCCACTTTCAGCCAGTATGAAGGAGCCTTGAATACGGTGATGAGCGACAATATCTGCTTTCCGGCTAAACTGGCTCACAGTCATCTGAAGGAACTCAACGAGAACCCGAAAGTAGACCGCATCCTCATGCCATACGTGGTTTATGAACATAATGACGACCCGAAGAATACGCTGAACAGTTTCAACTGTCCGGTCGTTTCGGGCTACAGCGATGTCATCAAGTCGGTCATCAATCTGAAGAAACCGATCGATACGCCCGTCATCAACTTTGCCCAGCCTAAGGCGCTGGAAAAGCAGATTACCGATTATCTCAAGCAACTGGGAGTAAGCAAGAAGACTGCCCATAAAGCGCTGAGAGAAGCCCTCTATGCTCAGGCTGTATATGCAGCTGAGGTTAAGAAACAGGGCTGGGAGATTCTGAAACCGAACAAGGGACTTACGATTCTGCTGGCTGGCCGCCCTTATCATACAGACCCGCTGATTCAGCACAAGCTGAGCGAGATGATTGCCAATCTGGGAGTCAACGTCATCAGCGAAGACATCGCCCGGGGTAATCTCTTTGCAGATTTCAAAGACTTCAATTTGGAGGATCTGGCGGCAGAAAGAAATGAGGCAGCATTAGCCAGCCAGGACAACAACGAAGCATACAACTGTCAGCCAGAGACTTATCTCGTGAAGCAATGGGCGTATATGAACCGCATTCTGAAGGCAGCGCAATGGGCTGCAGAACAGGGCGATGAGGTTCATTTCGTCCAGATGACCAGCTTCGGCTGCGGTCCTGACAGTTTTATCCAGGACGAGATTCGCGACATCATGAAGCGCCACAACAAGCCTTTCACGCTGTTGAAGATAGATGATGTGAGCAATATCGGCTCACTGAAACTCCGTGTCCGCTCGCTCATAGAAAGCCTGAAGGGAGTAAAGGAAGTGAAGAGTGAAGAACGAAGAGTGAAGAAACAATGTTCGGCGGCCGAAGGGAAAGCCAATTCAACACTCAACACTCAACATTTACAACAGACCAAGGTATTCACCAAGCAGGACATTCATCGCAAGATTCTCGCTCCTTTCATGACCGAATACCTCACCCCTATCATTCCGCCTATCCTGAAACTGATAGGCTATGATGTTGAGGTACTTCCGATGAGCAATGAGGTAAGCGCCGAACTCGGCTTGAAGTTTGCCAACAACGAAGTCTGCTATCCGGCTACACTCATCATCGGCGACATCATAAAAGCCTTGAAATCAGGCAGATACGACATGAATAATACAGCAGTAGTGATGAGTCAGACGGGCGGCCAGTGTCGCGCAACCAACTACGCTGGTCTCATCAAGCGTGCGATGATTTCCAATGGATTCCAGGACATTCCGCTGCTCACACTCGGTGTAACAGCCTCAACAGGCGAAGCATCAGGCTCAACAGACGACAAGCAAGACTATAACGAGCAGGACGGCTTCAATGTGCCTTGGCTGAAATACAGTCAGATTATCGTTACCGCCATTTTCTATGGCGATGCAATCAACGAAATGTACAACGCCTGCATCGTAAGAGAGCGTAAACCGGGCATTGCCAGAGAGTTGCGCGATAAATACATGCAGCTGATAGACGGACCTATCGCCCAGAATTCAGCCAAAGAACTCATCCGACTCCTGGAACAGGCAGCCGAAGAATTCAACCAGATGACCCTCGACAGAGAACTGCCGAAGGTAGGAATCGTAGGCGAAATCTTCCTGAAGTTCAATCCTTTCGCCCACCAGTTCCTGGAGCAGAACATCATCTCGCGCGGCATAGAGGTGGTTCCGCCTCTGCTTGCCCCTTTCTTCCTGCAGGAATTTGTGAACGTGGAGATACAGAAACACATGCGGCTGAGTTGCACCAAAGTGCCCGATTTCATCATCAAGGGCGCTTATCAGGCGCTGATAGGCAGAAGATTGCGCCAGGTAAACAAGGCAGCCGGCAAGTTCCGCTACTTCCGTCCGTTCACCAATATCTATGATGATGCGAAGGACGTACAGGGACTGGTTTCGCTCGCAGCCCAGTTTGGCGAAGGCTGGCTTCTGCCTGCCGACATCGTAGGTTACATCCGTGATGGCGTGAACAACATCATCTCGCTCCAGCCTTTCGGTTGCATCGCTAACCACGTGATTTCCAAGGGCATCGAGAAACGTCTCCACGACCGTTTCCCAATGCTCAACCTCGTATCGCTCGACTTCGATTCCGGTGTTTCAGAGGTAAACGTCACCAACCGACTGCTCCTCTTCCTGGACAGCATCGCAAAATAAGACAAGCCAGACCCATGTACGGCAAAACACCGTATATGGGTCTTTCCGTCTTTCATCCCTCAAAAAATCACTCTAAAAAATACAAAAAACCGTAGCTATTTCTTTGTCATTCAAGAAAATAATCGTATCTTTGCACTCAAATTTTATTGAGACATTAAGAAAATGAGTAAAGATACATTAACTCATCAGCTGACAGAGACCATCGAGGAGCTTTCGAGCGCCGAATCTTTGAAAGGTCTCTTCCATCAGCATCGAGACGGGAATCCACTTCCTTCGGGCAAGGCGCTCGAAGAAATCATCAGTTTGTCCCGTTCTATCCTCTTTCCGGGATATTTCGGCAATTCTTCGGTAAATATCTCAACCATCAAATATCATATTGGAGTAAGAGTAGAGAAACTCTATGAGATGCTGTCAGAGCAGATTCTCGCCGGTCTCTGCTTCGCCAACGACTGTGAAACGGAAACCCAGGCTGAACTGCAGCACCAGCGTGCCAAGGCAGGCGTGATTGCAGCCAAGGCAATCATGGAATTCCCGAAACTGCGCAAGATTCTGGCTACTGATGTAGAGGCTGCCTACGAGGGCGACCCAGCTGCCATGAGCCACGGAGAAATCATCTCCTGCTACCCGGTCATCAAGGCGATTACCAACTACCGCATCGCTCACGTGCTGCACGAACTGGGAGTGCCGCTCATTCCAAGAATGATGACTGAGCTGGCGCATTCGGAAACCGGTATTGATATCAACCCGGAGGCTACCATCGGCAAGCACTTCACCATCGACCACGGTACGGGTGTGGTGATTGGAGCTACCTGCATCATCGGCGACAATGTGAAACTCTACCAGGGTGTAACCCTCGGAGCCAAGAGTTTCCCTCTCGATAAGGACGGCAATCCTATCAAGGGAATCCCTCGCCACCCTATCCTCGAAAATGATGTCATCGTCTACGCCAATGCCACCATCCTCGGTCGCATCACCATCGGAGAAGGCTGCGTAGTGGGAGCCAACGTATGGGTTACCAAGGATATGAAACCGAAAACAAAGAAATATAAAAAAGAAAAACAAAGTTTATTAGATATAGAATTCAATAATGGAACAGGAATTTGAACTCATTGCCAAGACCTTCATGGGCCTCGAGCCTGTCTTGGCTGAAGAGCTCACCCAGTTGGGTGCCAATAATGTACAGATCGGTCGCCGCATGGTGTCTTTCACAGGCGACAAGGAAATGATGTATCGTGCTAACTTCCAGTTGCACACAGCCATCCGTATTTTAAAGCCTATCAAGCACTTCAAGGCTAGAAGCGCTGAAGAGGTGTATGATCAGATTCAGAAGATCAAGTGGGATGACATCTTAGACGTGAAGAAGACTTTCTCTGTTGACTCAGTAGTCTACTCAGAGGAGTTCCGCAACTCACGCTTCGTAACCTACAAGGTAAAGGATGCGATTGTTGACTGGTTCCGCGAGAAGCAGGGTACACGTCCAAATATCAGCGTATCTAACCCGGATATCCGCCTCAACATCCACATTGCAGAAGACAATGCCACCTTGAGTCTCGATTCGAGTGGTGAGAGTCTGCACCGCCGTGGCTACCGCCAGGAGCAGGTAGAGGCTCCTCTGAACGAGGTTCTCGCTGCAGGTATGATTCTGATGACCGGCTGGAAGGGCGAATGCGATTTCATCGACCCGATGTGTGGTTCAGGTACCATCGCCATCGAAGCTGCCCTCATCGCCCGCAACATCTCTCCAGGTGTATTCCGTAAGGAGTTTGCCTTCGAGAAGTGGAACGATTTCGACCAGGATCTCTTCGATATGATTTATAACGACGACTCTCAGGAGCGCGAGTTCGAGCACCATATCTATGGTTACGATGTTGACATGAAGGCTGTCAATACAGCTAATCTCAACGTTCGTGCTGCCGGTCTCAGCAAGGACATCACCATCTCACAGGCTGATTTCAAGGACTTCACCCAGCCAGCCGAGAAGAGCATCATCGTGATGAACCCTCCATACGGTGAGCGCATCTCTACCCCTAACCTCCTGAACACCTACAAGATGATAGGTGAGCGCTTCAAGAAGGCTTTTGCCGGCAACGAGGCTTGGGTATTGAGCTACCGCGAGGAGTGCTTCGAGCAGATTGGTCTGAAACCATCTATCAAGATTCCTGTATTCAACGGAAGCTTGGAGTGCGAATTCCGCAAGTATGTGATGTTCGACGGCAAGATGAAGGACTTCCGTTCTGAAGGCGGTATTGTGAAGACTGAGCGCGAGAAGAGCGAGATGGCTCAGAAGCACCATTTCAAGAAGGAGCGTGAATTCAAGAAGCGTGTAAGCGAGGAGACTGAAAACGAGGAGGACGATATCCGTTCTTTCAAGTTCCATACTCACCGTCTGGAAGACTTCGAGAAGAAGCGTGCTGAGTTCCATAAGGGCGGTCGTTCACGTATCGGTGGCGGTCGACGCAATGATGACGACGATGACAAGCGTGGCAGCCGCAGCTTCAAGAGCGACCGCAAGGGTGGCCGTGACTTCGGTAGCAAGCGCGACGGAAAGCGTTTCGAGAAAGGCGACAAGCGTGGTGGCTTCAAGGGCGACAAACGTGGTGGCCGAGATTACGGAGGCAAGCGCGGAGGCAAGAAGAACTTCAGCGTTGACTTCGACGACGAGGATTAAAGACATATCGACCCATACGTCGTGTTTCACGACGCATGGGTGGTAAACCCGATAAAGTAAAGTAAAGAATATAATGAATCTGAAGAATTCAATTTATAAATTATCTTTTGCTGCTATGATTATGATGGCTATGAATGCAACCGACTTACAGGCTCAGGGCGTGGTTCCTGCTCAGAAAGGCGAGAAAACCTTTACATTGGAAGACCTGAACTTCGGCGGCAACAACTATCGTAACATGGTAGCTAAGAATCGCTGGTGCACCTGGTGGGGCAATGAACTCGTTCGCCAGGATGTGGATGCTTGCTATCTCGTCAACAAGACGACAGGCAAGGAGACCAAACTCTTCGGCATCAATGACATCAACCAGTGGATTGCTCCTACCAAAGACATCAAGGTAAGAGCCCTCTACAATGCTCTGTTCCCGTTTGCAGGCAAGAACATCGTGATGGTGAGCAACGGCAGCAAGACTTATACCATAGACTTCAAGAAGCATAAGCTGCTGAGCGAGATGGATTTTGCTGACGGCGAGAACCTCCTGGAGGCTAATGCCCAGCAGAACGCCTTCGCCTATCTGAAGGGCAGCAACCTCTATGTGCGTACCTTCGATGTAACCAGCAACGCCTTGACAAAAGAGAAGAAATCTCACGATTTCCAGCTCTCAAAGGACGGAAGCCGCGAAATTGTTTATGGACAGAGTGTTCACCGCGATGAGTTCGGTATCAGCAAGGGAACCTTCTGGAGTCCGAACGGCGAACTGCTCGCCTTCTATCGTATGGACCAGAGTATGGTAACCGACTATCCGCAGGTCGACATCCCGGAAATCGGTTTCAATCATCCTGAAACACAGAGTTGCATTGCTACTCCTGCACCAGACAAGTATCCGATGACAGGCGAGACATCACACAAGGTAACCGTAGGCGTGTTCGACTGCATGACCGGCAAGACCGTCTATCTGAAGGCTGGCGATCCAACCGACCGCTATTTTACCAACATCGCATGGAGTCCGGACAGCAAGACCATCTATATGTTCGAACTGAACCGCGACCAGAACGACTGCCGTCTGACTGCCTACAATGCAGAAACCGGCGAGAAGACAGGCGAACTCTATCGCGAGACCGACGAGAAATACGTGGAGCCTTGCCACCCTATCCAGTTCCTGCCTTGGGACAGCAACAGCTTTATCATGCAGAGCCGCAAGGATGGCTACAACCACCTCTATCTCTGCACCCTGGGCAAGCACGGAAGCCGCATGGCAAGCAACACAGAATCGCTCGAAATCAAGCAGTTGACTTCCGGCAAATGGGAAGTGATGGAAGTACTCGGCTTCAACACCAAGCGCAAGAGTATCATCATCGCATCCAACGAGAAATCGCCTATCCAGAGAAACATCTTTGCCGTAGACACAAAAACCGGCAAGCGTACGCTGGTAGATGATTGCGGCAAGGGATGGCACAGCGCCACTTTGAGCGAGAACGGACAGTATGTCTTCGACAACTACTCTACTCCTACCGTGCCTCGCAAGATTGCCCTCGTGAATACCGAGAACGGCAAGCGCACCGCTTACTTTACTGCCGAGAACCCTTGGAAGGGCTACAATGTGCCTGAGTACAGCTGCGGTTCCATCAAGGCTGCCGATGGCGAAACAGACCTCTACTGGAGAATGGTGAAACCGGTAAACTTCGATCCAAACAAGAAGTATCCTACCATTATATATGTATATGGTGGACCTCATGCCCACAACGTAGATGCCCGCTGGAACTACTCTAGCCGTGGTTGGGAAACCTACATGGCAGAAAAGGGCTATCTGCTCTTCATCCTCGACAACCGTGGAAGCGAGAACCGTGGCAAGGCTTTCGAGCAGGCTACTTTCCGCCAGCTCGGACAGATTGAGATGCAAGACCAGATGAAGGGCGTGGAATATCTGAAGACGCTTCCTTACGTAGATGCTGACAAGATTGGCGTTCACGGCTGGAGCTTCGGCGGATTCATGACCATCTCGCTGATGACCAACCACCCTGATGTGTTCAAGGTAGGCGTAGCAGGTGGTCCGGTAATCGACTGGCACTGGTACGAGGTGATGTATGGTGAGCGCTATATGGACACCCCACAGACCAACCCAGAGGGTTACAGGAAGACCTCTCTGCTCTATCAGGCAAAGAACCTGAAGGGCAAGCTGCAGATTATCCAGGGCTTGAACGATGTGACTGTAGTGCCACAGCACTGCCTCACCTTCCTCAAGGCTTGCATCGCAGCAGGCACCCAGCCAGACTTCTTCGTCTATCCTGGCGAGCCTCACAACATGAGAGGTCATCAGAGCACTCATCTGCATGAGCGCATCAGCAATTATTTCTTCGATTATCTCAAGTAAATATCTAGGAGTAAACATCCCCCGAAAAAGGGGAGTTTACTTCTACATCAAATAACAAACAATAACTTACAGCAAATGAAAATTTTATTGTTAGGAGGCGGTGGCCGCGAGCACGCCTTAGCATGGAAAATCGCTCAGAGCGAGAAGTGTGAGAAACTCTTCATCGCTCCTGGTAATGCCGGTACACAGAATGTCGGCGAGAACGTAGATATCAAGGCAGACGACTTTGAGGCGCTCAAGAACTTCACAGTAGAAAATGGCGTTGATATGGTGGTAGTTGGTCCGGAAGACCCATTGGTAAAGGGTGTTTACGATGACTTCAAGAACGATCCTCGCACCCAGAACATCCCTGTCATCGGTCCATCAAAGGCTGGCGCCGTATTGGAAGGCAGCAAGGACTTCGCCAAGAAGTTCATGAAGCGCCACAACATCCCTACTGCCCAGTATGAGACTTTCGACGGCGAGCACGTAGAGGAAGGCTTGAAATTCCTGGAGACACTGAAGGCTCCATACGTACTGAAAGCAGATGGTTTGTGCGCCGGTAAGGGCGTTCTCATCCTCCCTACCCTGGAAGAGGCTAAGAAAGAGTTCAAGGAGATGCTCGGCGGTATGTTCGGCAACGCTTCTGCACGCGTAGTCATCGAGGAATTCCTGAGCGGCATCGAGTGCTCTGTATTTGTATTAACCGACGGCAAGAACTACAAGATTCTGCCTGAGGCTAAGGATTACAAGCGCATCGGCGAGCACGATACCGGTCTGAACACCGGCGGTATGGGTAGCGTTACCCCTGTACCATTCGCTACCAAGGAGTGGATGCAGAAGGTTGACGAGCGCATCATCCGTCCTACTGTAGAGGGACTTGCTGAGGAGAACATCGACTATAAGGGATTCATCTTCTTCGGTCTGATCAACGTTGAAGGCGAGCCTATGGTCATCGAGTACAACTGCCGTATGGGTGATCCAGAGACAGAGAGCGTGATGCTCCGCCTGAAGAGCGACATCGTGGATCTCTTTGAGGGTGTAGCAGCAGGCGATTTGGACAAGCGCAGCATCGAGTTTGATGAGCGTGCAGCAGTCTGCGTGATGCTCGTAAGCGGCGGTTATCCTGAGGCTTACAAGAAGGGGTATCCTATCCAGGGCATCGACGATGTAGAAGGTTCGGTAGTATTCCACTCCGGTACAGCCATGAAGGATGGTCAGGTTGTAACCAACGGTGGTCGTGTCATCTGCGTAAGCAGCTACGGCAAGGACAAGGAAGAAGCCTTGAAGAAGAGCTTTGCTGAGGCACAGAAGATCCAGTTCACCGACAAGTACTTCCGTTCTGATATCGGACAGGATCTTTAGTTTTTTAATGTTGAATTAGATGTTAAGAAAGAAAACTTTTCAAAATAAAGTAGCGGCTAACC
>OGQM01002073.1_pt1 | contig 12548 bp, 9 predicted proteins | sample 1553191 | NCBI WGS metagenome assembly OGQM01 (sample SAMEA2579954, study PRJEB22360) | human gut metagenome | biome: human gut; feature: human-associated habitat; material: faeces | place: Denmark | collected 2008/2010 | reverse complement strand
CGTATCCGCAGTTTCGCCGGATTGAGAAATCGTGATCACCAGCGCATCCGGATCCGGAACGGAAATTCGGTAACGATATTCGCTTGCGATTTCAACATCGCAATGGATGCCCGCCAGTGCCTCAATCCAGTATTTCGCCGTCAGCGCTGCGTAATAAGAAGTGCCGCAGGCAAGAAAGAGAAGTCTCGAGACGCCGGAAAACACCTTTTCAGCATCTGCTCCAAAGAGTCTGGGCGTGATGCCTGCAACGCCTTCAAGCGTGTCGGCAATGGCGCGGGGCTGCTCAAAAATCTCCTTCTGCATGTAGTGGCGGTAGGGGCCAAGATCCACGGCACCCGAATAAGCCTGCACCACACGAATTTCACGCTCAACCGGAACAAATTCTCCCGATTCAGTGCGTCTCCAAACCTGACACTTATGCGGCGTAATTTCGCAGACATCGCCTTCAGCCAGGTACATGATCCGATCGGTAACGCCGGCAATAGCCATCGCATCCGAAGCGCCAAGCATCTCGTCCTCTCCGATGCCGACAACAAGCGGAGAGCCCTGACGAGCGAGGACAATCTTATGGGGCTCATCGCGGCAGATGATTGCGAGCGCATAGCTTCCGCGCAGTTCCAGAACAGACTTTTTCACCGCCGCCAGCAGATCGCCCTGATAGTTGGAATAAACCAGATGCGCGATCACTTCCGTATCGGTCTGACTCGTGAATTCGTAACCCTGATCCTGAAGCCTCGCACGAATGGACTCGTAGTTCTCAATGATGCCGTTATGCACCAGACCGATGAAATCGTGCGAAAAAAGCGGATGAGCATTCCTCACGGCAGGAGCACCGTGCGTCGCCCAGCGCGTATGCGCAATGCCGGTGACGGCGTTGAGGCCGGCTTCCTTAGCTTCCTCCGCGAGCTGCGCAACGCGTTCCGTCGACCGGCAGCGCCGTAGACCGTCAGGGCCGACAGTTGCAATGCCGCAGGAATCGTACCCGCGGTACTCAAGACGTCGAAGGCCTTCCAAAAGCAGCGGGACAATATTGCGGCTGCTTGCAGCAGCGACGATTCCACACATGGTTCCTTTCCTTTATTTCTTGACCGGACGATGCCAGCCTTCAATTGTGACCTGCCTCGACCGGGCAACCGTGAGCTTGCCCTCCGGGACCTTTTTGGTAATGGTGGATCCTGCGCCAATCGTGGCGCCTGCACCCACTTCCACCGGAGCAACAAGTTCCGTTCCCGACCCGATAAAGGCGTCGTCTCCAATACGCGTGCGGAATTTATTCACGCCGTCGTAATTGCAGGTGATGGTGCCGGCTCCGATATTGACATGCGCGCCGATATCAGCATCACCAATGTAGGTCAGGTGATTGATCTTGGTGCCGATCCCCACCATTGACTTCTTAACTTCAACGAAGTTGCCGATATGGTTGCCGCCAATGAGTTCCGCACCAGGACGAAGTCTTGAATAAGGCCCGATCCTGCCGTTCATGCCGATGCGGGCGCCTTCAATGTGACAGAAGGGAAGAATCTCTGTGTCTTCACCGATTTCGGCATCCCGGATAACGCAGTTTGCCCCGATGCGCACGCCGTCAGCTATACGAACATGCCCTTCGAACACGCAGTTGACGTCGATTTCCACATCCTTGCCGCACTCCAGGATTCCGCGGATGTCAATGCGGGCAGGGTCAATCAGCGTCACGCCGGCATCAAGAAGGCGGCGGGCCTGCTCTTTCTGCCAGACACGCTCGAGACTTGCAAGCTGCGCTTTGGAATTCACTCCCTCGACTTCCCAGACGTGCCCGGGATGAACCGTTGTGATTCTTAACCCTTCGTCTGCTGCGAGACCGATAACGTCCGTGAGGTAGTACTCGCCCTGCGCATTTGCAGCCTTGAGCGATGAGAGCCAGCCATCAAGCCTTGATGTCGGCAGGCACATGATTCCGGTATTCACTTCGCGGACAAGGCGCTCCTCGGGTGAAGCATCCTTTTCCTCGACAATCGCGCGCACGAATCCCATCGTGTTGCGGAGAATTCGGCCGTAGCCTGTCGGGTTGTCCAGTTCAACCGTGAGAAGCACCAGGTCAGACTTTTCAGCTTCACTGGCAATCGCCGCCAGAGTCTCTCTTGAGAGCAGCGGAACGTCGCCCAGACATACCAGCGTTTTAGACTCTTTTCGATCCAGCTGTCCAAGCGCCTGACGAAGCGCATGCCCGGTACCGAGCTGCGGCGACTGCAGGGCAAAAGCGACATCGGACCTGTCCGCAAGATGCTCCATTACGTTTTCAGCACCGTGCCCCACAACGACAACCCGGGGGGATGCGCTCAGACCTTCTGTCGCATCAAGTACATGGTCGATCATGGGACGCCCGGCAATGGGCTGGAGCACTTTCGGAAGCCGGGAATGCATGCGCTTTCCCATGCCTGCAGCAAGAATGACTATGTTCATCTTTTTCCACTTAACGACAGAAGCCGGCCGTCAGACCGGAAGATGAACAAAATTGTAGAAGAAGCGGCCCCGCCTCGCGGAGCCGCTTTCATGTCGTTGCAATCAGGCCGTTGCACTTACCGGCGTAATGGCAGGGAGCCGGCCATTGCCGATTTCAGCATCCACCGGTCGCTTCATCATGTTCCGGCGGCGTTCTTCGAGAAATCGCTTGTTGTCGGTAGTCGGCAGGAGCGATCCGACGACCATGCCCGCGGCCGCGGCAATGAAGCCGCCCAACACGTTCGGGAAAACCTCTCCAGCAGACGTCCAGGTGAGGAAGACCCAGACTGCGCTGCCAAAGAGAATCGAAACATAGCAGCCCTGGCGAGTCGCCTTCTTCCAGTAGAGCCCGCAGACAAGAGGCCAGAATGCGCCTACAACCGGGAACTGATAGGCCATCGCCACCATGTCGTAGATCGGTGCGCCTTCAAGAGCGATCGAATACATCAGCACCAGGATGGCAAAGCAGGCTACCGTAGCGCGCATGGCAAAGAGCATGTTGCGGTCATCGACTCGGGCAAAGTGGCGGAGCACGTTTTCGACGAAGATCGTCGACGGCGCCAGCATGGTTGCCGATGCAGTGGACATAACGGCCGAAAGCACGGCGCCGAAGAAGAGCACTCGCAGCCACATCGGCATGTAGTCGCGCACGAGCGTCGGAAGGAGCTGCTGAGGATCCTCGGCAAGCATCTTCTGAGCCGCTTCCGGCATCACCAGCACAGCAGCAACCACGATGAACATCGGCACGAAGGCAAAGAGAATGTAGAAGGAGCCGCCGATGATCGGACCGGCGACGGCCGTCTGCACATTCTTCGCCGACATAACGCGCTGGAAAACGTCCTGCTGAGGGATCGAGCCGATCATCATGGTCATGGCAGCCGAAATCCAGAAGAGCCATCCGGAAGGCGTCGGCTCAGGAAGGGCATGGAAGAGATCCTTGCCGCGGGCATATTCGATGACATTGCCGAAGCCACCAGCCAGATCGGAAGCGAACCAAAGGATCGCTACCAAACCAAGCACGATGATGATCATCTGGACGAAATCCGTCACGGCAACAGACCACATGCCGCCTACCATCGTGTAGGCGAGCACGATGCCGGCGCCGATCACCATGCCGGTCGTCATGGATACCGCTCCCTCAGTGATCAGATTGATCACGAGACCAAGCGCGGTTACCTGAGCACCAACCCAGCCAAGGTACGAAATCACAATGGCAACAGAGCACAGGAGCTCCACGCTTCTGCCGTAACGGTCGCGGTAGTAGTCGCCGAGCGTGAGAATCTTCTGCTTATAGAGCTTCTGCGCAAAGAAGGTACCCACAAGAATCAGGGCCATGCCGGACCCGAAGGGCTCTTCAATCACGCCCGCAATGCCGCTTTCGATGAAGCGTCCCGGAAGACCGAGAATGGTTTCCGAACCGAACCAAGTGGCAAATGTAGCGGTAATCACCATTGGCAGCGGAAGGCTGCGTCCGGCAAGTGCAAAATCGCTGGTGCTCTTCACGCGGGTGGAGGCCCACACGCCAATCGCAACGGTTGCGAAAAGATAGAGCAGAACAAAACCAGTCAGCGTCATCCCTTTTATGTCCTTATAAAAACGACGTTGAACGGAAAATCCAAGAAGGATTTGATTTTTTCGCGCATTGTAGGAATCAATGCGCCGATGCGTTCCTTCAGAAAGGCGCGTTTTTCCCGACTAAGCGGCAGCAATCGGGCAATGTTTCATCGAGATCAAAAAAAATACGCCGCGCTTCAATGAAAACGCAGCGTATTCAATTAGATAAGAGAGAGGCAAATCACCTCTCTCCTCTAGCTATCAAGCCGTGGGGCCGTTCTGGCGAATAGCGCAGAGCAACCAGCCGCGATCTCCCTCAACAGGCTTCGAAAGAACCCAAGTTTCATCGAGATCTTCCGCCTCGCCATTGATGACAAGACGTCCGGTAAAGCGCACGCTGGCAAAGTACTCCTTGCCTTCCTGAGCAATGCCGAGAAGCTCGTTGTCAAGCTTTTCAACTTCCGTCTTGTAGACCTCACCCGTGCGCTCACGGAGCTGATGCGTAACAGCCGTGAAGATGTCGTTGTCGGTGAAGTCCGAAATCTCCATGACGTTGCCGGTATCCCATGCCTTCTGGAGCTTGATGTAGTTCTCACGCGCTGCCTTGAGGAAGCCTGCGCGATCGAAATCAGCAGGCGTCACGTCCACCGGATTGGCGTCTGCGGCGGCCGATCCATTGCCCCCCATCAGCTGATCCATGACGCTTCCCGAACGAGGCGCCTGTCCGGAAGGCTGCTGCCAGCTCTGAGGTTCAGGCATTGCCTGCGACTCCATCGGGCGCGAAGGTTCCGCCGGGCGAGCAGCTGCAAAAGGATCGGAGGAAGCTCCTGTGGCTCCCGCAGTCTGAGTCTGAGGACGCCGGCGCGAAAGGACCATGCGCACTACAAAGAAGGCGACGACAGCAAGAAGCAGTACCGTAATGATGCCGGAAAGACCAGCACCGCCGAGACCAAGCATGGACAGGAGCGCGGTAATGCCAAGCGCTGCAGCGATGCCTCCGAGCACGCGTCCCATCATGGACGGCTGCTGCACAGGCGGAGTCGTGGCGGGGCGCTGAGCTGCTCCCTGTTGCTGACGCTGTTGAGCTGCGGGGGCCGCAGCAGGAGCTGCCGGAGCTTTCTGAGAAAAAGTCGGGGCAGGACGGCCGAGGCTGCCGCCGCCGCCAAATCGCTTGGCTGCATCTGCATCAAAGGACGCGGTTGCAAGAGCGACGCAGACTACGAGAGCTGCTACGAGGTTTTTCATCTTGGTCTTTCCTTTTTGATCTGATCTGCGCAGGAATGCTTTCCTCAAACATCATCGGGCATCCCGGTAATCGAGCTTCTTTCAATTTTTCTTCCCGATGTGCAATGCACAGATTCCGAATGTCAGATTGTGCCATTTCACGTCAGAAAAACCTGCGTCGGTCATGAGTTTTGCAAAAGCCTGCTGATTCGGATGCATGCGGATGGATTCCGCTAAATACCTGTAGGACGCCGCATCCGAGACGATTTTTCCCCCCAGCCAGGGCATGAAATGGAAAGAGTAAAAGTCGTAAAAAGGCTTTAAAAAAGCTGAACAGCGCGAAAATTCAAGAACCAACAGCTTTCCGCCCGGACGGAGCACGCGAAGCATTTCTCTAAGAGCCCGATCCTTGTGCGTCATATTTCGGATGCCGAAGGAAACCGTCACGACATCAAAGGAATTTTCATCAAAGGGCAGACGCTCCGCGTCGGCAAGCACTACGTTCGAGCGCATGCCGTGTGCGCGCATGCGGTCTCGTCCGCATGCGAGCATTTCGTGATTAATGTCTGTCGCCGTAACGTTTTCATCTCCCGCAAGCCTTGCAAACGCCATGGCAAGATCGCACGTCCCGCTGGCGATATCCAGCACCTTCATGCCGGGCTTGACGGCAGCGCTGGCAATGCAGCGCCGCTTCCAGAGTCTGTGCATGCCGAGACTGAGGAGATCGTTCATCAGATCGTATTTTTTCGCCACGCTGTCGAACACATGGCGTACTCGCTCTTCCTTTTCGGCTTCGTCGATCTGGCTGAAGCCAAAATCAATCTGATGCTTTTCGGAAGCTGAATTGCTCTTCGGCTTTTCTTCCATCTTCTCTGCCTTTTTATCCATGGCTGCAGGTCTTCTTGGGTTTCATTCGGGCAAGAAACGGTGCATTTGCAGGATCAGCCGGGTCTCTCGAAGCACCGACGCTTGCGAGCTCTTCAAGATATGCGCCCCACAGCGCATCATGCTCAACGCGAAGCTTTTCAAAGTAGTCCCAGCTATAAATTCCAGTGTCATGCCCGTCGTCGAACATCAGCCTGAGAGCATACTGCCCGACCGGTTCCACACCCCGCAAGCCAACGTTGGCGCAGCCGACCTGAAGCACGGCTTCCTCCGGTGAATGTCCCTGAACTTCGGCCGAAGGAGAAAACACTCGCAGAAATTCAAATGGGAAAATCGCTCGCGTACCGTCCTCATAAGCAAGCTCAAGCGTCTTCGTCTTGCTGTGAACAAGCACTTCTACTGGCACTTTCATAGCTAATCCACCACACAAAAAATCCCGCGCCGCATCTGGGAGCGGTACGGGATAACAGAACTTGAGTTTCTCTAAAAAAAGCTCAAAAAAAATTGGTCCTCGCGTCAGGAGTCGAACCTGAGACACGGCCTTCGGAGGGCCGTATGATATCCATTTCACCACGCGAGGAGGTTTCTGATTATACAGAGCTTCATGCTTCGAGGGGATCAACCTCAAGCGCCCATGTAGTCTTCCCTGACTTGGGGAGCTTCATCAGTATTGAGCTCCACTCAACGAGAAAGCGATGCAGCGCCATCCGATCCGCACTTTCAACAAGAAGCTGTCCTCTTTCCCTATTCATGAGTCTTACTAAAGGCATAGGAACAGGATCGTATACAAGCACGGAATCGCCGCAAATCTTTTGAGCTGCATTCGCAGCTGCTTCCAGAAAACCGAGTGACTGCGAAAGCATGTCGGCTTCTGCCGTCAAAAGCGCCTGACGAATAAAGGGGACGCCCGCACTCTCTCTGCGCTCTCTGAGAGCATCTTCTGCGAATTCCACATAATTCTGATGCGCAAGAGCGGCAAAAAGCGGGTCCTCCGGAAAGCGCGTTTGAATCATCACTCGCCCCCGCTCACCCGTACGACCGGCACGTCCGGCAACCTGCATCAGCGTGGCAAAAAGCTGTTCGCGAGCTCGTGTGGAGGGACTCAATATCTGGGCATCTGGATTAAGTACCAGCACCAGACCTACATTCTGGAAATCATGTCCCTTCGCGACCATCTGAGTGCCGACAAGAATATCCACTTCACCCTGGTGAACTTTTTTAAACGCTTCTTCTGCGGCATGTTTTTTAGACGCACTATCGCGATCAATGCGCAATATCCGCTTGCCAGGGAAAAGTACCGCGAGATCCTCTTCAATGCGTTCTGTTCCGGTACCTCTCGGCAAAATATCCACATTGCCGCACTGCGGACAGGCTTCCGGCACTGATCGCTTCCATCCGCAATGGTGACAGATCAACGCATTCTCGCGCTTATGGTAGACCGTAAAGGCGGAACACCTTGCACAAGTACTCACCCATTCGCAGGCAGGACACGAAAGCACTGGCGAATATCCCCTGCGGTTGAGGAACACCAGTACCTGTCGGCCTTCTGCCAGACAGGACTCCATCGCCTCCCGCGAGACCTCGGTAACCATGCTGCGCGCCCCCTTAATCGGCGGAGGCGTTAAATCAACTGCCGGCAATTGAGCATGCTGAGCCGCACGCTTGGTAAGCGTGAGAAGCTTATAGGCTCCCGACTGAGCTTTAGCCCAACTTTCAAGCGACGGCGTTGCGGATCCCAGGACGACCGGACACTGAAGCCGGGACGCGCGCCAGACTGCAAGGTCGCGAGCACTGTAGCGCAGTCCGTCCCCGGCTTTATAAGAGTGATCATGCTCTTCATCAACCAGAATGAGTCTGAGATGGCGCATGCTGGCAAAGATAGCCATTCTCGTGCCCACAAGAATTCTTGCCTTCCCCTCATGTGCAGCCAGCCATGCTGCAGCTCTTTCCCTTTCTGTGAATTCTGAATTCAGCGCTGCGACAACTTCTGCAGGGAAACGGGCACGAACACGGTCCACCAGCTGCGGAGTCAGATTAATTTCCGGTACAAGCAAAAGGACCTGAGCTTCAGGATCTCCCTTCAGCACGGCGTCCATCAAATGAAGGTATACCTCTGTTTTCCCGGATCCCGTCACGCCAAAAAGCAGGAAAGAAGCGAAGCCTTCCTGCGACAGCACAGCATTAACTGCGGCACTCTGCTCATCATTGAGCTTTGGTGCTGCCGCTTGGGTTTTCAGGCATGCATTGATCTTCGGCATGACATTGCGTATGCCGGCTATGCGTTTTTCCTGCTGCGGGGTAGGAGCCCTTCGAAGCGCAAGCGGTATTGCCGGAAGCGCTGCCTCTCCCCATGAACGTATGTAGTAAGAAGCCGCAAATCGCGTAAGCTGGAGCCATTCAGAACCGAGGGGTGCCGTTATCTTCAAATTCTTCAAAATGCTCTTCAGCCGGCGAGACTCTATATCCGAAGCTGAATGGAGTTCCGCAATCACGCCCACAACCCTGCGCGCACCCAGAGAAACCAGAACCAGATCACCCGCAGCCGCGAGCATATCCTCAGGCACCCGGTAATCAAGCGGCGGAAGGCCGGGTGCATCCACAAGCACACGGGCAAACTGATCGATTCTGGTCATGGCTCATTGTTTCAAAATACTGACGGAATTCCTGATTTTATTTATGAATCACCACTCAGCATGATTTTCCCAAGTGTTGGAGGACACCACTTTTGACCCATTTTCGGACACTTCAAAGTTGACCCGCCGGCATTAGGTTTTGACCCGGAATCCCGGACATTTACTGCCCTTTTACTGCCTTTGTAGCATCAGTCCTCTTCCTGCGTTCCGCTACATCAAGCCCTGGAGCGCTTGTGTCACGATAGCGGTCGTCACGCGTTCCTCAAAGCGCCGATAAAGACTGCGGCACAATACTATAAAGGCTCTTCCGTAAACGAAGACAAATTCAGAGATATTCCCCTATATTCACATAGATAGATCACTGATAACGTGCGTTCCTCGTCGCCGCTTCTTTTTTAGGGCGGCATTTTTTGACCCGTGGAAATTGACCCACGGTTTTACTCAACTATGAGGACGCAAATGATCTCAAGTGCTACAGCACAAGAAATCCGTTTTCGAATAAGCAATGGGGAGAAAATCCGTACCATCGCTCAGTCGCTCGGTATTTCCCGGAATACCGTGCGGAGCTACATGCGTGATGCCGACAAAGGCTTTCAGAAGGTCGAGGCTGGATCCATCGGCGGCCGGCACAAGCTCGCCATCGGCAACGATGCCTCCCTCGCAAATCTTTATCTTCAGGCGCGCGGCAACAGTGCTGTCATCCGCAGACGTGTCCAGGCTACTCCTGAGGCCTACGGGCTTCCTAATGGTTTTAAAGTATCCGATCGATCCATCCGCCGCTTCTATGCAAGCCGCCATCCTGAGCTCATCAAGCGGGCGCGTGATGAAGAAGTCAATCCCTTTTTCGTCAAGCCTGGGCAGCAGCTGCAGATCGACTTCGTGGAGGCGAAGTTTCGTTTTGCCGGTCAGGCAGAAGAGGAAACCGTTTATATCTTTGAGGCCACATATGCGTGGTCGCGGAAGTCCTATGTGCGCGTATGTCCGGACATGACGCAGGCATCGTGGATGATCAGCATCTGCGACTGCCTCCAAAAGAACGGGATTCCTCTGGAAATCCTGTGCGATAACGACAAGTCTCTCGTCATTTCACATGGCAAGGAGCATGTCCGATTCAACCCGTCGTTCGAATGGCTTTGCAAGCCGCTGGGGATCCTGCCCAGAGCCTGCAGGCCCCGGAGGGCGGCAACCAAAGGCCGAATTGAGCGTTACGGGCGCTATCTGCAGGAAAACGGTCTTGTCGACTGCGGAATTGATTCGGAAACGATTCCGGATCGGACTGCCCTGCAGAAAAAGCTCGATGAGTGGATTGAGCACACGGCCGACATGCGCGTGTGGGATACGGTGCAGTACGGAAAGGCTACGACCAGGGACCTTTACGCCAAAGAACGAGCTCTTCTTCGTTTCCCGGAGGCATTGAAGACGTGCTTTGACGTTACGTGCTGGCCTGCCCGTACGACTGATGAGGGCATCGTTTATGTGTACGGAACCGCCGTCCATCTGGGCCCCAATTACCGCGGCGGACAGACGGTGTACGTTGCAGTTCGACTCAACGGAGAGGTGTTGGTAACGAACGCGGCTGGGAACGTCATTCGAATGACAGATATTCCGCCAGAGAACCTACACGAATTCAAGATGGATCAGCCGCCGCCCACTTCAAGATCAGCCTTTCATGCTGATATTTCAAAGAAAGGAAGCAGGAAAAGTCTTCTAAGTCAATTCGATGAAGCAACAGACTAAATATCGTCAGGAGAAAAATATGAATCAGAAATTTGGGCTTGGCATCCCGGAGCAGCCGGCAGCATCTCCAGAGTTGATGGATGCGCTCAGGCAGCTCAAGTGCAGTCGACTCTTGCCCGACATCGGGAAGCTTATCGATGAAGCCACGGATGCGCAGCTCTCTCCCCTGGAGACCGTCAGCAAGGTTTTTACGACGGCAGCCAGGCGCAGGCAGAACTCAAAAATGGAAATGCTGGAAAAGATGGCCAGCCTTCCGAGCAATCCCAGCATCGAGAACTTTGATTTTTCGAGAATCAATCCTCTGGCAGCGCAACGAATTAAGGAAGCGGCGCGTTGTCAGTGGATCGAGGCAGGAGAAAGCATGCTCATTCGAGGGCCGTCAGGTGTTGGAAAAACACATCTGGCCGTGAGCCTTGGAAAGCTGGCCGTAGCAAAAGGCTATCGGACTTTATTCATCCAGGCAAATGACCTGCTGGCAAAGTTGGCAAGGTGGAACGTCAATGGCGAGCTCGAGAGACGGATGAAGCTGCTGAATCAGGTCCGGGTTCTGATCATCGATGAATTCGGATACCCGACAAAACCGGATCCTGCGTATGCGCCTCTTTTCTACACTCTGGTGCAGGAGCGGACTCAGAAGGGGGTAAGCACCGTGATTACCTCCAACCGCAAGCTCGGAGAGATGGGATCGATGCTGGGCGGCGATGAAGTCTGCATTGCCGCCGCTTTGGATCGTCTGATCAAGGATTGCTGGTTTATCAAGATTATGGGAAAGAGCTACCGCCTGGAGTGTTTCGAAAAACGCAAGATGAAGGATGGCTGGGATAGTGAAGAGGACGACGAAGGGAATCTCTAAACCCTGACAGGCGAAAGCCGATGACCATGCCGTCGACGGCAAGTGCCGCCAGAGGCCTGCCGGACGGCATGGTCTGAGGAAACTGAGAATAACGCTACATTTGTAGCGCTACAATTCATCTTCAAATGTCCATAGAAATCAAGAATAAAGTTAAGTCTATCCTTGACGACGCCGTCACCCGCGGACTCGAATTTCCAAGTCTGCGAGCAATAAGAGCTCAGATCGGCAAAGGCTCGTATTCGACAATCGCCGAGGCGGTAAAGGAATGGAAGCAGGCAAAGATGGCTGCAGCATCAATGCCGGTTACAGCCGACCTTTCGATGGAGGAGTCTGAAGCTGTGTCGGGTGCAGTGTGGAATGCTGTGAGCCCGATCATTGCTAAAAGACTGACCAGGCAAAATGAGTGCGCCGAATCAGCATGGGAGGAAACCCGCCGGGAGATAGACAGGCTCTGTCAGACCGCCGAGGATCAGCTGGCTGAAGAACAGGCACTCAAAGAAGCCAGGCTGAAAGCAGAACGTGAGCGTGAATATTTGGAGTACCGGAATCAAGCACTGAGCAAGGAGCTGGAGGAAACGAAGGCTGAGCTCAGTCGTGTTGCAACAGAACTCGGGAAAGAACGCTTGATGCTGCAAAAAGCAGAGCTTGAGGTTTCCGGACTCCAGGCCGCAGTCGATACGTTGCGACAGGTAATCCTGGTGCTGAAGCAGAAGGCGATTCCTAAGATGTCAGGGAAGAAGGTTTAATTCCAACGCGCAGCGTTGGCTGCCGCCGGCTCACGGCCGCCGAAGTGCCCAGCGCATTTAATGGCTCCGCCTCGCGGCCTTCGGCCGCGGGTTCCTCCATTAACTGCGCTGGGCACTTTGAAAAGGAGCCTCCGCAGGGAGGAAAAACCATCTGTAGCGCTACATTTGTAGCAAGCTCTGAGCTCTGTCATTTTTAGAGCATTGGCGGTGCCTGTCAGAAACGGCAAACGCCTGTCCCAGAGGAAGATCCAGTCCTCTTGCGACTCAGAGGAACTGCCACGGCACCGGGTCAACTTTGCTCGGGTCAAGAAAAAGCGCCCGATTCGACAGTGAGGGTCACTTTATCCGTCCAAAAGTGGGTCAGTAGATAGTGTCCTCTAACAACTGCCTTGGCCGTCCACAAGGCAAAGTCGAACTTCAGCTGCGCGGGATTCTTAT
>OGQM01002069.1_pt1 | contig 12572 bp, 9 predicted proteins | sample 1553191 | NCBI WGS metagenome assembly OGQM01 (sample SAMEA2579954, study PRJEB22360) | human gut metagenome | biome: human gut; feature: human-associated habitat; material: faeces | place: Denmark | collected 2008/2010 | reverse complement strand
TCCTGCCTCACGAATCGCCTGTTGAATGCCTTCGGCGTCGAAGCTATTGTGCGCACCGGCCGATGAAACGACATTTTCCTCGATCATAATCGACCCCATATCGTTCGCCCCCCCGTGCAGCGCGATCTGGGCCTTGCTAAAATCGAGAGCGCCGCGGACCTGATCCCGCTGGGTATGCCCGCCACGCCCCACACGCCGCGCAAGGATGTGTGGTACATGCGGCGGCGGTACTTCCACTATCCGCACTTCAAGTACGATGTCTGGGCCGCGCAGGAGAACGGAAAGCTGCTGGCCTACGTCGTGACCCGCACCGTCACCGCGCAGGAGACCGGCTGTGCCGCCGTTGTGCGGCTCGTGGATTTCATCGGTGAGGACAGCGTGCTGCCCCGCATCGGCGCGGCGCTGGACGCCATCCTGAACCACGCGGGTGCCGAGTACATGGACTGCTACAACGCCGGTATCCCTGCAGACGTCTGGCTGGCCGCCGGCTTCACCGAGCGCGTCGAGGGCGACGGCTGCATCATCCCGAACTACCTGACCCCGCCCGTGCACGAGAACACCGAGTATTACTACTTCACGAACAAGCCCGAGGGCTTCGTCTTGTTCAAGGCCGACGGCGATCAGGACAGACCGAATCTGAAATAATCGCGAAAAAGCCCGCTGTTGCGATGAACAGCGGGCTTTTTTCTATCTCAGGGGTAGTGCTTACCGGTCGTTCGGTTCCTTTTTGCCCCAGCGGTCACGGAAGTAGTGGGCGGCCAGCTTGGGGGTGCGCTCACGGGTGAACAGACCCTTGCGGTTGCAGCTGCCCACGCGCATCGGGCCCTGCTGGGTCGAGAAGTCCGCGAAGTTCCACGGCCACTCACCCACGACAAAACGGCGCTCATCCAGGCAGCCGTTGATCGTGCGGTAATACTCGACCTGGAACTCCTCGGTGAACATCTCGGGGGCAAAGCCATGCATACCGGCCACCGTGTCCGCGCCGTACTCCGACAAAATCAGCGGCTTGTCGATGGTCTCCCAGAAATCCAGCTCCTTCTTAAAGGCGTAGGCCGCGTTATCCAGATCGCCGCTCAGGTTGTACCAGCCGTAGTAGCGGTTGATGCAGACGACGTCCATCGTGCGGGTCGTGATGTCCTTCGTGTAGTCGTTCTGGCAGCAGACCATCGTGACCGGGCGGTTCTGCGGGTCCTGGGTGTGGGCCTGCTCATACAGCGGGCGCCAGTAGTCGCGGGCGCTCTCGGGGAAGTGCTCGGTGTCCGGCTCGTTGCCCAGGCTCCACAGCACAACGCAGGGGTGGTTCTTGTCGCGCTCGATCATCGCCCGCAGCACAGCGCTGTGATAGGTCTTGAGCGGGAAGGTCTGATACGGGTCACACGCCGCGCCCGCGCCGATGCCGACGGCCGGCGTCTCGTCGATGACGACGATGCCCAGGCGGTCACACAGGTCGTAGACCTCCTCGGCGTAAGGGTAGTGGCTCATCCGCAGGCAGTTGGCGTTCAGCCACTCGTACAGCTTCAAATCGGTCACCGTCACGCAGGCATCATAGCCGCGGCCACGGAAGGCCGAGTCCTCATGCTTGCAGGGGCCCTTGAAATAGAACGGTGCGCCGTTAATAAGGAACTTGTGCCCGCTGACCTCCACGCTGCGGAAGCCGAACTTCTGGCGGTACTCGTCCTTGCCGAACTTAACCAGCGCCGTGTAGAGATACGGCGTGCCGGGGCGGGGCTGCCACAGGCGGGCATTCTCTACCTGCACGGTGCCCGCGGCACCGTCGGCGCAGGCCACAACGCAGCCCTCGGCGTCCAGGATTTCCACCTTGACGCTGCACTCGCCCACGGTGTCCACCGTGTAGCGCAGCGTGCCGGTCATATCGGCGGCGACGGTCACATCGCGGATGTAGGCCGCCGGGGTCGTGTAGAGGTGCACCGGGCGGGTGATGCCCGCATAGTTGAAGAAGTCAAAGTTCGGCAGGTTGATGCCCTGAGCCTGCTGGCGCGCCTTGCCGGCCTCGACGGCGGGAATGCCCGCATTGTCGGAGCCGAAGAACGCCGTGCCGCCCTCGTTGCCGACGGGCAGCGAGCTGTGGCCGATGCGGTTGTCCACCTCGACATCGAGCGTCACGGTCTCGCCGGGCTGAGCCAGCGCGGTGATGTCGGCCTCAAACGGCAGGAAGCCGCCGCGGTGGCTGGCGATCTCCTGCCCGTTCAGCCGCACCACGGCGTTGTGGGTCACAGCGTCGAAGCGCAGCACCCGGCGCGCGCCCTCGGGCACGGTGAAGGTCGTGCGGTAGTAGGCCATGCCGTAATGGCGGCGGAACTCCGGGTCGGGGCTCTGGTCATTGTAGGAGGCCGGAACCGCAATGGGCTGCCAGGGCTCATCGGCGTTGAAGCGGAAATCCCACACGCCGGACAGATCCCGGACACTGCGGGCAGAATTGGACTGCGGATACATATACATTACCTCTCTCTCTTTGCGCTAAAGACCTCCCTCTGCGAGACAGACTCCCCCGATACGGGGGAGGTGGCACGTAGCGCCAGAGGGGGGAACGGTGGCCGAAGGCCGGAGGAAGAGAACTCTGCGGTAATCCGAAATATTTCGGGCCATGGCAAGGCTCTCTCCCCCACCGCCTGCGGGCGGAGCCCCCTCCCAGAGGGGGCCAAGAGAATTATTCGTGCCGGCTCTCCACTGTGGTGGTAAAGACGGACGTGCCGACGGGGACGTCGTACCTGACCGCGGGGATGACCGTGTTGGGGTCGTACAGGTTCGTGTTGGGGTAGGCGTTCACAAGGAAGCCCTCGCCGCCACGGCCCTGCACGGTGCAGCGGCAGGTGTCGTTGTGGGCCTCGGCCCCGATGCCGTTGGCCGCGGCGGCAAAGCCGGCGGCGAACTTGGGCACGGCAAAGCCGCAGTCATACGCCGTGCAGGCGATGGTGCTCTCCACCGTATGGTTGCGGACGTGGCCCCACTTAGTGGGCACCAGCTCCGTCGTGACTTTGATGCCCGGGAAGGGCCGCCACTCGCTCAGCAGACGGTCCCCCATCAGGACAAACCTGTCGCTGTGGCGGCGCACGAAGGTCCAGCCGTCGATGACGAAGGCCAGCATGCTGTCGGGCGCGGCCTGCTCCAGCTGCACATAGCTGCGGCGGCCGAAGAACCCGAACCGCGTGTTGTAGACGAACTTGCCGTACTTCTCGACGAACTGGCCGTGGTCGTCCTTCTCGTAGTTGGCGGGCGAGTAGGCGTTCAGCTGGCCGTCCGGCAGACGCTGCAAAAGCAGGTCTGCGCTGGGCTGGCCGGTCACACCGGCGCGGGTCAGCTCGACGGGCAGCGGGGCGGCCTCGGCACTCCAGAACGGGTGGTCGTCGGGCAGGGCCAACAGCAAAAAGACCTTCAGCCCCCAGTACGGGCTGCCGGGGGCGTTGTACTGCTCGGCCATGTACTGCTGCGGGTAGCCGTAGCCGATGGTCAGCACGCCGTCGCGGTCAAAGATGGGCCGTGCCAGCCACCAGTTCAAATTGCGCACGATGATGCCCTTCATGACCGGCAGGGGCAGCGGCTCGAGACCGGCCCAGATGCAGGCGGAGTAGAAAGCGCTCTGGCCGATGCGGTAGGTCAGGCTGCGGCCAAAAGGCAGCGCCGCGCCGTTTTCATCGAACCAGCGCGCAAACTGCTGGCCAAACTTGGTCGCGCGGTCCCGGTAGAGCGCCGCGCGGGCGGGGTCGCTCTTAGCGGCAAACACGCTGTAGAGCACGGTGTAATACTGGATGGCCCAAGGGTTGTAGTAATCCTTCTGGGGCTTGATGTCCGCCGGGCCGTCGGAGTACCAGCCGTCGGCGACGTACCATTTATCGACCTCGGCCATGTCAGCGGCGGCGCGGGCCATATCGCAGGGCATCCCGACAGAGTCGAGCGCCAGATTGACGAGCACGCGGAACAGCAGCCAGTTGCAGCCGGGCAGGTCATGGTGGTTGATCGTGTCGAGCCACTTGGCCAGATTGGCCTTTTCGGCGTCGGTCAGCGGCTCCCAAACGCTCTCAGGCGTCTCCAGGATCGCGCAGGCCAGCGCGGCCATCTCCACAAAAAGCTGGTCATAATCGTTCGGGTCGCCCCAGTATTCGGAGTTCTCGGGGTCGGTGCCGCTGGCCAGACCCTTGCGGTAGATGCGCAGGAAGTCATCCGCCCTGCCGCCGCCCGTCCAGAACGGGGCCAGCGCCCACAGCGGGCGGGAGAAGGCTTCCATCTCGATCGTGCGGCCCGGGTAGGTCACGCCGGTGTCGCCAAGGTGCAGCCGTGCGCCGCCCTCGGAATACAGCGGCAGCAGCGGGTCCAGAAATCGGTGCATCAGCGCCGTAAAATCGGACTTTGTATGTAATTTCATCACCAGTACAGCTCCCAATCCTTTGTCAATCTCGTCAGCGCTTCCATGTAGAAGTAGTCGCCCCAGCTGACGCACTCGTCAACGCCCTCGGGCGTGCAGGTGTTGTAGGGGCTCTTTTTGCTGTAGGTGCCGTGGCGCACAAGGCCGATGCCCTGCGGGCCTTCCTTGACGGCGTAGTGCGCGGCCACGCTGCCCATCATCTGGGCGGCCAGCTTCGTGTACTCGGCAGCTTCGTCGGTGCCGACGTACTTGGCGGCCTCCAGCAGGCCGCAGGCCACGATGGACGCGGAGGATGAGTCGCGTGGCTCCTCGGTGCCGCTGGTGAAGGTCATATCCCAGTACGGGACCAGGTCCTCGGGCAGGCGCTCCAGATAGTAGGCCAGCACGCGGCGGAAGGCGTCCAGATACTCGGGGCGTCTGGTGTAGCGGTAGCTGATGGCCGTGCCGTAGACGCCCCACGCCTGACCGCGGGCCCAGCAGGAGTCATCCTTATAGCCCTGACAGGTCGCGCCGCGCACAGGGCCGCCGGTCACGGGGTCCATGAAGAAGGTGTGGTAGGTCGAGCCGTCCGGGCGGATGGAGTTGGCCAGACAGGTCGTGACATGCTTGTGCGCCAGATCGGCGTAGTGGGCGTCGCCGGTGGTCTCGCTGGCCCAGTAGAGCAGCGGCACGTTCAGCAGGCAGTCGATGATGTAGCGGTAGTTGTCGGCAGCGCCGAGCGCGCCCCACGCCTGAAAGAACTCGCCCTTCTCCTGAAAGCGGGTGCAGAGCTGGTCGGCAGCCAAGATAGCGGCCTTTCTCCCCTTCTCACTGCCGGTCAGCTTGTAGGCGGCGACACAGGACGGGCTGTACAGGAAGCCCATGTCGTGGTGGTCGACCTCGATCTTGTGCTCAATGCGGTAGAGGAAGCTGTCCACCAGGGTCAGCGCGGTATTTTTGAACGCTTCGTCGCCGGTGCGCTCATAGCTCAGCCAGACTTCGCCGGGCCAGAAGCCGCAGGTCCACTGGTTGTTCTCGCATTGGGGATAGATGTCATGGACGCTGGAATGGTTCTGGCAGTGGTCGGTATACAGCGGCAGATTCCGGCGGACGAGCGCGATAGCGGTATCCAGCGCCTGCTCAGCCTCGGGTTGGGTCAGGACTTTGTTTGAGAATGTTTTCATTGTAGGAAACCTCATGCTCACAAATAATAAATAATAAATGCGGTGGTTCGCGTCGCTGCGCTCCGCTAAAAAATATTGTGCATCTGTGGGCAACACTGCGGGCGGATATGGAATCCGCCCCTACGTTTTTTGTTTTCGACCACCGGGAGAAAACTCCACATTTTTTATTATTTATTATTTCTTATTTTTTATTTTAAAAAAGAAGGGGGCGCAGGGCTTTCGCCTTGCGCCCCGTACAAATGGGTAACTGCTGGGTAGCTATATCAGCCCTTCAGGCCGGAGGATGCAACGCCCTGGACGAAGTACTTCTGCAGGGACAGGAATACGATCAGGACCGGGATCAGTGCGACAACGGAAGCCGCCATGATCAGGCCATACTCGGCAGAGTACTGGCTGATGAACATACGCAGGCCGATCTGGATGGTCTTGAGCTCGGTCTTGGTCAGGTAGATCAGGGGTCCGAGGAAGTCGTTCCACGTGTTGACGAAGGTAAAGATGACCAGCGTCGACACAGCGGGCAGAGAAAGCGGCAGCATGATGCGGGCATAGATGCCGTACTCGGACAGACCGTCGATACGGGCAGCCTCGCACAGCTCGGTGGGAACGCCCTCATAGAACTGCTTCATCATGAAAACGCCGAAGGCGCTGAACGCCTGCAGGAAGATGATGGCCAGATGGGTGTTGTTCAGGTGCCAGGAGCGCATCATCATGAACTGGGGCACCATGTAAGCCTGCCAGGGCACCGCGATGGTCGCGATGTAGCCCAGGAACAGCACGTTCTTGCCCTTGAAGTTCAGCTTGGCGAACGCATAGGCGGCGAAGGAGGAGGTCAGGACCTGTAAGATCGTGACGACGATGGTCAGGAACGCGGTGTTCTTAACGAAGGTCAGCAGGGGGATCTTCGTCCAGATGTCCACATAGTTCTGCGGGCGCGGGTTCGAGGGGATCCACTCAATGGGGAACGTAAAGACGTCCTTGTTCAGCTTGAAGGATGCGGAGAGCATCCACAGGAACGGGATGAGCATCAGGGCGGCCACGACGATGAGCAGTGCGTAGATCAGCACGCGGCTGACAACATGCTGCGCCTTCATGGAGCCTGTCTTTTTCTTAACTGCGGTAGTAGCCATGTGTGTTTCCTCCTTCCCTTAGTCGTTGCTGGACGAGCCCTTGAACTGGATGATGGTGACAAACAGCACCAGCACAAACAGCACCATGGACACGGCACTTGCGTAGCCGTACTTCGGCGTGTTGACGAAGGCTACGTTGTAGATGTAGTAAACAAGGGTCATGGTCGCATTGCCGGGGCCGCCCTGGGTGATCATGTACATCTGGTCATACACCTTGAAGGAGGCGATGGTCAGCATGATGATAACGAAGAAGGTGGTGGGCTTCAGCTGCGGCAGGGTTACATTCCAGAAGATCTGCCACTTGCTGGCACCGTCCAGCTCGGCAGCCTCCTCCAGCTCGGGGTTGGTGCCCTGCAGACCGGCCAGGTAGATGACCATGTAATAGCCCATGTTCTTCCAGACGCTGAACAGGATGACCGTGAGCATAGCGGTGTCCTTACCGGCGGCCCACTTGGGCAGGTTCTCCACGCCAAGGGTTGCGAGGATCTGGTTGACCGGGCCCATGGAGGGGCTGAAGATCATGTTCCAGACCGCAGCAACGGCGACCAGAGAAGCAACGTAGGGGAAGAACGAAACGGTACGGAAGAAGTTGCGGAACTTGACCTTCTGGTTCAGCAGCATGGCCAGACCAAGGCTGCACACCAGCGTCAGCGGCACCGTGCCGATGGCGTAGACCAGCGTATTGACAAAAGCAGCCTTGAAAGTTTTGTCGCTCAGCAGGGCAACAAAGTTGCTGATGCCGGTGAACTCAACGGGATGGACACCGTCCCAGTTGCAGAACGAAAGCCCGATAGCGAAGATCATGGGCACCAGCGTAAAGATGCAGAAGCCGATGAAGTTCGGTGCAATGAAGCTGTAGGCAACCAGACTGTCGCGGAGAGATTTGCTCATGCCGCGCTTCGGTTTTGCCTGCACAGCCTGCGTGGTTTCAGCCATGGGTCATACCTCCTCGGTGTTTTGGCAATAAGTAAGGGGCAGGCGCGCCCGCCCGCCCCTTTTGGAAGAAAAAGGAAAACTTATGAAAAAGAAGTCAGGGAATTGCTTGGGAATCAGCCGAGGAGAGCCTGGACCTGCTCGTTCATGTTGGCGATGCCCTCGTCAACCGTCTCGCTCTCGGTCATGATGGCGTCATGCTCGGTGTTCAGGATGGTCTCGATCTCGGAAGCCTTGTCAGACAGAGGCATCTCGAGGTAGATGGCGGTGGTGTTCAGAGCCTCCAGAGAAGCGTCGTCAGAGGGGAAGCCATCGGTAGAGGAGATGATCTTGTTGGTCTCGTCGCTGGCAACGGCAGGGAAGGTGCCGACGGCAGCAACGCACTTGGCGCCGTCCTCAGAAGCGCACCAGTTGACGAAGTCCAGAGCAGCCTCTTTCTTCTCGGAGTTAGCGTTGACGGCCAGGCTGGTCACAGTGCCCAGAGTAGAACCGGCAGGTGCGCCGTCCGGATGAGGATACTTGACGATGCCGAAGTTGACGGGCTGGACACCGTTGGAGGCAGCCTCCGCATTGTACTTCTGCAGGGTAGCGATGAACCAGGAGCCCATGTTGCACATGGCAGCCTGACCGTTCTCAAAGGCACCGGAGTAATGCAGACCGGAGGTCTTTTGCTCGCCGTAGTTGGGGATAACGCCGTCAGCCTGCTCGGACAGGACCTGCTCGTAGTAAGGCTTCAGGAAGTCGTAGTTGCCGTCGATAACGGTGTGCTGGCCGTCCAGGATGCCGAACAGCGTGGTGGTAGAACGCCAGGTGTGGTAGATGTTGCCGTAGACACCGGCCTTTTCATTGACCTCGCGGATCTTGGCGTCGAAGTCTGCCATCGTCATATCGTTGGTGGGGTACTCGACACCGGCCTGATCGAAGATGTCCTTGTTGTAGTAGACGACCCAGAAGTCAGAGCGGAACGGGACAGCGTAATAGTTGCCGTCCTCGGCAGTCAGCTGCTCCAGAACGCCGTTGAACTTGCTCTCGTCAGTGGTCAGCTTGCCGCTCAGGGGCTCGAGCATGCCGAGGTTGATCAGGTTGGAGTAGCCGGGGATGTCCTTGATGGACAGAACGTCCAGCTCACCGTTGCCGCCAGCCAGCTGGGTAGCCAGCTGGGTCATGTAATCGGTGGAGCCCAGGTCGGTCATCTCGATGGTGACGTTGGGGTGGCTCTCCATATAGCCGTCAGCCAGAGCCTGCCAGTAAGCCGTGGAGTCCTTATCCCACAGGGCCCAGTTCAGGGTGACAGCCTCGTCGCCGGAGCCGGTGCTCTCGGCAGTGGCCTCGGTGGAAGAAGCGGTGCTCTCCGCGGTGGAAGCGGTGTCAGCGGTAGAGTCGCCGGAACCGCCGCAGGCGGCCAGGCTCAGGGCCATGGTACCTGCCAGGCCGAGAGCAGCAATTCTTTGCATTTTACGCATAATGTTTCTCCTCCTAATAAGAAAACATTTTTCGGGGTCCAGGCTTGTCCCCTCATGGGGGCCTGTCCCTTTCGTTGCCATTATAATACATCATCTTCCCGTCGAAATGGATGGTTTTTTTGGGGTTCGGTTTGCAAATTTTACGGCAGTTCCCCAATCGCGGCGGAAAAACCTGTACTTTTTTAAGAAACCTGCAATATTTATCTTTCCCTACAGTTCTCCCTGTCTGTGCATGCGTCGTTTTGTCTGTTTTGTACATTTTTGCGCTTGACACGCCTATTATAATAAGGTATCTTTTTATAAACGGCGGTGTGTTTTCTTCCCCGCTTTCCTGCATGATCTGCATTTTTATTTACATATTTACATAGAGGAGCCTTCATGGACAAGCTGAAATTCCGCCGCAGCGGTATCCAGGCACGGGTGCTGGCGCTTACGATGTTTTTTACGCTGGGCGCATCCCTGGTCATTGCCGCCAGCAATATGCACCAGATGACCGCCGAGTGGGAGCGCACGACGATCCTGAACGCCGAGTATGCCCTGCAGACCGCGGCATCGGCCATCCGCCGGGATGTGGATGAGATCGACGACCTGGCCGGCTGGTGCGCCTACAACCCCAGCATGCGCACCTACCTGCTGACCGGCGACACCGCCAGCAACCAGGCGCTGTCGATGTACCCGACATTGACCGCCAAGTTCAACTCGATGCGCACGATGGCCTACATCCAGCGCTTTCTGCTCATCAATGCCTCGGGGCGGCAGATGATGTTCGGCACGGCGGCCACCAATGCCGTGACCCTGACGCCGGATATACTGCAGCGCATTCCCGGTTACGATTCGCCCAATACCGGATGGGACTGCATTCTCCGCGACCCGCTGGCCCTGAACTCTCAGGCTGCCAACACGATCCCCGTCACCCACACCCTGACCCTGCCCGGCACAGACCGCACAGCCCATGTCTGCATCTTTGTCTCCCCTTCCCTGATCCTTTCCCCGCTGCGCAGCTTCACCCTGGCCGACGGCGGACAGCTGTATTGGGAAATGGGCGAAAACCTCTACACGATCAACGGCAGCCTGCTGTCCGCGCTGAACGGCTCCATCGCCGACTTTGACGATGCCGTCCCGCTGGACAGCAACACGCTCGACCCGAACACCGAGGTCTACACACGCGGGTCCGGCAGCAGCGCACAGCTTGTTGTGCGGTATCCCATCGGCATCCATGAGCTGTACCTGATCGAGGTACTGCCCAACGGCCCCACACAACGGCAGATCACCTTCGTGTCGGTGCCGCTCCTCATCAGCCTGACAGCCATCCTGCTGCTGGGCTGCTCACTGGCGTTCCTGCTGCACCGGATGATTGCCCACCCGATCTCGGCGCTGCAGAGCCGCATTGAAAAAATCAGCGGCGGCGATTTCTCTGCCGACCCGGATATTGAGTGGGACAACGAGCTGGGCGACATCGGCCGCGGCATCAACAGCATGTCGGCCGGCGTCACTGCGCTGATGGAGCACCGCCTCGAGGACGAAAAGCAGAAGCAGGACCTCGAATACCGGATGCTGCAAAACCAGATCAACCCGCACTTCATTTATAATACGCTCAACAGCATCAAGTGGATGGCGACCATCCAGCACGCCCCTGGCATTGCCGAGATGGTCATGGCGCTGTCCCGTCTGCTCAAGAGCATCTCCAAGAGCAACGAGCGCCTTGTGCCGCTGTATGAGGAGTTCGCCCTGCTGAACGACTATTTCACGATCCAGCAGTACCGCTACGGCGGCACGATCACGCTGGACGTCAGCTATATCGAGGATGAGTCGCTGAACCACAGCTGCCTGATCCCGCGGTTCACTTTGCAGCCCCTCGTCGAGAACGCGATCTTCCACGGCATTGAGCCGAAGGGCAGTGCCGGGGAGGTCACACTGCGGGTCGAGCGCGACACCGCGAACGGCGATGTGCTCATCCACCTGACGGACGACGGCGTCGGCATGACGCCGGAGCAGGCCGCAAAGGCCCTGCAGGAGCCCGGCCCCGAGGAAGCCGCCGCCAAATACCGCCATGTGGGCATGTGGAATGTCCACAAGCGGCTGCAATACAGCTTTGGCGAGGCCTACGGCCTGAGCATTGAGAGTGAGCCCGACATCGGCACAACGGTAACAATCCGTCTGCCGGGCCCGGACAGCCAAAAATAAAGGGGGTTTTCTTGTGACCGGAGTCTTGCTTGTAGACGATGAGCCGCTGGTCCTGATCGGTATGCAGGGCATGCTGAACTGGGCCGCGCTGGGCTATGAGGTCGTCGGCACCGCCCGCAACGGTGCCGAGGCGCTCAGGGCCGTTCAGGAGAAGCAGCCGGACATCGTGGTTTCCGACATCCGTATGCCGGTCATGGACGGCTTTGCGCTTGCGGAAGCCTGCCATAAGGACGGCTCCGCTCTGCCGGCCTTCATCATGCTGACGAGCTATGAGGAGTTCGACTATGTCAAACGCAGCATGCGTCTGGGCGTTGTGGACTACCTTGTCAAGATCGATCTGACCGCCGACAGCCTGACCGCAGCACTGGAGCACGCCCGCGCCACTGCCGAAAAAGAAAAAAAGCTGCGGATGCCCTCCCCTGCCCCGGTCAGCCTCGACACCTTCCGGGACCGACTGTTTCTGCAGCTGTACGGCGGGCTGTTCACGGATCGCGCCGTGTTTGACCGGCAGTGTGCCGAGCTGGGCGTTGCCTTCAAAGCGCCGCGGCATATTGTGGCGGTGGGCAGCCTGCAAACGCCCGACCTGCCCACAAGCCAGCTTGTGACGCTGAGCACCGGCGTGACCCGCATGGCCGCCGAAACGCTGCCCAAGTACCGCCCCTGCCGCGTGACCGCCATGGATCTGCGGCATTTCTCGGTGCTGCTGCCGCTGGAAGCGGACGAGGACCCCGAGACTGTACTGGCTCCGATCCTGAAAACCGCCGGGCAGATTTTGTACAACTATTTCAGCACTGCCATTTACTGGGCGGTGGGCCGCCCGGTGAACGACATTGTAAAGATCAGCGAGAGCCAGCACGACGCCTTTGCCGCGCTGCCGCTGCTGCATGAGGGCGAGCCGGTGGCCTTCTACCATGAAAGCCCCAACACCCAGCTGGATCACCGCGCGCAGGTCGTCGGGCAGGTGCAGCAGTACATCCGCGATCATCTGTCCGAGCGGCTGACGCTGAACGATGTAGCTGCCGTCTTTAATTTCAGCCCGAACTATTTAAGCCAGCTTTTTGCACAAAACAGCGAGAGTGGTTTTGTGGAGTTTGTCACTGCCACCCGCATCACCGCTGCGAAGGAACTGATGGCCTCCACCGACCTGAAGGTCTACGAAATCAGCGACAAGGTCGGCTTTGACAGCGCTTTCTATTTCAGTAAGGTGTTCAAAAAGCTCGAGGGCGTCAGCCCCCGGGAGTACATGCAGAGAATGAAGGTATCGTATGTTGACGCAAAAGATGAAGCAACCGTTTAAGACCGCACAGCCGGTCCTGTTCCC
>OGQM01002063.1_pt1 | contig 12621 bp, 7 predicted proteins | sample 1553191 | NCBI WGS metagenome assembly OGQM01 (sample SAMEA2579954, study PRJEB22360) | human gut metagenome | biome: human gut; feature: human-associated habitat; material: faeces | place: Denmark | collected 2008/2010 | reverse complement strand
CTGTTCTTATTATACCAGAAAAATCTCGTACGTCAACAAGTTTTTTCATTTTTTTGCAAAATTTTTCCCTGCCGCCTGCCTGGCTCCTTTTTCTGCCCTGCAGGCGGCAGGATTTTGTGCTGTTTTTCCTGCTTATTGTTATGCGATCTGGCCTTCCAGTACCTCGGCAGCTTTTGCAACTGCTTCGTCGATCTTCTCCGGATTCTTTCCGCCGGCCTGTGCCATGTTCGGACGTCCACCGCCGCCGCCGCCGACAACGGCTGCCACTTCTTTGATCAGTTTTCCGGCATGTGCACCTTTCTTCATCGCATCATCGGTTACCATGGCAAGAAGGCTTACTTTGCCGTCCTTTGCAGATGCCAGAACAACAACGCCGCTTCCCAGTTTTTCTTTCAGCTGGTCGCCAAGGTCACGCAGTCCGTTCATATCGACATCCGGTACGGATGCAGCGAGAAGTTTTACACCTTTGACTTCGGTTACTTTATCCATAACATCGCCGAGCGCTTCTTTTGCCAGTTTGCTCTTTAAGGACTCATTCTCTGCCTGGAGTGCTTTTGCCTCTGCCTGCAGATGAGCGATCTTCTCGAGGAGATCCGCCGGTGTTGTCTTTAAGAGAGCTGCTGCCTCATGCATTTTCTCTTCCTGTGCTTTATAGTATGCAGTAACAGACGGTCCGGTCAGAGCTTCGATTCTGCGGACACCTGCTGCAACGCCTGCCTCAGAAACAAGTTTGAACAGTCCAATTTCAGCGGTATTCTTTACATGGGTACCACCGCAAAGCTCTTTGGAGAAGTCTCCCATGGAAACGACACGTACTTTGTCGCCGTATTTCTCACCGAACAGAGCCATCGCGCCGGATTTCTTCGCTTCCTCAGTATCCATGATGTCGGTTACAACCGGGATCTGCTCCTGAATCTTTTCATTTACCAGATTCTCAACTTTTTCCAGTTCTTCCGGTGTCATAGCCTGGAAGTGAGCAAAGTCGAAACGGAGTCTGGTCGGGGTTACGAGAGAACCTTTCTGCTCTACGTGTGCACCGAGAACAGTCTTTAATGCCTTCTGCAGAAGGTGTGTTGCGCTGTGGTTCTTCTCGGTATTTTTTCTTGCCTCTTCGTTGACCTGAAGCGTAACTTTCTCGCCGTTTGAAATCATACCGGATTTCATGACACCGACGTGGCCGTATTTTCCGCCGCGGAGTTTGATGGTATCTTCTACTTCGAATACACCATTTGCTCCTTTGATGATACCGCAGTCGCCTTCCTGACCGCCCATGGTAGCGTAGAACGGAGTTTTCTCTACGAAAATGGTTCCCTTCTGGCCTTCCATCAGAGATTCTGCAATCTCAGTCTCTGTCGTCAGAACGGTTACTTTGGAGGTATCCTCCAGATGATCGTATCCGGTAAACTCAGTTGTTACGGACGGGTCGATCTCATCGTAAACAGTTGCATCAGCACCCATGTAGTTTGTTACTTCACGGCTCGATCTTGCACGCTCTCTCTGCTCTTCCATTGCTGCATGGAAACCGTCCTCGTCGATGCCGTAGCCCTTCTCCTCGAGGATCTCTTTGGTCAGATCCAGCGGGAATCCGTAGGTATCGTACAGTTTGAATGCATCCTGTCCGTCCAGAACTTTTTTGCCTTCGCTCTGCATTTTTTCTTCGAACTCGGAGAGGATATGAAGTCCCTGGTCGATGGTTTTGTTGAACTGGGTCTCCTCGTTGTTCAGAACGTTGAAGATGAAGTCTTTTTTCTCTTCAAGTTCCGGATATCCGTCTTTGGAGCCTTCGATTACGCTTGCGGAAAGGCGGGCAAGGAACAGTCCGTCAATGCCAAGCAGACGGCCATGACGTGCTGCACGGCGGATCAGACGGCGCAGTACGTAGCCTCTTCCTTCGTTGGTCGGCATGATTCCATCGGAAATCATGAATGTTGCGGAACGGATATGGTCTGTGATAAGGCGGATGGAAACATCGGTCTCATGATCTTTCCCATACTCTTTTCCGGAGATTTCGCATACTTTGTTGCGGAGTGCCTGAATGGTGTCGACATCGAAGATGGAATCTACATCCTGTACGACAACGGCCAGACGCTCAAGTCCCATACCGGTATCAATGTTCTTCTGGATCAGGTCGGTGTAGTGGCCCTCGCCGTCGTTGTTGAACTGGCTGAATACGTTGTTCCATACTTCCATGTAACGGTCACACTCGCAGCCAACGGTACATCCCGGTTTGCCGCAGCCGTATTTTTCTCCGCGGTCATAATAAATCTCAGAACACGGACCGCACGGACCTGCGCCATGCTCCCAGAAGTTGTCCTCTTTTCCAAAACGGAAAATACGGTCTGCCGGGATGCCGATCTCTTTGTTCCAGATATCAAATGCTTCATCATCGTCCTGATAGATGGATGGGTACAGACGATTCGGATCGAGCCCTACTACCTGTGTTAAAAACTCCCAGGACCATGCGATTGCTTCGTGTTTGAAATAATCACCGAAGGAAAAGTTTCCGAGCATCTCAAAGAAGGTGCCGTGACGGGCTGTTTTTCCTACATTTTCAATATCGCCGGTACGGATACATTTCTGGCATGTTGTTACTCTTCTTCTCGGCGGAATCTCTGCGCCTGTGAAGTAAGGTTTCAGCGGAGCCATACCGGAGTTGATCAGTAAAAGACTTTTATCGTTGTGTGGAATCAACGAAAAACTCTTCATAGCAAGATGTCCTTTGCTCTCGAAGAACTCAAGAAACATCTTTCGTAATTCGTTTACGCCATATTTTTCCATGACTGTTTGTCCTCCAAATAATTCAGTGTGTCCCGGAATTTCTTCCGGGAATCCATTCTTTTATAATAGCACACTTAATTATTTAACGCAAATTTTTTTGAAATTCTTCTTTCCTTTTTTCAGAACGATACCGTCCTCGCCGAAGGCTGCTTTTTCTACGGCATATTTCGGATCTGTGATTTTCTCACCATCTACGGATACACCGCCCTGCTCTACGGCACGGCGTCCTTCGTTTCTGGTCTTTGCAAGCTCTGCTTTGACAAGAAGGGTTACGATATCGATTTTATCGTCCGTGAAATCCTCTGCAGAAAGTTCACTGGTCGGCATATGCTCGGAGCTTCCGGTAGAGAATACGGCACGTGCGCCTTCCTGCGCTTTCTTTGCTTCTTCCTCGCCGTGTACCATGGAGGTCAGCTCATAGGCCAGGATCTCTTTTGCCTCGTTCAGCTTGCTTCCTTCCCAGGAATCCATCTCGTCGATCTGCTCCAGCGGCAGGAAGGTCAGCATACGGATACATTTTAAGACGTCGGCATCGTCCACGTTTCTCCAGTACTGGTAGAAATCGAACGGGCTGGTCTTGTTCGGGTCAAGCCATACAGCGTTTCCTGCAGTTTTACCCATCTTCTTGCCCTGAGAGTCGGTCAGAAGGGTGATGGTCATTGCATAGGCATCTTTTCCAAGTTTACGGCGGATCAGTTCGGTTCCTCCCAGCATGTTGGACCACTGGTCATCGCCGCCGAACTGCATATTGCAGCCGTATTTCTGGAACATGTGATAGAAGTCGTAACTCTGCATAATCATGTAGTTGAACTCCAGGAAGGAAAGACCTTTTTCCATACGCTGTTTGTAGCACTCTGCACGGAGCATGTTGTTGACGCTGAAGCATGCACCTACCTCACGGAGCAGTTCTACATAGTTCAGGTTCAGCAGCCAGTCTGCGTTGTTGAGCATCATAGCTTTTCCCTCGCCGAACTCGATGAAACGCTCCATCTGACGTTTGAAGCACTCTGCGTTGTGGTCGATCTCCTCGCGGGTCAGCATTTTTCTCATATCGGTTCTTCCGGACGGGTCACCGATCTTGGTGGTGCCCCCGCCGATCAGGGCGATCGGTTTGTTTCCTGCCATCTGCATCCGTTTCATCAGGGTCAGTGCCATGAAGTGACCTGCGGTCAGACTGTCTGCGGTGCAGTCGAATCCGATATAGAACGTTGCTTTTCCATTGTTTACCAGGTCTCTGATTTCATCTTCATCGGTTACCTGTGCCAGAAGGCCTCTGGCGATCAGTTCGTCATAAATCTGCATTTTGTTTTTCTCCTTTTTTCGGTTGACTTTCGGGTATGTGTTACCGTCTGGGACCAAAGTTTTTTATACAAAAAGACTCCCGTCCTTTCCGATTCAAAGGACGAGAGCCCGTATCTCCCGTGTTACCACCTTACTTCACAGCTGTCTCACGGCAGCTGCCTTTGTCGGTATCCAAAACCTCTGAATACCCTGACGCTGTAACGTTCGTCTCTTACGTCGCAGCCTACTAAAAACGTGCATCATAGTTCTTCTGCCGCCCGTTTTATTCGGTGCGCAACTCCAGGATGTATTCGAATCGTACAGAACCTGCATGCGCCTCTCATCTGCCGGCTGCTTTCTGTCCGCGTTTTTGTACGTCTACTTGTTCCCTTCCAAGCCTTTTTCCATGTTCCATAGTATAAACGGTGATTCGAAATCTGTCAAGACTTCTGCTTTCCGTTTTTTCATCTATTTTTAATATCCGCGGTCCTGATCCATCATATACAGGAGTGCGTTGCAGATGCACGCCGCGATATTGCTGCCGCCTTTTCGTCCGCGTGCCACGATATACGGGATATTGGTCTGCATAATCAGTTCTTTGGACTGTACCACATTGACAAAGCCGACCGGAACTCCGATGATCAGCGCCGGTTTTATTTTTCCTTCCCCGATCAGTTCATAGAGGCGGACCAGTGCCGTCGGCGCATTTCCAACCGCAATAATCAGCTTTTTATCCAGCTCCGCCGCTTTTTCCATGCAGGCTGCCGCGCGGGTGCTTCCGGTTTCTTTTGCTCTTGCCGCAACATCTTCGTCTGACATAAAGCAGAGCGCTTCACCGCCGTGGCGCGCAAGCACCTTTTTGTTGATGCCGGATCTTGCCATCTGCGTATCCGTCACAATGCAGGCTCCCTCCCGGATCGCCTCGATGCCTTTTGCCACCGCATGCTCCGAAAAGCAGAGATTATCCGCATAATCAAAATCCGCACTTGTGTGGATACACCGCTTTACAACCAGTTCCTGATCCTCTGGAAACGTTCTTCCGTTTAATTCTTCCGTGATAATTTCAAAGCTTCTCTTTTCAATCTCGTGCGGGCTTACCTGCTCCAGTTCTATCTTCATCTTTATGCCCCTTCTTCCAGAATTTGATAAATCTTCTTCATGTCGAGATGCTCGCGCAGCGCATCTGCGAGAATATCGTACTGTGTCTCTTTGAATGTCTGGTAATCGACACCGTGAATCTGCTCCATGGCAATTCCCTTATTCTTTGCAAGTGCTTCCACGATCCGCTCGGCAACTTCTTCTTTGTCGAAAATGCCGTGCACATACGTACCGTACACATTTCCTTTCTGTGCACCGTCCAGCTTATCCGAATCAGCACGGTTCTGATCATCGATGAACGTGAATGCTTCTGTTCCTTCTTTCCGCACCGTTTCTCCCATATGGATTTCATAGCCCTCGATCCGGGTTCCCTCGATCCCGGCAAGAACGCCTTCTGTTTTTCCAAAAGCGCCCTCCGCGCGGGTTCTCGTCTTCTCACCGGCAAATACGGTATCCATCGGCAGGAGTCCCATTCCTTTGATCGTTCCGCCGGCTTCGACACGCAGCGGATCGCTCAGCGTATCTCCGAGCATCTGGAAGCCGCCGCAGACACCGAAAATTACTTTTCCGGCCGCAGCCGCCTTCAGTACGGCCGCTTCCAGACCATTCTGACGCATCCAGAGCAGATCCTCCATCGTGTTTTTCGTTCCCGGAAGCAGAATCATATCCGGATTTTTCAGTTCGGAGACAGAGCTTACGTAGCGGAGTGATACGCCTTCGATCCGCTCGAACGGGTTGAAATCGGTGAAGTTTGAAATACGCGGGAGACGGATGACCGCAAGGTCAATGAGACCGATCTCCTCTTTTCTGGTGAATCGCTCGGTCAGACTGTCCTCGTCTTCCACTTCGATGTGGAGATACGGCGCCACGCCGACCACCGGGATGTGTGTTTTTTCTTCCAGCATCACAACGCCCGGGTCCAGGATTGTTTTGTCCCCGCGGAATTTGTTGATAATCAGACCCTTGATGCGGTCGCGCTCATCCGGCTCTAAAAGCTCTACGGTACCGTAAAGCTGAGCAAAAACGCCGCCGCGGTCAATATCTCCGACGAGAAGCACCGGTGCATCCACAAGCTTTGCCATTCCCATATTGACGATATCATCGGCTTTCAGGTTGATCTCCGCCGGACTTCCGGCTCCCTCGATCACAATGATATCATACTGTTCTTCCAGTGCATGGTACGCTTTCATGATGTCCGGGATCAGCTCTTTTTTGTGGGAAAAATATTCCCGCGCACTCATGTTTCCCAGTACCTCACCGTTTACAATCACCTGCGAACCGGTGTCATTCGTCGGCTTTAACAGAATCGGGTTCATCAAAACGGACGGTTCGATCCCGGCCGCTTCCGCCTGCATGACCTGTGCACGTCCCATCTCAAGGCCTTCTCTCGTAATAAACGAATTCAGCGCCATATTCTGTGATTTGAACGGCGCCACACGGTATCCGTCCTGATGGAAAATCCGGCATAAGCCCGCCGCAAGCAGACTTTTTCCCGCATTTGACATCGTTCCCTGTATCATAATTACTTTCGCCATCGTTTTTCCTCCTAAAACCACTGCAGAATCTGTGAAACGGCTTCTGTCAGAATCTGGTTTTCTTCATGTGTGCGTACGGCTGCACGGTAATATCCGTCGGCAAGGCCCGGGTAGTTGGAACAGTCGCGGATCAGAATGCCGCCTTTTTCCAGCCGTGCGGCAAGTCCTTTCGGTCCCTCAAAGAACAGATAATTTGCACAGGAATCCCATACGGTAAGACCTGCTTTTTCCAGTTCTGCTTTCATCCAGGCGCGTTCTTTTCCGATCAGTTCCCGTGCTTCTTTGACGTAAGCATCCTCGTTCAGGGCGGCAAGGCCTGCCATCTGCGCCGGAATCGAAACATTCCACGACTGCATGCTGCGGCTGATCCGATCCAGCAGATCCTCGTCGCTGCAGAGCAGATAGCCAAGACGCAGGCCCGGCATTGCGTAAATCTTTGTGAACGCACGCAGAATCAACAGATTCGGATATTCGTCCAGTTTTCCCTGCATCGTCACTTTTTCCGGCTCCGGCAGAAATTCTATGAAACACTCATCCAGCACCAGATAGATGTTACGCTCCCGGCAGTTATCCAGTATCTTTAAAAGAAGCTCCTGCGGAATCGTAAGGCCGGTTGGATTATTTGGATTACATAAAAAGACAAGATCCAGATCATCGGTCAGATCATCGCAGAAATCGTCCTGTAAAAGAAAGCCTTTTTCCTTTTGCAGCGGATACATACGGATAAAACACCCTGCCGCTGAAAGTGCTGCTTCATACTCTGCAAATCCCGGCGCTGCAATCAGCGCTTTTTTCGGGCGGAGAGCCTGTGTCAGGGCAAAAATAAGCTCCGCGGCGCCGTTTGCAAACAGGATATTTTCTTCTGGAAGTTGCTCCTTTTCCGACAGTGCCCGGGTCAGGTCCCGGCACAGTGCGTCAGGATACTGTTCCACCGATTCCGCGCTCTTTCTCACCGCCTCTTTCACACTTTCCGGAGTTCCAAGAGGATTGACATTCACAGAAAAATCGACTCTGCATTTTTTCGTGTAAATGTCTCCTCCATGTGGATTTTGTCTCATACCATATGCCTTCCTTTCTCTTTTCCGTTGTGTTTCTATCTTCTCTTTTTACAGAAATAAAAAGAACGCGCGGATTCCCGCAAAGAACACCAGTCCGAGGAACGAGGTCAGATACATCAGATGATTTGCTCTTTTGATATCTTCCGCCTCGACCGGGCGGATGTCATCGCCGATCGTTGGTTTCTTTACGACTTTGCCGAAATACACGGCATCTCCGGCAAGCTGTACTTCCAGCGCCCCTGCCATAACTGCTTCTGTCTGCGCAGAATTTGGGCTGGCGTGGCAGTAACGGTCGCGTTTGTAAATTTTTTCTGCATTTTTCCAGTTCATGCGCTCGCATGCAGACGCAAGAATCATCAGCCATGCGCTGATTCTCGCCGGTATGTAATTGACGACATCGTCCAGCTTTGCCGCACACCGTCCAAAATACAGATATTTGTCATTTTTGTATCCCACCATGGAATCCATGGTATTGATGGACTTATACAGAAAGCCCACTGCCGGTCCGCCGATGGCAAGAAAGAGGAGCGGTGCAATGACACCGTCCGACGTATTCTCCGCGATCGTTTCCACGGCAGCTTTCGTCACTCCTGTTTCCGAAAGATTTTCCGTATCACGTCCTACGATCATGGAAACCGCATAGCGCGCCCCCGGAAGATCGTTTTCTTTTAATTTCTGATAGACCTTCATGCTCTCATCCTTCAGGCATTTCGTTGCCGGAATCTGCCAGCACCAGAGAACCTCCAGAAGGAAGCCGATGACCGGATGAATTTTAAATGCCGCAAAGAGCAGCAGTGCCGGAACACCGTATCCCGCCAGACAAACGAGGATCACGAGAAAAACTCCTCCGGCAAGCTCTCCCTTTGGCGTTTTCGGAAATACCTTCCGCAGCCATTTTTCCAGCAGGGCAATGAGATTTCCGATCACACGGATCGGATGGTACAAAAAGGAGGGATCTCCAAGCAGCAGGTCCAATCCATAGCCCACAATCAGGGCTGCTAATGCTGTTTTCATCTTGTTTTCTCCTGTTCTTTCCGGTAAGAGACACACTGCTCCAGAAATTCCAGTGCGAGGTGCGGACTTGCCATATAGTAAAGATGCGGGAATCCCGCCATCATCCGTTTTGTCGCATGAATGCATTCCCAGTTCCGCTTCCGCAGCGGTTTTGCCGCATGCCATGCACTTCCGCAGTCTGTGCTGTCAAAGTAATGGAACTCATGGCCGCGCACCGGATTTCCGCCGTTCCGAAAGGTATCCTTCGTGTTTGGCGTGAGGGTGATATAGCCGAATCTTCCCAGCTTTTTTGTCCGGTAAACATTTCCCGGAACAGCCTGTACCATAGGATACACATTTCCATCCATATCCTCCATGGATTCTGACAGGTACATATAACCGCCGCATTCTGCAAGAACCGGCATTCCCTGACGGATATTATCGCGGATCTTCGTTCTCATGGTCTGGTTTTCCGAAAGCTCTTCTGCGTGCAGCTCCGGGTAGCCGCCGCAGAACAGAAATCCGTCTGTATTCTTTGGCGGCTCCGCATCGGAAAGCGGCGAAAAATATTCGATTTTGGCTCCGAGTGACGCGAGAAGCTCCAGATTATCCCGATAAAAGAAACAGAATGCTTCATCCTTTGCAACGGCAAGAATCGGCTTCGCAGCACGCACCTTGGCGGCTGCTTCGCTTTCTGTCACCTTACGCAGGGATTCCGGCATTTTTCCCGAGAGCTCTTCTGCCCCTTCTGCAATCGCAAGAATTTTTTCAAAATCCAGTGTCTTCTGCAGTGTTTCTGCAAGCAGATTGACCTGCTCCTGCAGATTTTCCACCTCATCCGGCATCACAAGGCCGAGGTGGCGGCTTTCTAAGTGGCATTCCTTCAGTTCCGGCACAAAGCCGACACAGGAAATGCCAAGTTCTTTTTCCGCCATCGGCGCGATCTCCCGGTACAGCATCTCTGACATCCGGTTAAAGATTACACCGGCGATCCTGCTGTCCTCTTTGTACTGCAGGTATCCCTTGATAAAGGCAAGCGCTGAAACGCTCATGCCTTTGGCATCGACAACCAGAAGAACCGGCGTTTTTGTCATACCGGCGAGATCGTAGGCGCTGCCTTTGGTAGAAATTCCGCCAAGACCGTCGTAATACCCCATAACGCCTTCCAATACGGAAATGTCATGACCCGCTGCATGTTTGCAGAACAGATACTGTGTTGTTTCTTCCTCTGTGAAAAACGGATCCAGATTACACGACGGGGCGCCGATTACCTGTTCGTGAAACATCGGATCGATATAATCCGGGCCGCATTTAAACGCTGCGGGCTGCTTTCCCATCTGCTGCAGTGCACGGAGCAGTCCGCAGGTGATCATCGTTTTCCCGCTTCCGCTCCTTCCTGCTGCCAGCATGATTCTTGGTGCTTTCATTCTTTGGCACCTCCCTGGGCTGTAAAGATATAAACCGGATTCTGGGCAATCATCAGATGGCTTCTTCCGGCCTTTTTCGCATTGGAAGCCTGCAGGCAGACGATTTCCGGCTCTTCAAACGCAAGTTTTTTGAAACACGATGCTGCCTCCGCTAATGTTTCCACGGTTACTGTATTTAATACCACGCGGATGTTCGGATTCTTCCGCAGGAGCAGTTCCAGAATCTCTTTTAAGTTTCCGGCAGACCCGCCGATAAATGCATGCGTCGGAACCGGGAGTGCTTCGAGTGCTTCCGGTGCAGTTCCCTCAATAATTTCCAGATGATCCACTGCAAATTTCTTTTTATTTTCCTGCAGAAGTGCAACGGCTGCCGGATTTTTTTCTATCGCATATACCTTTCCCTGTGCTGCACGAAGCGCCATCTCAATCGAAACAGAACCTGTGCCCGATCCAATATCATAAACAACAGAATTCGAAGAAAGCTGCAGATGAGAAAGAGACGCATTGCGCACTTCCCGCTTGGTCATCGGTACTTTGTCACGCAGAAATACTTCATCTGCCATGCCGGCTGTAAACTCCGGTTCCGGATTCGGGTTTTCAAACAGAAGAACCGCAAGCGGAGCAAACTCCATTTTAGCAAGTTCGAAAGGGGTTCCTGTCACAATCTGTTCTTCCGGATACGACAGATCCGTTCCCACATGCAGCACAATCTGCTCCCAGCCGTACGAACTTAACGTCTGGCAGATTTCCCTGACACTGCCCTTTCCGCCGGCGATCGCCAGAGTTTTCCGGTTTCGGCGGACCGTCTCCAGAAAGTTGCAGTGCTGTCCGTGCAGGCTCACAAATGCTGCATCCTCCCAGGACACTCCGATTTTGGCACAGAAATAAACCAGCGAAGAAATTCCCGGCTCTACACGGACAGAAAAATCCGCATCTTCCGCAAGGACGGCCTGAAGTTTCTTTGCTCCGCTGTAAAAGCCGACATCACCCGACTGCAGAAGAACAATCTTTTCATATTCCGGGTGCGCCTTCAGATACTCGTAAATCTTTTCCGGGCTGTATTCTGCAAGCATTGGCTTCTGATATTTTTCTACTGCTTTTGTCATGCGTCCCGCACCGATCAGCACATCCGCCTGCTCACACGCGTCTACGAGCGCCAGCGTCATCTGTGCTTCTGCACCAGGTCCGATTCCGGCGATCACGACGTCCCGTTTCACGGACAGATCAAATTTTTCAACGAGATACCGCTTGACCTCGTCCTCCGAGAGTCCTTCTTCCTCTTTCGGACGGCCGATCAGAACGACACGGACACCGGCCTTTTTTGCTGCCTCAATTTTTTCTTCAAAGCCGCCGTTTCTTCCGGATTCCTTCGTTACCATCCATTCGGCATGGAACGACTGCAGCATTGCAACGTTCATGTCCATAGAAAACGGTCCCTGCATGCCTATGGTATGTGCGGCATCAAATCCAAGTTCCGCGCAGGATGCAATTACGCCTGGCAACGGCAGCACCCGGGCATACACACGGTTTTTATAATCCGGAAGCTCTGCAAATTTTGCGAGTTCCTTGCTTCCTGTTGTCACCAGAATCTTTCCCTCTGTGCCCGCCAGATACGATACCGCTTCTTCTGTCGTGTCGACCATGACGCAGGATGGATCTGCCGCAAGCGACGGCCGCAGCAGCCGAAGGTACGTTTTTCCTGCTTTTTCACATGCAGACCGGATATTTTCCGACACAAGATCGGCATACGGATGGGTTGCATCGATAACCATTTCCGGCTGTTCTTCGCCAAAAAGCTGTTCCATCTCTTCTTCTGTCAGTCTTCCGCTTCGAACCGTCAGGGCACCGCCCTCCTCGATCCGGCACTTGCCGTATTCTGTCGCCGTACAGGCAAAGGATGCAATCTCATATTTCTTCAGAAAACTGCAGATCTCCCGGCCTTCCGTCGTTCCGGCAAAGACGATTACTTTATTCATAGCGATATCCCCTCGGCGTTACCATGTGATCCCGGATTTCCTTTGTCTGACTGTTTCCGATAAATACCGTCGTAAACATATCCACTTTTGTATTGCGAAGTTCTGCAAGCGTCATGGTCCGGCTCGTCTCCCCGTCTCTTCCGATCTGGCTTACGATTCCGCAGACGGTTTCCGGCGCTTTGTAACGAAGCATCAGATCACACGCTTTTTCCAGATAATCCGCTCTCTTATGGCTTCCCGGGTTATAAAGACAGATGACAAAATCCGCTTCCGATGCCAGCAGAAGACGTTTTTCAATTTTCTCCCACGGTGTCAGAAGATCGCTCAGGCTGATCAGGGCGAAGTCGTGGATCAACGGTGCACCAAGAACGGCAGCGCCTCCCGTTGCGGCGGTCACGCCTGGAATTACCTTAATTTCAATATCAGGCCATTCTTCCGAAAGCTCATACATCAGACCTGCCATACCGTAAACTCC
>OGQM01002056.1_pt1 | contig 12647 bp, 9 predicted proteins | sample 1553191 | NCBI WGS metagenome assembly OGQM01 (sample SAMEA2579954, study PRJEB22360) | human gut metagenome | biome: human gut; feature: human-associated habitat; material: faeces | place: Denmark | collected 2008/2010 | reverse complement strand
TCCAGTCCCCGTCCTGCCGGGATGCGCCGTATGACGGAGAGCGAGCGTACCGGATCGAGAGGTGTGGCACAGACAACAGGACCTAACGGCCTGAAAGTAGGGTCGATCATAGAGCACCAGCGCTTCGGCCGGGGTACGGTGATGAAGATTGAGGGTACGGGTGAGAACTGCAAGGCAAGCATCTGTTTTGATGAGTCGGGAACGAAGCAGCTTTTGCTCAAGTTTGCCCGCTTCACCATTGTTGGATAGTGGTAGGCCTGCGTCACGGCAGGTAAGAAGGGCGCAGCCCTAACGGAAGGATGGTCTTTAGGCCATATTACAATACAGTCACGCAGGACCAGGGATTCTGCGTGACTGTATTGTTTTTTGATGGGCAACAGATGCTAGGACGGTCAGGCTCTTGTAAGAGGAACGGCGTGATAAGGAATGGATGTCTGTTCTCCCGTCAGTGAATGAGAATTAATGTTATCTATAGTCGAATGATGTTTGGGGATGTCCGTTTGTGGAGGACGCCTTCCATTGATGTGGCGGACGCTCATGGATAATTTGTGTGATGACTTTGTATTCTTCTGTGGCGTCAGTCTGTCTAATCTATGTCCTTTAGGATGTCATGGCTATGAAGTTTTCTTGGAGATAGGTGTCTGAGCAGGTACGATGTTGGTATCTGTGAGTCTAACGTCTGTTAATATGTATAACCCGAGTTAACAATGAGGATGACGTCCGGATTAGTTTTGTAAATTTGCATTGGACGTTTAATCAGACTACCCCTAGATCGCTTATGGAGGTCCGAGAGATTTCGTACTATCATTGAACAGTCTACCCGCCTTTCCTTTTCGAAGGCTTAGTAGGCTTCATCGATGCAAGGTGGCGGATGGAGCACCGTCATGAGGACGGAAGATGTCGGACCTGCCAAGAACATGAATGGTCACGGTCCATTGACCGATCAGGGGTAAGACTGCCATCAGGCCATCTGGAATTGTTGGATTGATAGGCTTTGTAGGGCAACGATTTGACTCGTGCGGTGTGCATGGGTCCTTCTTAGTTATGATATTTAAACGGTAAGATATATTGTTATGTGGAGGTATTATGCCTTGCTGTCAGCCTTCTTTGCTGCGCTGACAGCCATTTTCGCGAAGATCGGAGTGAAGGACATCAATTCCGATCTGGCTACGGCCATCCGTACCTTGGTGATCTTGGTCATCACGTGGGGTATCGTGGTGGTTGAGCATCAGGGAGCAGGCATCCGCGATGTAGGTCGGCACACATGGTTGTTCCTCATTTTGTCCGGGGCTGCTACGGGTCTGTCGTGGCTGTTCTATTTCAAGGCGTTGCAGACGGGTGACGTATCACGCGTGGCACCGATAGACAAGCTGAGCGTGGTCATCACCATCTGCTTGTCGTTTCTGCTGTTGAGAGAGCCGGTCAGTCTGCGGGTCATCATCGGCGCGTTGCTGATCACATGTGGTAGTATAGTCATGCTGGTAAAGTAGTATTGTCTTTACCGCCTTGATGCGTCAATAGTGGAGATGCAGAGAAGTCGTAAGTGACAGGATTAGAGACCGGGGATGTTGTAAGCATCAGATAGGGTGTCTCAGTATAGGATGCTTTGAACTTGCGGACAAAGCCGAATCTCCTACGGACAAGTTCTCTTTGTCGTGGAGTATAGTCATAAAAGGGATAGGAAGACAACGCCAATAGGAGAGATGGGGCTTGTCACCGGTTTCGTAACAGGATGTCTGTCTTGCCTGAGCACGCGTAGTGGTTATTGGAAGAGGTCGTTTGTCGTTTCCAATCACCGGCGACAGTGCGAGGTGGAACAGCAGGGGAGGATAGGATGCGAAGGTGGATTCGCCGACGGATCTTGTAATCGGAGGCATGAAAAAGCAATAAGCCTAAAGACTTTCGTCTTCAGGCTTATTGATGTTACGTACTGGCGGCATCTGTGACGAACGGGCCACGAAGGTGATGCCCGTCTTGCGGGGCTTGGGCTGATGCAGCTTCTTGCGCAGCCAGGCGGCCTTCCGCTTCTCATAGTCTTCGCGATGACGCTCTAGGAAATTGTCTGCCATTATTTGAATTTACTGTAGATGACGCTGATCAGTATGGGACTATTGCCCGTCGCCGTTCCCCTCACAAGCTTTGTACTCGTCAGTGCCATATTGTGAGTCACCTTCGTCGTGACGACTGAAGAGGTTGAGGAAGAGGTCGTGGTGGTTATTTCCACAGGGATGAGCACTACCTTGTTCCAGTTGGCGGAGCGACGGTCGCAGTTCTTCATTGTCGTGATCATGCCAGCAATGTTACTGAATGTATAGTTGTTGTCATTGCTGCCGGAGCTGTATCCCCACGAGGCGACATAAGAGTTGATGTTGTTGTAGATCTCTCGTTTCTCGAAGAAGGAGTAAAGGGAGTCCTTGGGTATCATCAGCACAGTCTTCGGCACGGCGAGCTGATAGTCGCTGCTGTTCGTATTGTTGATGCGCTGTATGACGACTTTCGCCGTACTGATCGTATCGTTCTCGTGTCCCTTGATGATGTCCTCTACAGGGAGGGTGAGCTCGGTGAAGATGCCGGCGGGTGTCTTCAGGTAGGTGCAGGAGTTGTCATCGACCAGACGCTGCAAGGTGGTCTTGCTGTTGCTGATCTTTGAGGTCTGCAGCACTTCCTCGGTTCCCCAGAACGCGGTACTTACTCTATTGATGGAGTCGCCATACCACAGCTTGTAATATATGGCCAACTCTGAAGCGAAGATGTAGGCCATGTTGCCGAGGCCGCTCTTAGACTCGAGGTAAAAGCCAGGTACGAGGTTCTCGCGGAACTCATAGCTGTTCTTGAAGTATTCAGGGTGTTGGTAATACTGCTGCATGAGATACGTACCATAGTTGTTGTACGTCTTACCGTTCTTGTCCGTATAGGGATCATTGAGACGGATGGGGATGCTGGCCGTATAGGTGGTCGTATCACGGACATTCTCTGCGACAGTGAAGTCGGTCAGACTATACACCTTGTTTTTCTGGATGCCGTCCTTACGGATATATCCGTTCTCGATCGGCGAGAAATTGCTGTAATAGTTACGGTCCTCGTTCATCGGCTTACCCATCTCGTAGGCTGTGAGCTTCATCGTCTGTGTGGAGTCACCATAGAAGTCACTATAGAAAAGCCGGAGCACGCATGAGTCGGCCTTGATGTCACCGAAATGATTCTTGCCTTCGGAGTCAACGGTCAGGATGGAGTCCTTCTCCGGGAAGCCGAAGCCCTCGAGACAGTTGAACTGGGTCATGAAGTCGCCCGTAATGTAGTTGCCCGATTCCGGGTCCTTCACCTTTCCGAGGTAGCCCGTGATGGAATTGGAGAGGACGGAATCTGCCAGAATGGACCGGCTTTCCACATTGAAGGTAGCCGCTTCTACGGCCACTCCGTCAATATTCGTATTGAGCGAGTTGCCAATCATGTCTGTGGTCTCATCACAGGCAGTAAAGGTTAGGGCAAGTCCAAAAAGGAATGCTAAGCTGGATTTTGCTTTCATGATTTGAGATGATAAGCTGTTGGGCGGAGAGGCCGTGAGTTTGTAGATGAAAAGCCTTACTGCTCAGCAGCCGTGCCGCTTATGGGCTGTTTTATTTAGAGATTTCATTGTACAGGTCGGCATAGGCCTGTGCGTAGTCGTCACCGGGATAGCGGAGCAACGGGCAGCCTTTATTGCTGGCATAGTTCAGCAGATCGGCATTCACGTCCTTGCCAGCTTCTACGACGGCGTCGCTATAGTCGATGGCGAGCTTGCCTAGCTCGATGAAGTCAAAGTCCTCGGCATAGGATGCCAGCAGGTCGGCCTTGGCGTCACGGAACTCCAAACAGCGCTTGAAGTTCGTGCCAAGACTACTCTTGAACTGGTTGTGGAAGAGGGAGGTCACCACCTTCGTGTTGGCAAAGGAGGGATCGTCATGGTAGGCAGTCTTCACATAGAGAGGCACGACACTGGCCATCCAGCCCTGGCAATGGATCACATCGGGAGTCCAGCGCAGTTTCTTCACGGTCTCCAGCACGCCGCGTGCGAAGAAGATGGCACGCTCACCATTATCGGGATATTCAGCGTTGTTCTCGTCTTCTGTCATGGCCTGGCGCGAGATGAAGTAGTCTTCATTGTCGATGAAGTAGACCTGGATATGGCTAGAGGGAATGCTGGCTACTTTGATGATCAGGGGATGATCCGTCTCGTCAATGATCAGGTTCATTCCCGAAAGGCGGGCTACCTCATGGAGCTGTCGGCGACGCTCATTGATGTTTCCCCATTTAGGCATGAAAGTACGAATCTCAAATCCTTTTTCTTGAATTTTATTGGGGAGCTCGCCACCCATAATTGACATTTCGCTCTCAGGAACGTACGGAACGATTTCCTGATTGACGTAGAGCACCTTCTTTTTTCCCATCTCGTTTTAGTTTTTTTATCGTAAGAAGCTTTGCGACAAGGCTTCGTCGGTTTCATAGAGCACTGTGCAAACGCTTATTGGCTACAAAGTTACTAAGAAAATACGAGAAAACGCCCCGTTTTTGCATGAATTAGCAATAACGGAGCGTTTTTAAGTTTTAGACGGTGGTTTTATTCTACTACGAAGAGAGCATCGTCTTCCATGACGCTCTGGCCCACCTTCACGCAGATGGCGGTTACCTTACCGTCCTTCTCTGCCTCGATGTTGTTGGCCATCTTCATGGCCTCGAGCACGAGCACGGCGTCTCCTGCCTTTACCTCGTCTCCCACCTTTACGTTGATGGCGGTGATCGTACCGGGTAGCGGAGCCTTCACGGCGTTGGCACTGTTCACGTTGGCAGCTACGGGAGCGTCGTTGTCATCAGCGGCTGCAGGCTGACCGAGCACCACCTTCTCCTTCTCCGGCTCTGCGGGCTTTTCCATCTCTACCTGGAAGTCCTCGCCGTTGACCTTCACGCTGGCAACGTTGGTCTCTTCATTGATCTCGCCGATCTCAACAGTATATTCCTTACCGTCGATGGTATATTTGAATTCTTTCATTTTTTATTATGGTTTTGCGGTGAATGAAAGGAACTTTGCGTTCCACAGTGTATGCCGGGGCTTGATGGTGATCACGCCTGGCTCCTTGTCGTGCACATTGTTGCCCTGGAACTCATAGAGTGCCATGGCAATGGCAGCATATACATTCTTGTCCATTTGTTGATATGTTAAGTTTGATTGGTCAGTGAGCCGGTGGGTGTGAAAGGGGCGATAGGGTGATGGGGAAGTCATGTCCCCTGATCCTTGTCCGTTCTTTCGCCGGCTCACTCACAGAATTACATTGGCATGCATCCGTGCTTCTTGGCAGGCAGGCTCTGACGCTTGGTAGCGAGCTGGGCCAGACCGCGGCAGATGCGGAAACGGGTGTTGCGTGGCTCGATCACATCATCGATATAACCGAACTGGGCTGCCTGATAAGGATTAGCGAAGGTCTCGGTGTATTCCTCCTCCTTCTCTGCGAGGAAGGCCTTAACGTCCTCACCGGCTTCCTTCTTGGCCTTGGCCTCCTTGCCGCAGAGGATGGCAACGGCACCAGAGGCACCCATTACGGCGATCTCTGCTGTAGGCCATGCGAAGTTCAGGTCGGCACGGAGCTGCTTGCAGCCCATCACGATGTGGCTGCCACCATAGCTCTTGCGCAGGGTGATGGTGATCTTGGGCACTGTGGCCTCACCGTAAGCGTAGAGCAGCTGGGCACCGTGAAGGATCACGGCGTTGTACTCCTGACCGGTACCGGGCAGGAATCCGGGCACGTCAACGAGGCTGACGATAGGAATGTTGAAGGCGTCGCAGAAGCGGACGAAGCGGGCACCCTTGCGTGAGGCGTTCACGTCGAGCACACCGGCATAGGCGGTAGGCTGGTTGGCCACGATGCCGACGCTCTGGCCGTTGAAGTGTGCGAAACCGGTGATGATGTTCTTGGCGAACTTAGGCTGCACCTCGAAGAACTCGCCGTTGTCGGTGATGGCTGTGATCACCTTATACATATCGTATGCCTGGTTGGGATCGTCGGGCAGGATCTCGTTCAGCAGGTCGGCCTTGCGGTCGATAGGATCGGTGCACTCCACACGGGGTGCGGTCTCCATGTTGTTGGAAGGAATATACGAGAGGAGCTTCTTGATCATGGCCATGGCCTCTTCCTCGGTCTTGGCTGTGAAGCTGGTCACACCGCTCTTGCCGGCATGAACGCTGGCACCGCCCAGGTGCTCGGCATCAATGTCCTCACCCGTTACGGTCTTCACCACCTTAGGACCGGTAAGGAACATGTAGCTTGTTCCCTCGGTCATGAGGATGAAGTCGGTCAGGGCAGGGCTGTAGACAGCACCACCGGCACACGGACCCATGATGGCAGAGATCTGGGGAACGACACCCGAGGCAAGGATGTTGCGCTCGAAGATTTCACCGTAGCCTGCCAGAGCGGAGATACCCTCCTGAATGCGGGCACCACCGGAATCGTTCATGCAGATGACGGGAGCACCGTTCTGCATGGCCATGTCCATTACCTTGCAGATCTTCTGAGCCATGGTCTCAGAGAGTGAGCCGCCATTGACGGTGAAGTCCTGGGCATATACATATACCAAACGGCCGTCGATGGTAGCGGAACCGGCAACGACACCGTCGCCAAGATACTGCTTCTTCTCCATGCCGAAGTTGTGGCAACGATGGAGCTTGAACATGTCATACTCCTCGAAACTGCCCTCATCAACGAGCATATCGATGCGCTCGCGGGCGGTGTACTTGCCGCGTGCGTGCTGTTTGTCAATGGCTTTCTGACCGCCTCCGAGCTTTGCCTGCTCGCGTTTGGCGATCAATTGCTTGATCTTCTCTGTTTGAACACTCATAATATATATTTTCTATTGTTTTGATTTCAATATTGTGGGCAAAGGTACGACTTTTCTATGAGAATCACGTTATTGCGCTTTAAAATAACTTTTATTAATCACTCAGCACTTCTCACGGGTCTTATTTTGCGTCGTTCCGGAGCATGGTCATCCTCATTCGGCCAGATTAGAGGTTTGGGAAAGTCTACCAAGGGTCTGATCACCGGTTGAGGTTTATTTTGATGGATCTTATCCAGTCTCTTAGTACGCCGGCATGACGGTGTTGGGAGTCGGCGACAAGGAGGAGTACGCGTGAGCCGTCGTTCAGCTGCGGACCGAGGCACATGCCTTCGTAGTTGGCCAGTGAGCGTCCGAAGAGGGAGAGGGTGGTGCGCCAGGAGGTGAGCAGGGTCTTCTTGCCCGATGGCTCTGCCCCGGCTGCGGGTGGGGTGTAGTGGTAGAGCTTGCAGCTCACCCATGCCCCCAGCTTCGAGGCGGGCACGAAGAATTCCCGTTCGAGGATGAGGAGCGTGCCGTCGGGAAGGGCCGTCAGCGTACCTATGCCGTGCGCATAGTTGCGTGCCTTTGTGGCGTCGCCTTCCGCCTCATCAAGCGTATAAGGGTATTGGTGTACGGTGTGCAGGCTGTCATCGAACGCCGTGATCGTGACGGGCATGGTCTCGTTGCAGGTCCACAGCGTGCGCGACATGGCGTCGAAGCTCAGAGCCTCCAGTCCTTCATTGCCGGGCATGTGGGCATATACGGGAGGCTGGGGCACGACACGGCCCGTGAGTCGGCCGTCGGTGGTGTATTCGCGGATTTGGTTGTCACCCTCACCGCTGATCCAGATACGTTGACGTAATGAGTCGTAGGCGATGCCTTCCTCGTCGCGTGCCGGCTGGTCACTGCTTCTGAAGCCCTCATTGCGGGCACTGGTGATCTCGCCGGTCTCCCTGTCCACCTTGATCTCGAAGAGGAAGAAGCCGTCGCTGTCGGGCTTGTCGCTCACCACGGCGTAGTGGTCGCCTCCCAGCCATGCGATGCCGCTGTAGTCGCCTGCCGGTATCGTCTTGGGATAGTGATGCTGGGGCAGTAGGCTTACCTTTGGCTGGGCAGAGGCGGGGAGGGCGATGAGCCATGAGATGATGATGATCCTAAGGCATTTCATATTGTTGTGATGATTATGTCGTGGATGATGTGATGTCCCGTTACAGCTCCTTATAGTCGGTAGAGCAGGGCGGCACGTACCTCGTAGGTCTGTGTGCCGACATTGGGATGATACTTGTATCGTGTGCGGCGCGCGTAATAGCTGGCCGAGAGCTCGATGCCCCAGTTGTGCTTCAGATGGAACAGAAACTGGGGATTGATGACGATAAGCTCAGCGTTGCTTTTATCACCTTGCGCATTGAGGTAGAGCGGGTCGGTGGTGGCGAGGTCCTTGCCCTCGTATCCCTTCCAGGTGTAGATGCGGTAATAGTCCACTAGAAGCGTGAAGGCGCCTATGCGGGGAAACGCCATAGTGGTGTTGGATTTGAGGCTAAAGCCCGATCCCATGTTATAGTCGCGGTCGATGACGTTATAGTAGTCGCTTTTGGTGCCGCCGAGGAGGATGCCATCGAGGTAGATTTCCTGCCGCAGGTAAGCCAGGTTGCCGACGGTGGGGAAGAGCCATGCCCATCCTGGTCCTACCGATGCAGCCTCGGAGATGCGGTAGGGTGTCTGTGTTGATCCGTCCTTCACGGGCTTGGAGTCATAGTAGTTGAAATGCTGAAAGATGCCCCACATGACCTGTCCTTCCGTCGAGCTGGTGTAGCTGCGTCCCCAAAGGCGGCCGATGAGATGGAGGTTGTTGATCAGTGGCTGGTTGCCTGTGAATCCGAAGGCCGTAGTCGCATGGAAGTAGCTGTAGGGTTGTTGGTCGTCAGTGTCGAACAGGTCACCATAGCTGAGGTTGAACTTGACGACGGGCTGGTGTTCGCCGCGTGAGAAACTGCCCTCGTCGGCTAGGTAGCGGTCACCAATGGAGATGGTGAAGAACACGGGTATTTTGCTGAAGTCGTGATAGAGGTATTTGTCCTGTCGCACGCGCCAGGCGTCACCCGTGCAGAGGCGGTTGAAGCCTTGCATGGGATTGACGACGAAGGCGAGGGCCTCGCGCCAGAATCGGTTGCCGCCGCGTGTGTGGTCGTTGAGCACGAGGGCGGACACCCGGTGCATCACCTCACCGATGCATATGCCACCCATCGTTGTTGCCAGGACGTCATTGATGGCGGCCGGCTCACGCCCGCCGGAGAACTCCCACATCAGGCTGCCGCCAAGGGCGAAGGGCGTGCTCTGCCAAAACGACAGTCCGTTGCTGCGGGCTGAGTTGAAGTAGAGGTTGCCGTGGTAGGGATGGGCGAAGAGGTTGGTGGAGAACTGGTCGTTGTCCCATACGAAGCCGGTGGAGAAGTTGTGGCGGATGGTGTTCAAGGTCGTCTCGGCGAAGTGTTCCTTCATGACGAAGCGGTCGAAGCAATGCACGAGCACGTTGATGCCTGTGGCCTCGGCTATGGCTATGCCCCATCGGTTCTTCGTGTATGCGGGGTCGTCCCATCTAAAGAGATCGACGTTCGGGTTCTCCATGGCCTTTCCGAGCTGATAGTTCTTGTCGCGCTCGCGCTCCTCTTCCCATTGCCGTATGCTGCCCTTTGAGTCACGATGGTAGCGGAGGGTCACTCCGGCCTCGACGATGGGCCGTGTCCTATAATTAAGGTGGCTGCCGTAATGACGGGTCGTTCCGTAGCCCACGGAGGCATATAGCCCGGCATAGGGCGAGAGCTGGTAGTCTGCGTTGACATGTGCCTGGAGGGAGTAGAGATGGCTCGGTCGGGCGTCAGTGGCCTTGTGGAAGGTCTCGATGTGATAGAAGCCGAGATCACCGCTGAGGGAAAAGCGGCGGGAGAGCTGGAAGTAGCGGCCGAAGCGGTAGAACAGTGCTCCCGAGAAGTCTTGGTCGAAGCCCATGTATTGAGTACCCACGCCGATGATGCTGTAGGTCAGTCGGTTGCGGAACCTGACGGCGGTATTGAACTTCGATGCCGTTCCTGCTCCCAGCATCACATCGATGTGAGTCTTGGGATTGATGTTGACAAGTCCGATCTTATGGGTGGTGGTGTCGCGTGTATAGTTGATGACGCCCACCTGCCAGCCATGGAGATGGTTGACGGCCACGTTGAGCAATCCCCATTGTGATCCGCGTAGGGTGTCGGCATAGTTGTAGAGAGCGAGCTGCACGCCCCGCATGTTCCCGCTTGCGATGTTCATCAGTCCTGCCCATTGCAGCCCTCCGTCCATGCCGTTGGCTACGTTGGAGACGGCGGCGAGCTGCATGCTGTGACGGGCGTTGATGGAATAGTTGTGCAGTCCTGCGAGTTGCATGCCGTGCATGTCGTGCGCGCCGTTGGCCAGTCCGGCGAGCATCAGTCCCGAGGCTGACTGGCGGGCACCTCCGAACAGCCATCCCCATTGCACGCCGCGCAGGCTGTCGACGAAGGCCAGCGGTCCTACGTTGATGCGTCCTATGAGGGTGGAGTCATGGCGTGAGTTCCATCCCGTGGCGATATTGGGGTGGGTATGGCGGCTGTATGTCGTCTCTTGTGCATATAGCGTTGTCGATAAGGACAATGATAGGCCGAAGGCCAGAATCCAATGCTTCATGGTTCACACTTTGAATAAGTTCGTTTAGAAATCCACTACGGTGATGCCTGCGCCGCCAAACTGTACGTGCTCATCCTGGAAATGCGTGACGCTGGGCTCGGACGAGAGGTATTGGCGGATGAGCGAGCGGAGGATGCCGTTGCCTTTTCCGTGCAGGATGCGCACACGACTCATTCCCATGAGGATGGCGTCATCGATGAAATAGCGTACTGCCTGCAGGGCCTCGTCGCCGCGCATGCCGCGCACGTCCAGGTCTTGGCGGAAGTTCTTGCGGTGCTGTTCGATGGTGTCCTGCGTCATGCGCGAGAGGCGTACGCTTTGCAGGCCCTCGCGCAGCTCGTCCATCTTCGTGGCCTGTGTCTGCTGTCCGTCATTATCCGTTGCTTGCGTGGCTGTGGCGTGGCTGTCCGTCGACGGTCCGTTGTCCGTCTGTCCGTTGCTGGGTGCAAGCACCTTCTCGAGTCTCGACAGGGGCACGCGTGTCAGCATGCCTCCGAAGATGACGGTGGCCTGCTTGCCGTCGATCTTCTCAACGGTGCCGGTCGTCTTCGTGCCGCGCATCTTCACGGTGTCGCCTTCGTGTATCGTAGCGTCGTTGGTGGCTTTCGTGGCAGCCTCGCGCAGCGCCTTGGCGGCGTCAGCCTCGCGCTGCTGTTTCTGCCTCATGCGCTCCTCGTGGCGCTCACGGCGGGCCTTGATCTGCTCCACCTTGCGGTCCATCTCTTCCTGGGTGAGCACCTTCTGTCCCTTGCGGCCTTTCTGCCCCTTGGCATCGCCCTTCTGTGCGGTGTCGGCAGAGGCGGTCCAGGTGTCGTTGTCCACGTCCTGTCTGAAGTGGTTGAGCTCTTCGCGTATCCTCCGCGTCTCTTCCTTCTCGGCCTGTGCCTCGCGTATCTCGCGTACGGTGTTCTCTATGCGGCGGTTGGTCTCGCTGAGCAGCTCCTGCGCCTGCTTCCGGGCATCGGCCAGGATCTGCTTGCGCTGGCGGTCCACCTCGAGCATCATCTCCTCATAGGAGCTGATCTTGCCCTGCAGGCTCTTCTCCTGCTGATGGACGGTGTCGCGCTTACGCTCCCAATAGCGCTTGTCGCGCACGATGTCCTGCAGGTATTTGTCGCTCTGGATATAGTCGGAGCCGACGATCTGTGAGGCCTCGTCGATCACTTCCTTGGGCAGTCCTATCTTCCTGGCGATGTCGATGGCGAAGGAGCTTCCCGGACGTCCGATGGCCAGCTGGAAGAGCGGGCGCATCTCGTGACGGTCGTAGAGCATGGCTCCGTTGACGACACGGTCGTGTGAGTCGGCGAAGTGCTTAAGGTTCTGATAGTGAGTCGTTATGACGGCCCACGCTCCACGTTTGCACAACTGGTTGAGCACCGCCTCGGCGATGGCTCCTCCGATCTGTGGCTCTGTGCCGGTACCGAACTCGTCGATGAGGATGAGCGTGCTGTCACCGGCCTGCTTCATCATCATCTTCATGTTCATCAGGTGGGAGGAGTAGGTGGAGAGGTCGTTCTCCAGGCTCTGCTCGTCACCGATGTCGATCATCACGTCGTGGAAGATGCCGGCTTTTGAGCGGTCGCCGACAGGGATGGAGAGTCCGCACTGCAGCATATATTGCAGCAGGCCTACCGTCTTCAAGCACACCGACTTACCGCCGGCGTTGGGTCCTGAGATGATCAGCATGCGCTCGTTGGGCTTGAGCACCATGTCGAGCGGGATGATCTTCTTGGGTGCGCTCTCGTCGATGGGGGCTTCCGGAGCCGGCGTGTCGCCGGTTGGCTTGGTCGTCGTCCGGTGGGTGAGGGAGCGTTCCAGCAGCGGGTGCCGTGCCTGTATCCAGTCGATGTAGGGCTGGTCGGTCACCTGTGGCTCGAAGGCGCGTTCCTCCTCGGCTAGGCGTGCCTTGGCATAGACGAAGTCGATGCCGGCCAGGAAGTTGAATGAGTCGAGGATATAGGGCACGTGCGGGCGTATGCGGGCGGCCATCTTGGTAAGTATGCGGATGATCTCATGCCGCTCCTCACTCTCCAGCTCGCGTATGCGGTTGTTGGCTTCCACCACCTCGGACGGTTCTATGAAGACGGTACGTCCCGTGGCGC
>OGQM01002042.1_pt1 | contig 12697 bp, 11 predicted proteins | sample 1553191 | NCBI WGS metagenome assembly OGQM01 (sample SAMEA2579954, study PRJEB22360) | human gut metagenome | biome: human gut; feature: human-associated habitat; material: faeces | place: Denmark | collected 2008/2010 | reverse complement strand
TCGCGTGTGCTGTTCGCGGATTCAGCCGACTTGGAAGCAAGGTTGCGTACCTCGTCCGCGACTACCGCGAAGCCCTTTCCGGCTTCTCCTGCGCGGGCAGCTTCTATCGCGGCGTTCAGCGCGAGTATGTTCGTCTGGAATGCGATGTCCTCGATGGACTTTATGACCTCGGATATCGCTTCGGACTGCTTTTCGATCTGATCCATTGCTTCAAGCATGCGCTCCATCTCGCTGCCCTGGCGTATCATCTGCTCGGCGCAGTCGTTGGAGATATCGCTTGCCTTGTTGGAGTTCTCGGCGGTCTTGTTGATGTTGCCGGAGATCTCCGCAATTGTGGAGGACAGCTCGTCGACTGCGGTAGCCTGGCGGGTCGTGCCTTCCGCGAGGAGCTGTGAGCCGTCAGCCATCTGCTGCGCGCCCGCCATTACATCGTTCGCGGAAGAATTCATGTTGCCGATTATGCCGCTGAGGGTATCCTTTATGCTGCGGAACGAGCGGTTGATCTCCTCGAAGCTGCCAATGTATTTCACGGAGGGCTGCGACGAGAAATCGCCGGTTCCCATGCCGGAAAGCACGTGGGAGATGTCGTCAACGTAGGTGTGCAGGGAATGCTTTGCTTCGGTGATCTTCTCTGCGATGTCGCCCATTTCGTCGGCGTTGAAGCTAAATTCGGAGTCAGGCGCATTCAGCTCGCCGGCGCTGAGCTGACCGCATATCTTCACGACCTCCGAAACTGGCTTACGTACAAGCCTGTTCATCACCGCGAACAGCAGGAATCCCGCGCCCACGCATACCGCGATGAGAACTGCCGCAGAAATAATAATGGCTTTGAAAAGCTCCGCGTCAGCCACCGCAGTGGAGTAACCCGCGAAGTACGCGCCGACCACCTGACCGTTAAAATCAGTCATGGGAGTGTAGTTAACGTAGTAGTTCTGACCGTTTATCGCCGTTTTACCGATATATGTGCCGCTGTTCTGAACCATGTTCCAGATGCCGCCGTCCATCTTGGTGCCTGTGTTGCGTACTCCGGAGCTGTCCATGATAGTGGTGTTGTAACGGGTGTCGCCGCAGAATATGGTAAGCTCAGCACTGGTTTTTTCCTTTACGTCGTCAACGTAAGTGGGGTCGTTGAGGTCGGTGCCGACTACCAGAGCGCCGTTCTCCACCGGGCGGCAGTATACGGAGTACAGCTTGTCGCCGTCCGCCATTACGCCCTTCATCCCGCCTGCCTTTACCCGTGCGATTGCGTCGTCGCTGAGCGGGAAGTTTTCGGTGCTCCAGACTGCCTGATCACCGTTTATGTACGCTGCGAAGCTTGCTTCAGAGGGCTTGTTGGACGCCCAGGTACTGTCGTAGTCCGAATTGTTTATCTGTCCCCATGAACTTGCGATGAGAAGTTCGGCTACGTCGCCCATTTCTTCGATATCGCTCCTGATTTCAGAAGAGAGCACGTTTACGCCGGTATTTGTCTCTTCTTCCTGGAGCGTTCCCACGAACGACATAAACACTACAGTCGTCACAACAGCCAGCATTATTGCTGCAATTACGGCAACCAGGCAAGAAATAACAGTGATCTTTGTTCCGATCCTCATTGACCTTTTCACTTTTGATGATACCTTCCTTTCAACGCATCACATCTCTGTGAATTCCTGGAATTGTACAATATACATTTCCAGTTTATTATATGTATTATCGACAGAGTTTAACTAATCTTTAGCTTTTTTTAAAATTTTTTTACTTAAATCACGCGAATATTAAAAATGTGGTATACTGCACAACGGTGAAAAAACAGCGCACATAACCCAGAGTCTCTCCGCATAGTATTTACAGAAGAACAGGACATGCAGGAGGGAACGCATATGGGACTTAAAGAGGCGCTGACAGCGCTCGGGGAGGCTCCGTACCAGCACACGACGGTGACTCTGCGGGACTGCGCGGAACTTATCGCGGAGAACTGCGCCGGAGTGATAAGCTGCACAGACAGCCGGGAGGTCTCCGGCGAGATCGTGCTGAAAATTCGCTGCGCCGGCGAGGAACGCCTGATGAGGGTTCAGGGCACCGGGCTGACCCTCGAGAGCGGCGGAGCCTACGGAGTACGCGTCACCGGGAGTATCGAAGCGGTGAGCTTCCTCAGTCTGTGAGGTGGGAACATGGAGGAAAAACAGAGGGGATTGCGGTTCGGCAGCGTGGAATTCAGCGGGTACGGGGCGTTCCCGGAGCAGTTCACGACCGAGCTTATCAGCCGCGGCGTGGAGCTGCGCCGGGTAAGATTCGGCGACGGGACGATAAGCGGCTCGGTCTCCCCGGCGGACTACTGGGAGACTGCCCGGACAGCGCGCCGCTGCGGTCTGCGTATCCGTGCAGGGAAGCGCCGGGGGCTGTACTTCACGGCGCTGAGGTACAGCCGCAGGGCGGGGCTGTACGTGGGGTTCCTGGCGTTCGTGATGCTGACGGCGCTCAGCGGGAGCCGCATTCAGGATATCGAGATAGTGAGCTCCGGGACGGTGACGGCGGCTCAGCGCCTGCTGAGCTGTGCGGCGCATTTGCTCATCGTGTTTCCCCGGTCAAAATCCTTCCGGAAATGTTCCGCTGCGGGACGGGAGGCGACCCGGTACGATCGGTCAAAGGCTCTTCACGAGCGTCAGGATGTTCGACCCGTCCGCGTATTCATAGGTCACCTCGTCCATGAGCTTCTTCACCATGAAGATGCCGAGGCCGCCGACCTCCCGCTCCTCCGCCGACTGCGTTGTATCCGGGTCGGGCTTTTCGGTGGGGTCGTAAGGCCGTCCGTTGTCGGAAAAGCGAAGCGTCGCCCTGCTGTCCTTCAGCGAGCAGCCCAGCACGACGCCGGTCGCGCCGCTGTAGCGGGCGATGTTGGAGAAGATCTCATCCACCGCCACGTTGACCTGAGCGATCACCTTCATGGAGGCGCCTGCCTCGGCGAGAATGCCCTCAAAAAAGTCGGTGGCCTGCGGCAGCTGCTCCAGCGTCGGCGCGAGATTGATCTTTTTCATGCCCGACGACTTCATCTCGATGCAGAGCATGGTGATATCGTCGAACTGGTCCGCGCCGCCCGCGAACTCGTCCACATCGCGGTGCAGAGCCTCCAGCAGCTGACGGCACGAGCCGCCCTCGACGGCGTTCAGCGCACGGAGCATCCGGTCAGTCCCGTAAAGCGTGTTGGAGGCATTCGTGGCCTCCGGCACGCCGTCCGTGTAGACCACCAGACGGTCTCCCGCGTTCAGCTCCAGCTCGTATTCCCGGTATCGGGCGCCCTCCATGCCGGCCAGCACGAAGCCGTGCTTATCCCTGAACAGCTCGAAGGAGCCGCCGTGGCGCATGATGGCCGGATACTCGTGGCCTGCGTTGGCGCACTTCATTTTTCCCGTGGAGATCTCGAGAATGCCCAGCCAGACGGTGACGAACATCTCCGCGTCGTTGTTTTCGCAGAGCTGATCGTTTACCTTTTCCAGCACGGCCTTCGGGGACAGACCGCTCTGCGCGGCGGATTTCAGCAGCGTTTTGGAGATCATCATAAACAGCGCCGCGGGGACGCCCTTGCCGGACACGTCCGCCATGACCAGCGCCAGATGGTCGTCATCCACCAGGAAAAAGTCGTAGAAGTCGCCGCCGACCTCCTTCGCCGGAGTCATGGAGGCGTAAATGTCGAACTCGTGGCGCTCGGGGAAGGCGGGGAAGATGCAGGGCAGCATGGACGCCTGAATGTGGCGCGCCACGTCCAGCTCCGCGCCGATGCGCTCCTTTTCCGCGGTGACGCGGCTGAGATTTTGGATATATTCATTCAGCTCCGACACCATGTACTGGAACGAATGGGCAAGCTCCTCCAGCTCGTCGCCGGTGTTGACATCCACCCGGAAGTGAGAAAGATCCTCCATCCTGTTCTCCACCAGCCCGATGGCGGCGTGGTGCAGAGTCCTCAGCGGACGGATCAGAATGCGCCGCACATAGTAGTAGTACGCGAAAATGGAAAGCAGTAGAACGGCCAGCACCACGCACAGCGTCAGGCCGAGAAACTGCCGGATCTGCTGGTCGATCATGTCCATCGAGATGTCCACGCTGGCCAGCGCCACCGGTGTGCCGGCTTTGTTGAGGATGGCGACGTAGGCCGACGCCAGATAGCCGTACTCCTCGTTGTTGGTGATGAGGATGGTCTGTTCCGCGTCGACGGCAAAGGCCCCGTGCATCAGCTCGTTGCCGCCGCCGTAGTAGGCGTCGGTGTCGCCGAGGTCGCAGACGCCGTCCTCCCCGGGGACGCCCGCGTCCCAGATGTAGTACATGACCTCATCCTCCGGCACGACCACATAGAAGTATTTCAGCCCCAGCTTCTCCCTGACGTCCTGCAGGTAGCGGTGGATCTCCTCGTAATAGGCGTCCTTCTCGCCGGTCCGGTAGTATTGCTCCACGCGGTCTCCGTCGATGAGATCCGCCGCCACGGAGGCCTGACCGAACGCGAGAGAGGCGTATTGCTCCTCCATCCGCGCCCGGTACAGTTGGGCAATCGAGGGGGCCAGGATCGCCGCGAGGACGGCGGCCATCGCCACCAGTCCCAGCAGCAGCTTGGGCTGTAACCGTATGCTCCTTGCTCGTTTCATGTCCGCACCTCCATCGGATGGATATGAAGCCGCAAATGGCCGTCCATTACGCGGTAGAGCGCCCGCGTGGGGGACAGACGCTGCACCTCGCAGGGCAGGGAGGCCGTGCCGGTCCCTATCGCGGTCACATAGAACCACGCGCCGCCCAGCTCCACCTGAGTCATGGAATTGTATTTTCGGAAGATCGCCAGGGCCTCCGCCCGGCTCATTTCAGGATGCAGCGTCAGCAGCGCGGATGCGGGACGCTTCCAGTAGGGCTGCTTCTCCGCCTGCGGCCGGCCGGCGGCCCAGCGGTCGTCGAGGTGCTCGAGGAGCTCCTCGACCGTCGCGCGCGCCCACGCCGCGCTTTGCAGATAGACGTCGATGCTGTCCGTGTCCGCGGTTATGTCAATGGTATGCTGCGCCAGAACGTCGCCGCCGTCCAATCGCTGCGCCACCTTGTGCATCGTCACGCCGGTGCATGACAGCTCCCGCTCCATGGCTCCCTCGATGGGGTAATAGCTGCGCCCCTGCGGGAGCAGCGAGCTGTGGGTGTTGATGCCGCGGAACGCGGGAAACTCCTCCGGCAGCGTCAGGATGCGGTCATACTCCGCGATGAAAAACAGCTCGCAGCCCTCCTCCGTGAAGTACCGCCGGATCTCCTCCGGCGAGATGGCCTCGTAGTGAACAGGGATGCCAAGCTCTCCGGCCCGCCTTACGATGGCGTATTCCGTGAAATAGTCCTCGTCGTTGTGATAGGTATACAGCGCCAGCACCTGATGCTTTTCCACAAAATATTCAAAGCACGACAGGAACACGTCGCTGCCGAAATAAACGACCTTCATCGCTTTTCCCTCTCTGTCCTCAAATCTTGATGATCAGTGTGTTGAAGCCCTGATAGCGGCGGTAGAAAAATTCCTTCGCCCGCTTTTTGATGACCAGTACGCCCATGCCGTCCATGTCGAAAGCCTCGTCCCGGCTGGCGCGGGAGGTATCTAACGCAAAGGGATTGAAGGTCGTGGCGTCGTCCCGCAGATGCAGCTCCAGCACGCCGCCCTCGTCCATGATGGCCGTCAGCTGGAGGTAGCCGTCCGTCCGCCCCTGAAAGCCGTGCTTCAAGATGGCCATGCCGAGCTCCTCCACGGTCATGGTCGAAAGCATCTGCTGCTTCATGTCCGCGCCCCAGACTTCGCAGAAGGCCTCCAGCTCGCGGCACACGTCCATCACATCCTCCGCGTTGCTGAGGATCGTCCGCTGGAAGATGCGCTCCTCCGGCAGCTCCGCTTTCTTATAGCGGCCGCCGAGCCCCAGCAGCAGGAACACCGCCAGCGAGCCGGCCTCCGTCAGCAGGAACAGCAGCCAGAAGCGCTGCAGGCCAAAGGCGTAGCATACGAACGTCAGCGGGATGAGCAGCACCGCGCCGCGCAGCGTCTCCAGCAGGAACGACGGCTTCTCATTCTCGCAGGCCTGATAGTAATTGCACAGCAGGATATTGATGCCGGCGAACAGCGCTCCCGCGCCGTAGAGCCGCAGCGCGGTACACGCCAGCGCCTCCGACGCCGAACCGGCGATGCCGAACAGCAGGCACATTCCCGCGGGCCACAGCTCCACAAGGGCGATCAGCGCGCCGCCCACCGTCAGTCCCGCCGTGAAGCCGAGACGCACCGTGTTCCGCATTCCCTGCCGGTTGTGCTCGCCCTGATAGGTGGAGAGGATGGGCTGCATGGCGCGCCCCGTCCCCTCAAACAGGTACAGGATCAGGTAGGAGGTGTTCTGAATGACGTCGAACACCGCCACCGCCGTTTCGCCGCCCAGACGGATCAGCAGATTGTTGCACACGAGGAAGAAGATCATCTGGTACAGGTACTGCACCGAGGTGGCCATGCCTGCCTTCAGCGCGGAAAGGGCAGGGACGAGCCAGCGCCCGCGTGGCAGCGCGAAGCGCAGCGTGTGCTTCTGACCGAAAAAGCCCGGCAGATAGATGGCAATGGTAATGATCTGTCCCAGCGCGGTGGACAGTGCCGCGCCCCGCGTACCCATGTCCAGCGCCAGCACCAGCGTGATGTTCAGCGCAATGTCACAGAGGTTGCCTATGACCGAGCCGGCGCCGGCGCGGCGCTGACTCCCGTCGTTGCGCAGATAGTAGTTGAACACGTTGGACAGGTAGAACAGCGGCGTGGCCGCGACAAGGATTTGCAGATAGTCCCTTGTGGCGGCATACAGCGCGCCGTCTGTGCTCCGCGTGCCCAGCAGCGCCAACAGCGGGTCTATGAATACGCTGCCCAGCACGGCGGTCGTGACGCTGAAAAGCAGCGCCAGCGCGAGCACGCCGTGAAAGCTGTCCGCGGCCTCCTGCGTTTTGCCCTGACTCAGCAGACGGGAATAGCGAACGGAGCCGCCCAGTCCGAGGCCGTGGGCAAACATGCAGTTGATCATGTAGACCGGCAGGATCAGACCGATGGCGGCAAGTCCCACGGCGCCCAGCCGCTGTCCCACCACCACCGCGTCCGCCATATCGCTCAGCGCCCAGCCGAGCGACGAGAGCATGGCAGGGACCCACAGTCCACGGAACATCCGAGCGGTAAAGCGGTCCGCCGTCCGATGTGCGGCGGGGCTCATCGTCCGCATGGTGTTACTCAAGGGTCAGAATATCGGAGAAGCCGGTCACCTCAAAGATCTCCATCACCGACTCGCTCACATGGGTGAGCACCATTTTGCCCTGACGGTTCATCAGCTTCTGCGCGGACAGCAGCACGCGCAGTCCCGCCGAGGAGATGTACTCGACCTGCCCGAAGTCCAGACGCAGCTCGGTGACGCCGTCAAGGTCGGTCTTCAGCTCCGTTTCCAGCTGGGGGGCGGTGGTGGTGTCGATACGGCCCTCAATGGCCATTGACAGCGCGGAATCCTTCTTTTCTTTTCTGATCTCCATGATTTTTCTCCTCCAAAAACGATTGAATTTTCAGTGTGCGGCGAAGGGCCGCGCGTTTCATTTTCTATGATAGCTGTATCCAGTGTAACACAAGCGCGGCATTTTCTCAACGAAAAAAGTAGATTCTGCCGAAAATCGGTGCGCGGCCGGCGGACGGCGGGACGGTCCCGTGACGCGCGCGGGGCTCCGCCCGGTATGAAAAAGAAAAGCGCCGCATACCCTCTACCAAAACAAAATGGGGAGGATATGCGGATGTTTTTGCAGTTTGCCTTGAGGAAAAAGCGCGGGAAGCGGGAGACGGCGAAGCCGCGCTTTCTTGTTCTGCGGCGCAGGACGCTGACCGTCGGTGCGGCGCTGCTGGCGGCGCTCGCCATCTTCGGCGCGGTGAACGCGCCCGCCGCCGTGCGGGCGTCGGCCACGACGCGTCAGCTGCCCATCTACTGCGTCGAGCGCGACCAGAAGGTGTGCAGCATCTCGTTTGACGCCGCCTGGGGGGCGGACAACACGCAGAAGATTCTCGATGTGCTCGCGGACTACGGTGTGAAGTGTACCTTCTTCGTCGTCGGCAACTGGGCGGACCAGTACCCCGAGCAGGCTAAGGCCATCGTCGAGAGCGGCAACGAGCTGATGAACCATTCCAACGCGCACGACCACTACAATTCCCTGACCGCCGACCAGATCATCGCGGACGTGAACACCTGCAGCGACAAGATCGAGGCGCTCACCGGCGTCCGCCCGACGCTCATCCGCTGCCCGTTCGGCGAGTATGACGACCATGTCATTTCCGCTATCCGCTCCATCGGCATGGAGCCCATCCAGTGGGATGTGGATTCACTCGACTGGAAGGGCATCTCCGCTGCTGAGATCACCAAGCGCGTGACGGGGAAGGTGACGAACGGCTCCATCGTGCTCTTCCACAACGCGGGCGAGCACACGCCGGAGGCGCTGCCGGATATTCTCAACTACCTGCTCGGCGAGGGCTATGAGATCGTGCCGATCTCCAAGCTCCTGCTGACGAACGAAGAAACGTACATCGACCATACCGGACGGCAGTGCCGAAGCGCGGAAACGTGAGATGCCTGCTGCACCGACCAGATCACGGGCGCGAGCGTCAAGCGTCCGGACATTACAGGCATCGAGATTATGTGTGGGAGTTCGAAGGCCGCGTGCGCACCCTATAAGAGAACCGAAAAAGGCCGCTGCAGGAATGTTCTGCGGCGGCCTTTTTTCGCGCTGAGAACTGGCGGCTGTCAAGGCTCGGACCTTTCACCGGAGCCCCGCGGAATTTTCGAAGCCTCCGGTGCGCTCGGTGAGCTGTGCGTGGCGTCGTCAGCTCTTGCTCGCCGGACTGGAAGTGCAGTTTATAGCTGCGCGGCGTATCCTCGGCGACGGTGATGACAGGTGCTTCACCGTTTTCGCCCTTGGGACCCTGAATACCCTGCTTGCCCTTTTCACCGGTATCGCCCTTCTCGCCCTGCGGACCCTGAACACCCTGCTCTCCCTGCGGTCCCGGACAGCCGCGGTCGCCCTGCACACCCTGTGGACCGACCTCGCCTTGAATATGCAGGAGGACAAGGAAGCCGTGTTCGACTGCGTGGACACCGTAAAAATGTGCCTGCGTGTGTTCACGCCGATGATCGCCGCGATGAAGGCCTGCACCTGCAATATGTACCGCGCGGCGCAGCGCGGCTTCCTGAACGCGACCGATCTCGCGGACTATCTGACAAAGAAGGGGCTGCCCTTCCGCGCAGCGTATAAGATCGCCGGTCAGCTCGTGGCCTACTGCATCGAGCACACCACCGTACTCGAAGAGCTGCCGCTCGCGCTGCTCCGGCAGTACAGCGAGCGGTTCGACGAGGACGTTTACGCCGCCATCGCGCTCACCAACTGCGTGACGGGCCGCACCTCGCTCGGCGGCACCTGCGTCGCGTCGGTCGAGGCGCAGATCGCCTCCGTCCGCGACTTCCTTGCCGGACAGACAGAGGCTGTAAAGCAGGCAAAGAACGGTTGACAACACGGAGGATCGGACTATAATAAGCGATAGTCAGCGGGCAATGTCTCCGCTTACGAATCAGAATTTGAAGGAGAGCTTTTTGAAACACATCACTCTATCACCGGAGCGTGTGGCCTGACCGGGAGGTCCGGCAAATCCAACACACGCCGCTCCTCCCGAAGGATTTCGCGTGATCTTTCTTCCGGAGGAAACACCATGAACCGCGAAAACAAACGCAAGACCTTTGAAAAAGGCTACTACAAGACGCACGCCTGCAAGGATACCTTCACCTGCAAGGTCTGCGGCCGGCTCTGCACGCCGCAGAATGCCGGCAGCGACCACCGCAACCACTGTCCGAACTGCCTTTCCAGCCTGCACGTCGACATCGAGCCCGGCGACCGGGCGTCCGATTGCGGCGGCATCATGGAGCCAGTGGCTGTTTGGGTGCGCAGAGGCGGCGAATGGGCCATCATCCACCGCTGCAAGCGCTGTGGGACGCTCAGCTCCAACCGCGTGGCGGCGGACGACAACCCCATGAAGCTCATGAGCATTGCCATGAAGCCGCTGTGTGAGCCGCCATTCCCGCTCGACCGCATCGAGGAGATGACCGCTCTCATGGGCGGCGACGGGCGGCTCCGCTGAAGCGGGAGCCAACGAAGGCCAAAACGCAGAGCAGTACCGAAACGGTGCCGCTCTGCGTTTCCTTTTTTGAAGAATTTTTGAATAATTGATAAAAATGGTTGACGACCGGACGGTGGAGGACTATAATGACGCCCTGAAACAGAGAAAAAAGGGGGTCATGGTATTCTCACATTGTTTATCATCGGAATGCTCGTTCTGACCGTAAAGCTCGTGGCATTGACACTCAGCGTCACCTGGGGACTGACCAAGACGATCCTGTTCGGCGTCGGCCTTCCGGTCATCCTGGCTGCGCTGTTCATCGCGGGGCTGACGGCCTTCGCCGTCCCGCTGCTGATCCTTGCGCTGCTGGGCGTGTTCCTGCTGCCGCTGTTCGGCATCTGAGGAAGCGGCTGCCGCGGAGTGCATGGGACGCGGCAGCGCGTTTGTCCTGATTTTGTACAAAAGGGCGATTGACTTTATCAAGTAGAAGTGTTAAAGTTTCGCTATTATAAAAAGTGCGCGGGCGGGAAGGACGCAGGCTCTGCCGACACGGACAAATGAGAAAGGGAGCAGTGATACCATGCAGGAACTGAGCAGAAGAAACGAGCATTTTACCGACTCCGTCATCCGACGGATGACGCGCATCAGCATCGACTGCGGCGCGATCAACCTGGCGCAGGGCTTTCCCGACTTTGACCCGCCCAAGGCGATGACTGACCGACTGGAGGAGGTCAGCCGGCTCGGTCCGCACCAGTATCCCATCACGATGGGCGCGCCGAACTTCCGCCAGGCGCTCTCGCGTAAGTGTGAGCGCTTCATGGGCATGAAATACGATCCCGAGACCGAGATGGTCGTGACCATCGGCTCGACCGAGGCAATGGTGGACACCATTTTTGCCCTCACGAATCCGGGCGACAAGATCGTGATGTTCTCTCCCTACTTTGAGAATTACCGCGCCCAGACCATCATGGCGGGCTGCGAGCCGGCAGAGCCTATCTATGTGCCGCTCGTGCCGCCGACGTTCGGCTTCGATCCCGAGGTGCTGGAGGACGCCTTCCGTCAGCATCCCAAGGCAATTTTGATCTGCAACCCCTCGAACCCAAGCGGCAAGGTCTTTACCTACGACGAGCTCAAACTCATCGCGGATCTCTGCATCCAATATGACGTCTACGCCATCATGGACGAGGTCTACGAGCACATCGTCTACGAGGGTCACAAGCACACCTACATGAGTACGCTCCCCGGGATGCGCGAGCGCACGGTCTGCTGCTCGAGCCTGTCCAAGACCTATTCCGTCACCGGCTGGCGTCTGGGCTACGCCCTCGCGCCGCAGAACATCATGGACCGCATCAAGCAGTATCACGACTTCAACACCGTCGGCGCGCCCTCGCCGCTGATGGAGGCCGCCGTCGTCGGGCTGGATATGCCCATGAGCTACTATGAGGAGTTCGGCGCGCACTACGCGCACATGAAGGCGCTCTTCACCGGCGGCATGAAGGAACTCGGCATTCCCTTCACCGACCCGCAGGGCACCTACTTCGTGCTGGCGGACATTTCCCCGTTCCTGAAGAAGGGGCAGTCCGACGTGGACTTCTGCGTGGAAATGGCGCAGAAGATCGGCGTGGGCGCCGTGCCGGGAAGCTCATTCTTCGACGAGGACGTGAACCACATCATCCGTCTGCATTTTGCCAAGAAGGATGAAACGCTCAACACCGCGCTCGAGCGCCTGAGCCATTTGAAGGACCTTGCGCGCTGATACATGAAAGTGAAAACGGACGCTGCGAAAAAAGCAGCGTCCGTTTTTTTGACGGGATGGGAGCTTCAGTTTTTCAGGCTGTGCAGCGGCGCGGGGATACGCCCGCCGCGGGCGATGAAGTCCGCGCTGGAATAGGGGTGTACGGCCTGCACCGGCGCGGAGCCGAGCAGCCCGCCGAACTCCACCGTGTCGCCGACCTTGCAGCCGGGCGCGGGAATGATGCGCACGGCGGTGGTCTTGGTGTTGACCATGCCGATGGCGGCCTCGTCCGCGATGATGGCGGCGATGGTCTCGGCGCTCGTGTCGCCGGGGACGGCGATCATGTCGAGCCCGACCGAGCATACGCAGGTCATGGCCTCGAGCTTGTCGAGCGTCAGCGCACCGGAGGAGGCCGCGGCGATCATGCCCTCATCCTCGCTGACGGGAATAAACGCGCCGGAAAGTCCGCCGACGGAGCTGGATGCCATCACGCCGCCCTTTTTCACCGCGTCGTTCAACAGCGCGAGCGCGGCGGTGGTGCCGTGCGTGCCGCAGACCTCGAGGCCCATTTCCTCCAGAATACGGGCCACGCTGTCGCCGACGGCGGGCGTGGGCGCGAGGGAGAGATCGACGATGCCGAACGGCGTATTGAGCCGGCGGCTGGCCTCCTGCGCGACGAGCTGACCCATGCGCGTGATGCGGAAGGCAGTCTTTTTCACCGTCTCGGCGACCACATCAAAGGGCTGGCCCTTTACACTTTGCAAGGCATGGTATACCACGCCGGGACCGGAAACGCCGACGTTGATGACGCGCTCCGGCTCCCCCCC
>OGQM01002040.1_pt1 | contig 12705 bp, 14 predicted proteins | sample 1553191 | NCBI WGS metagenome assembly OGQM01 (sample SAMEA2579954, study PRJEB22360) | human gut metagenome | biome: human gut; feature: human-associated habitat; material: faeces | place: Denmark | collected 2008/2010 | reverse complement strand
GTTCGGACAAACTGACGCTGGCCGACATGAACGAAGAATCGGCGAACATGCTGGCATTGCAGACAAGACAGCAATTGGCCATTAACTCTTTGAGTTTGGCTTCTCAGGCTGCTCAGTCGGTACTCAAGCTGTTCTAGTCAGCTTTTAAGCTTTAGAAAAGGCGAAACTTCAGTTTCGCCTTTTTGTTTTTATCCTCATTTTGATGATATTCCTTGAGGCCTCGTGTCAGCGCTCAATCTGCCCCCGTAATTACCATTATAAAAGCCCTCCACAAGGGAGGGCTTAAAAGGGGACGGGATACACCAGTTTGGTTTTTAACAGCTGCAGCGCGGCGTTAACACTTGCTCGCAGCTTAACAAACCTGCGCCTGTCGTCAGAAAAAGCTTCCCCGGAGCTTTTTCTTTCCTCCTTCTTGCTCATAGCTAATAACCACATTCCGGGGATTACTAATTTCACGCTTAAAAAACTGCTAAACCATTCTGAAAGCGATGTTACTGCCGGGCACATCCAATTTGAAGTTGAAAACCTGCGTCGCCCTATGCAGATGATCGAGGATTTTATATTGGAACAAGCTGGCATAAAAAACAAGCGAACAGCGAAAAAGTTATAAAATTCACAATGAAAATATAATATGTTAAATATTTTAACACATGAAGATTATATGTTAAAAAAAATGAAAAAATTTAACATATTTGTTTGACATGTTAAATGATTTAACATATTCTGTTAATCTGTAAAAAGAATTAAAAAAATTTAACATATATAATCTTAAGGATATGATAATGTTCAATAATACAGAGCCTTATAATGATTTGCCCTTATTACCTCCCAAAGCTGACATTGAAACAAAAAATATTCTAAAAAAAGCAATTACAGCCAATAAAGCAATAACGGAATTAAAGAATAAAGCTGATTTTTTGCCAAATCAAAATATTCTGTTATCAACTATTGCATTGAGAGAAGCAAAAGACAGTTCAGCAATAGAAAATATATTTACCACAAATGATCGACTGTATAAAGCAGCAATTACTCCTGAACAATTATTGGATCCTGCGACAAAAGAAGTAAAAAAATACAATGAGGCTCTATGGTTTGGTTATAAATATATGCAAACCAGGCCAATGAATACAAATCTTTTTGTCAGTTTGATGCAGATAATAAAAGGCAACGAATCTGGTATTCGAAATTTACCGGGAACTGTTTTAAGCAATAAGCAACATGAAGTGATTTATACTCCACCAGAAGGGGAAAATCTAATTCGTGAAAAATTAAAAAATTTAGAAGATTTTTTATATGATGAAAAAAGTATAGATATTGATCCTTTAATTAAAATGGCAATTCTTCATTATCAATTTGAATCAATTCACCCATTTACAGATGGTAACGGAAGAACGGGACGTTTAATTAATATCCTATATCTCGTTCAAGAAAAGCTATTAGACAATCCAATATTGTTTTTAAGTAAATATTTTTTGGATAATAGAACTGGATATTATGAAGGGCTAAGAGATGTAACATATAATGGAAATTGGGAGCAATGGATTTTATACATGTTAGATGCGGTAGAAAAAACATCTCTTCAAACAATAAAAGTTGTAGAAGATATAAAAGAAGCTATGAGATTTTATAAACATGAAATTAAAAACAATTTTCCATCTATTTATACTCACGAACTAATAGAGACATTATTTGAGAAACCTTATTTTAGACTTGAAAATATATTAGAAAAGGGTTTGATAAAATCCAGACAAACGGCAACAAAGCATCTAAAACAATTAACTGAAACATATATTGAAGATGGCAAAAGAATACAACTAATTGAAGTAAATAAAGTAGGTAGAGAAAATATTTATATAAATAAATCACTCTATAATATTTTGAATAATCATAGTATTTAACTCAATTTGCTAAGCCTAGCCCGACGGGGTTAAAAGCGGTTATCCTTGCTGCCTGGCTTAGTAAAACCCAAGGATTAAGCATTGAAAGAGATGCTATCAGATGAATGATGTTTAAGGCGCTCTCCGTCCTCAAGATATAAATACCCCAAGTAATTATTATATTTTACAAAGAAAATCTTTTTCGGGATGATTTTACCTTGGATACGTTCAAATCCCTCTAAGACAATCGGCTCCGGTTCTTTTATTTTATAGACAACAGGCATTGTTTATCAGCTCCTTTAATATTAATAAAAAGAAACGATAACAGGAAAGAATGATGCCGCAAGAAAAAAGGAATATTTTCGCTCAGATGCTTACTATTTGCTTACTTTTCAAAATTAAAGGCCTTGGCGATTTCTCGCCAGGCCTTAATTTTAATGGTGCTCAGGGACGGGATCGAACCGCCGACACGAGGATTTTCAGTCCTCTGCTCTACCGACTGAGCTACCTGAGCATATTATCTGTCGGTCAACAACGAAATGACTTATAATGTATATTTTCAGAGTTGTCCAGCAAAAATTTTAGCAAAGTGCAAAATTTTTAATTTCTTCCAGGCGTATGATGCGCTAATAATTCATAATTGAACGTTTTATCAACCTCCTGCACATTTTTATCACTCCGAAACAGTTTATACCGACAATAAAGAGCCGATTGTTCTTTTAATACATCCGATGACCGGTTAACGTTACTGGTTAACTGCTCTGTATATTGGTAAGTCGACTGATAGCTTTTTAACAATCCCAAAATCCGGGAAGCATGTTCCCCGTTAATTGCCAGACCATGTTTTTCAATCGCCTGATCGGAAAAATCATCCGTTGCCTTAAATATGCTGCTGACTGCTTCTTCAGGAAAACGGTCAAACTCAGCAATATCTTCTACCTCATCAAACAAGTGGGCATCTGCCTGTGACATATTTGCCTCACCCGAATAAGCCGGAATTAAATAGCCGTTGCAGACCCCTTTTTCAATTTCCCTAGCCAATTTTTCCGTACCATACCGGCATACCTCGGGATAAAGCATACCGATAAGCCCGAGATTATCGGCAAATTTCTTAAATGCATCCTGATGTACTTTATTGATTTCATCAACGGCATTATTCCAAAATCCATGCTCCAATTCCACAGACTGCCGCAGGATTGCCAAATTGGCATGGTAATACAACTCAACCGTTTCAAATTTTTCCAGACTGTCCGGAAGTTTCTTAACCTGCTCCCACAAACTTTCATTCGGGTGTGAGAAATCGCAAGAAGAGATAATTTTGCCGATGTCCTTGTGGTGAGAAGCAAACGACGACAAAAATGCCGAAAGGATATTAAAGTCATCCGGAAGCAGCGAATCGGCATAGGACAATTCGGCCAAAACATTTCGATCCAATTTCTTATCGACAATCTTAATCCCGAAATATCTTTCGGACTGCTCGGAAAAAACCATAATTTCCTTGCTGAAATCAAGAAGATCCCTGGCAACTTGCCGGTTAACCGGCTTATTATCCGTTACCGACAAAACCCGAAACATTTGGTCCAGCTCAAAAGACACTTGGGATTCTTCGCCTTCGGCATGGTAAAACTCGGCAGCCAAAGCGTTGCCCAAAAGGTTTCGGACGCCATTTTCCAACCCGGTCCCGGGAGCAATACGGCGTTCAGTTTCATATTTTATCCAAAACTTTTCTTGGGTCTGCATCTGGCTGTTGCGCCGAATTTCCTGCATTTGAAATTCTCCGGTATCAACCACCGGACGCGGTACTGCCGAACCTTGGGAAGGCAACAGCTCCCGGTCAGCAAGAGACAGGGGCATTTCCCAGTTTTCTTTAATTTTCTGCCGAAAAATTTGCAGGCGCAACTCCTCCGGCGCCAGAACTTCATTACGGTATTTTTGCTGCAAAAATTCAATATTTCCGCTATTCTCCAAAATTTCGGCCAGCTGCTGCCGATCCTCCTCCACAATTTCGCACAAAGGCAGGGAACAGTTATAAATCACCTTTTGCAGGCGTTCCGGAGCAACCGTAACGCCGAACTCCCTTATCCGACCGATAATCTGATTTACCATTTCCTGGCGGTCAGGCGCCATACCGCCTTCGGCATAGCGGATGCAGCTGTCGTAAAGAATACCGTTTATTTCTTCAATATTGTTATCCAAATTGCAGTTTTCACGAAACCGGACAGCAATTTCATAAGCAACGGCGCTGTTTTCAATTTTTTCAAAAACTGCGTTTTTCCGGTTATCAGAGATTGTTTTCAGGCAATGCCCGGCAATATCCGCCAAAAATACATTCCAACTCAAATAACGACGGCGGTCGTCTTCCGAAGCAAGGGTTTTGCTCCACTCAAAAAGTTTTTCCAACTGCTCGGAAAAAGCATGCCCCAGGTCTTCGCCACAAGAAGGAGTCTGAACAAATTGCTCGTCTTCAGAAATTTTTCCCAAAAGTTCGGTTGCCAGCAGATAAGATGCGGCAGCGCGGTCGTCTACGTCAACCGGCTCGGCTTTAATACCATAAAAAGCTTCCATTTCGGAAGAAAATGCTTTCAGCATCGGATAAAAACCGGCAATAACTTCCCGCTCCGGGGAATGTTTTGCCTGTTCTTCATTCTCAATCCCATTAGCAAAAAAATATTCTTCCAGCAAATCTGGAATCGACTTCAGCGTCTGCATATACTCATTTTGCTGCTGCATATTATTCATGAATCCGGCTCTCCGATTTTTATGTCAAAAATATACACAAAAATACGGTTTTTGTCAACATGGTTCTATCAGGTTTTTAAATTTACCAGTTCCTGAAGCATTTCATCGCTGGTTGTAAAAGCCGTTGCATTGAGCGAATAAGCCCGCTGAACAATCATCATGGTACTGAATTCCTCTTCGACATTGGCGGTCGACTGCTCAAGAGCCTGCGGCTCGATAAGGCCTTTGGTATCCAGAAACGTACTCTCGCCGGCGTCGGGATAGGCCTCAAACAACGTTCCGGCAATCGGATAAAGGTTGTTCGGCGCCGTAAAACCGACCAAAGCCAGCTTGGCGTTATTAAAGGTTTTGCCATTGCTGTAGACGGCTTTAACAACACCGTCTTCATCAATAAAACTTTTGACGAAGCGGCCACTTTCCATGCCGTCCTGCGTTACATTGGTCAGGTTATTGTCACCGGCATATTGGGTAATTTTGGAAATATCCATAGATACCGTTTGGGTTGTTCCGTCTTCCCAGGTAACCGTAACATCAAAGGTCTTTGGCGAAACCAGCTGGCCGTTGCCGTCAAAAAGGGCCTCAATCGGTTCGGCCGTGGTTACGGTTCCGCCCTCAATCGTAAAGGAAACGTCCCAAGCGTTATTTGCCCCTTCGATCTTGTCAAATTTCATATTCATCGTGCGGCCGTCATTTTGTGCGCCATAAACCGTCAACGCATAGGTTGCAGAAGTTTCATCGGCAGGAACATTTGCGGTTATGGACATCTTTCCGGTCGGCGTTGAGGGAATGGTCTCGGGGCTGACAATTTCAATATCCTCGGGAGAAGAACCGAAACCGCCTCCCTCCAAAGCAGGAAAACCCTGAACCCGGTAGCCTCCGGAAGTAATGAGGTACGTTTTGCCGTCTACTGTCCGGGTTTCAAAATTGCCGGCCCGGGTATAGTAAGTTTCATCGCCGCCGCGAACCATAAAAAAGGCGTTTCCGGTACCGTTAATGGCCACGTCATAATTGCCGCCGGTCGAAGTCACGACGCCCTGGCTGTCAATCAGATTGCGGTTATAGTACCCAACGCCGTCAATATCCGTATGCGACGAAGACAAGCCGGCCTGATTGCCTTTGACAATCGGCTGGCTGCCGAGCAAAGTATAAAACATGGTTTCGCTGACTTTGTAACCGGTTGTCCGCAGATTGGCAATATTTGTAGAAACCGTACTCAACGCCTGCGACTGCGCCGTCATTCCGGTACAAGACGGGGTAAAAATACTCAGAGCCATGTGTCCTCACTAGCAAAAGTTTATCTTACCATCAATCATGCAAAAAACATGCCATTTTTATTTATCCAAACGCTACGCAGACAACGCCGGCCGTAATCAATAATATTCCGGACAAACCCAAAGGCGAAAGGCTTTCGCCCAAAAACACAACCGCAAGCACCGCAGCCAAAACGATACTGAGCTTGTCGACCGGGGCAACCTGCGAAACCCGCCCGTATTTCAAGGCTACAAAATAAAACAGCCAAGACAAGGCGCCCGCGGTGCCGCTTAATATAATATAGAGCAGCGCCCGGCGGTTGGACAGGACTTCGCCCAGATGAGAGAAATTGCGCTGAATAATCATAACGCCGATTAAAAACAAAGCCATCACCACGGAACGAACCGTTGTTGCGGTATTGGCATCGAGCCCCTGGAGGCCGATTTTTCCGAAAATACTGACCAAAGCCGCTGCGACAGCCGACAAACCGGCATAAAACAGCCATAAATAATCTCCCATATCCCTATCCTTTCACAATTTATTATTTTTGGTTGAGGCGCTCCGGCTTCGCAACCGGTTTTTCAAGTTTAGGACGCGGATTTAAAAATTCAATTAAAATTGCGGCATTTTGGCCGATTTTGGTGCAAAATTATTCAAAAATCGAATATTTTTGTTGTTTTTTATAAAAATTGGCGGTATTGATTAATCCTATTTTGTTAACTTGAAACATCAGAAAGAGAGAAGGTACAATGTCAAATCCCCTGGATCCTAAAGTTATCAGCAAATTGGCTGAGATTCTGGATAAAAACCACTTAACCGAGCTGGAGTATGAAGATGAAGGCTGCAGAATCTGCCTTACCCGCGAAGCTCCGCACGCTCCCGTACCGCCGGCTTTTGCGCCGGTTCCGCCGGCTCCCCTGCCCGCTCCGGCCGCTGCACCTGCTCCGGCTGCCGCTCTTGCTGCTCCGACTGCCGCCGATGAGGATTATTCCAACCATCCGGGCGCCGTCAAATCTCCGATGGTCGGCGTTGTTTATCTTTCTGCAGACCCTAACAGCCCCGATTATGTCAAAATCGGCAGCAGCGTTGAACAAGGCGACACCGTTTGTCTGATTGAGGCAATGAAAACCTTTAATCCGGTCAAAGCCCACCGCGCCGGCAAAGTTACCAAAATTCTGATTGCAAGCGGCGATCCGGTCGAATACGGCGAGCCTTTGATTGTTATTGAGTAATTTGGGAACCAACTTTTAGGATTACGTTATGTTTGAAAAAGTTTTAATTGCCAACCGTGGGGAAGTCGCGCTGCGCATTCACCGCGCCTGCCGCGAAATGGGTATCCGCACCGTGGCCGTCCATTCCGAAGCCGACGCCAATGCCATGCATGTCCGCCTGGCTGACGAAGCCGTCTGCATCGGTCCGGCCCGTTCTTCCGAATCTTACCTCAACAAGTCGGCAATCATTTCCGCGGCTCTGATTACCGGGGCTGACGCCATTCACCCGGGATTTGGCTTTCTTTCTGAAAACGCTGACTTTGCCGAAATGGTCGAAGCGCACGGCATTACCTTTATCGGGCCGACCCCGGAACAAATGCGCCTGATGGGCGACAAAATCACCGCCCGCAAAGCCGCAATGGAAGCAGGTTTGCCGGTTACTCCGGGCAGCCCGGCTCTCGAAAGCGTCGAGCATGCCATAGAGTGGGCCAACAAAATCGGCTATCCGGTCATTATCAAAGCCAAGGACGGCGGCGGCGGAAAAGGCATGAAGACCGCGTTTAACGACGAGGAAATAAAAGAAGCCTACACCATGGCCAAAGCCGAAGCCAAAGCGGCGTTTCCGAGCGATGTGGTTTATATGGAAAAATACCTGCAAAAACCCCGTCATATCGAAATGCAGATCCTGGCTGACAAATACGGACATGTGGTTCACTTGGGCGAACGCGACTGTTCGATTCAGCGCAGCCATCAGAAAGTTATTGAAGAGTGTCCCTCTCCGGCTCTCAACCAGCAACAGCGCGAAGAAATCGGCGAGATTGTCCGCAAAGCGATTGAAAAAATCGGCTATACCAACGCCGGCACGCTGGAATTTATGTTTGAAGACGGAAAATTTTACTTTTTGGAAATGAACACGCGTTTGCAGGTTGAGCATCCGATTACCGAGGCAATCAGCGGCATTGACATTGTTCGCGAACAAATTCGGATTGCCAGCGGCGCAACCTTGGGCTATACGCAGGACGACATTCAGTTCAGCGGGCATGCCATCGAATGCCGGATTAATGCCGAAGACCCGGAAACATTTGCCCCCTGCCCCGGAAAGATTACCGAATGGCACGCGCCGGGCGGCCTGGGAATCCGCGTGGATTCCGAGATTTATTCCGGTTATGCCATTCCGCCGTTTTATGACAGCATGATTGCCAAGCTGATTGTCCACGGCAAGACCCGCAACGCCGCTTTGATGCGTTTGCGCCGGGCTTTGGAAGAATTTGTCATTGAGGGCGTCAAGACGACAATTCCGCTGCACCAGGAAATTATTTCCCAGGCGGAATTTATTGACGGGCAATACAACATTCACTGGCTGGAAAAATTTATGAACCAGAAGGCTGCGGCCAACAAGGAATAAAGTTTGAGGCTGCGAATCCTTAAGAACTCCGGTTTAGGCCGGAGTTTTTTTGTGGTGAAAAAATCTTGAAATTTCGGTATAAATGGTTAGAATAAGCGACAAATCAGCCTAGGAAAACTTATAATGAAAAAAATCGCCCTTTTCTTTTTTACTTTTTGTATTTTGACAAATGCCGCCGCCGTCCGGGCCGGCATTACCTTTGCGGTCGACGCAGCCAACGACGAACTGCCGGAATACAGAATTCAGGGCATGTCTATGGAACAACGCAGGGAATATTGCACCGGATTTGGCTTCAAGCTGATGAGCTGTACCGATCCGTATATGCCCGAGGCTTTGTGCCGCGCCGATCCCAGCTATGCCAGCAAGTGCATCTGCCGGCCGGAATATAATTTGGAATGTAAGGAAACCGACGGACTGCGCGGCGTGGGGACCAAATGCGACGGCAAATATGCGCAGTGCTGCAAGCTGATTTGCAAAAATCCCTATGCAACCCTCTTAAGCTGCAAAGACCAAGGTTTGGAAGAAATTCACAGCGAACGCGATTATAACGAATGCGGTGAAACCTGTTATGTCTGCAAAGACAAATGCGTTAAGGGAACGCCGGAAGACCAATGTCCGAACGGGCAGAAGTGCATTCCGTTCCAAGGCGTCACCAGTCATCTGGGAAGACGCTGCTGCCAATGCGGCTGTCCGGCGGGGCAAAAAGAATGCATGGGCTTTTGCGTTCCGCAAAACGAATGTTGTCCCGGCTGCAAAGACGGTTATAAATGCGCCGGCGGCGTTTGCGTTTCCAAGTAATTTTATTCTTTGTAACGACGGTCAAAACGCGGATTTTTTCCCAGTCGGGAAAGAACTTCATACGCTATGGTTCCGGCATCGCGTCCCATGTCGTCCAAGGTATATTCTTCATCAAGCAAAATTGCCATATCGCCGACCTGCACGTCCTCCAGGCCGGTTATGTCGACAATCAGATTATCCATGGAAACACGCCCCAGCACTCTTCCTTCGCAGCGTTTGCCGCCATTAACAAAATAAACCTTTCCGACATTGGAAAGTGAGCGCGGCAAACCATCGCCGTAACCGGCAGAAACGATAGCCAGCCGGCGCGGCGAATTGGCGCGATAGGTGGCTGAATAACCGACAAAATCTCCTTCCGGCAGATCGGCCAGCTGCAAAACCGGCGCTGTCAGCCTGATGACCGGGCGCATAATATTCCGCCGGTAGGGTGCCGTATTGATTCCATACATGGCCGCTCCGAGGCGCACCATGTCAAAATGAAATTCCGTTCCCAAGAATACGCCGTCCGAAGCCGAGAGCGAGCCGGGAAGCTCCGGAAAATAAGTCCGGCGCAGGCGGGTAAATTCTTCTAATTGGCGGGCATTCATAAAATGCCCCTGAACATCGGCACAAGCCAAATGCGACATAACCATTCCAAATTCCCGGCAATCCGTTTGGTCCAGCTGCTGCAAATCCTTTTCCCGGAAGCCGAGGCGGTTCAACCCGGTTTCAACATGAATAACCGGCTTAACGCCTTTAATCCGGTGTTGTTTCCAATATTCAAACTGGGGCAGACAGCTGACAACCGGCGTCAGGCCGGCAGCGGAAAACAGCTCAAGATTGTCATCGCCCATGCCTTGCAGCACATAGATTTGAGCATCGGGGACAAACGGGCGGATTTTGGCGCCTTCGACCGCGTGAGCCACAAAAAAGCTGCGGCAGTTTCCGTGCCAATACAAATAAGCGGCGACTTTTTCCGCTCCCAAGCCATAAGCATCGTCTTTAACCACGGCAGCGGCAACCGAACCGGCGGCCAGTTTCTGCAGTTCCTGATAATTTGCCAAAACGGCAGCGAGGCTTATTTCCAAAACAGGTCTTGTCAAAAGTGTCATTGTCCTATTCCTTCTCTTTCGGTTCTGCGGCCAAACCGTAGAAACATTTGTTTTTTTGGGTATAGGCAGCCCACATCCGGTCTCCGTAGCAATAGTGCCACCATTCCTGAGGATAATTTACAAAACCGACGCTTTGCATTGCCCGGAGCAACAAAAGACGGTTTTCTTTTATTGACGGAGAAACGTCCGAACAGGCTGTCGGAGTACAGCGGTTAAACTTTCCGTAAGCCGTCCCCATATCCAAATCATTTCCGGCAGCGTCGCACAAACTCAAGTCTATGGCTCCTCCGGTCTGATGCCCGCCAAAACCTTTGCGGGGATCGGCGCACTTGGCTTTGGTTTTGAGCGTTATTTCCGCCTCATCGGCATCAGGATACCGAGCACGGTTTTGGGCATAAATTCTGTTCCAGTTTTGATACTGCTCGTCCATCGAACGAAATGCGGAATAAATCTTGAGGTGCACGCCTTGGGGAAGCATTTTTAAAACAGCGCCCAATTTTTCGGCGACGCCGCGGCGCAGATATACATTCCGGCGCGCGGACAAGTTCTCTGAAAGAAAAATTCCGGGAATTTGTCGTATGTCAACCATTTCTTCCCCGTTTTCTTCGATTTTGACCGCATTGACGATTGCGGCGGGAATCGTGCTGCGGCGGCCGCAGAGAAAAAGAAGGTAATTTACCTTTGCTTTCAGCGGCAAAGACGAAAAAAATATTGTCAAAAAGACCATTGTCCGTTATGCTCCCTTCATCAAAAGGTTTTGATTATGCAGTTTATGGACACCCACATACATTTGCAAGATTATAATGCAAACAATACCACGGAGATTATCCGGGCGGCGGAAATGGCCGGCGTCAACCGTTTTATCTGTGTCAGCGCCACAGAAGACGAATGGCCCGGGGTTCTGGAGCTGGCCGCAGCTTATCCGGGCATAATTGTCCCGGCGTTGGGGCTGCACCCCTGGTATCTTGAGCAGACGGAAGACGGCTGGGAGAAACGTCTGGAAGAAAGCCTGAAACAGAATCCGCAGGCATTGGTCGGAGAATGCGGTTTTGACCGATTGAAAAATCCGGATTTCGGACGGCAAAAACTTTTTTTTGAGCTGCAGCTTTCTTTGGCGAGAAAATATCGGCGCAGCCTGCTTATCCATGCCGTCAAAGCGGCGGAATGGCTGGAAGGGTTTTGGGGAATTTTGCCGGAACGCAGCGTTTTTCATGCTTTCGGCGGCCGGACGGAAATGCTGAAAAAAGTGCTGAACAGCGGTGCTTATGCCGCTTTCGGGTTTTCGATTTTTCAAAACCGAGACGGTGCGGAAATCTTAAAAACCATTCCGGCAGAGCGGATGTTGTTTGAGACGGACAGCCCGTATATGGCCGAAATCCGGGGAGAAGAAAACCAACCGCGCCTACTGCCGAAGATTGCGCTAAAAATTGCCGAAATCCGCGGCGACGATCCGGAACGGCTGGCCGCGCAGGTTTATGAAAATTCATTAAAAATCGCAGGACTTAAATAAAATGACAGCCAATCGCAGACTTTTGCGCACTGAAGCGCTTTTGGGCAAAGCGGGAATTGAAAAACTCCAAAATTCAACCGTTATGATCGTCGGATTGGGAGCGGTCGGCGGTTATGCCCTGGAAGCGTTGGCCCGTTCGGGAATCGGGCATCTGATTTTGGTTGATTTTGACGTGATTGAGGAAACAAACGTCAATCGGCAGATTCTGGCTGTAGGCTCAACAATCGGCATGCTCAAAACAGAGGCAGCACGAGTGCGGGTACGGGAAATTAACCCTGATTGCCGGGTGGAAATCCTGAACCTTTTTGTTAACAGCGGCACAATTCCCGAATTGCTTTCGCATCGGGCGGATATAGTCATTGACGCTATCGACGCCCTCAATCCCAAGTGCTGCCTGATGGAAGAGTTATACCGGCGGGACATTCCGTTTATTTCTTCCATGGGGGCAGCGCTAAAGACCGACCCGGCGAAAATTCACTATGGCAAACTCAGCGACACCAAAAACTGCAGCTTGTCACGTTTTATTCGTAAGCGGCTGAAAAAACGCGGAATAGACATCAGCCGGATAGCCTGCGTTTTTTCTGATGAACAAAATTGTTTGAATGAAGGGGCAATTTTTCAGGATGAGGAAACAGCCAACACCGAAATCAGCGCCGGGCGGCAAGGACGTGTTCGCAATACGCTCGGTTCGATGCCGACAATAACAGCAATTTTCGGATTAACTATTGCCAATCAGGTTATTTTACAGCTGGCAAAATCTTAATTTTGGACAAAATATTAGTATATACTAATCATTTTTGTTTACTTTTGTACTTCCGGGTGA
>OGQM01002039.1_pt1 | contig 12705 bp, 10 predicted proteins | sample 1553191 | NCBI WGS metagenome assembly OGQM01 (sample SAMEA2579954, study PRJEB22360) | human gut metagenome | biome: human gut; feature: human-associated habitat; material: faeces | place: Denmark | collected 2008/2010 | reverse complement strand
CTGCCGCTCGGCGTCAAAGGCGGCTACGATTTCGTTGATGTCCGGGATGTCGCGGCCGGTGTCCTCGCCTGCACGGAACGCGGAAAGGCCGGGGAATGCTACATTCTTTCCGGCCACTACGCGAGCATTCAGGACTTGCTCGCCCTGACGGCTTCCCTGCTTGGCCGGAAAGTGCCAAGGCTCTGCGCGCCCGCCGCACTGGCAAGCTGCGCTGCGCCCATTTTTGAGAAGATCGGCCAGCTCCGGGGCGAGCGTCCCTTTTTCACACCTTATTCCATCGCCGTGCTTCGCTCTAACGGGCATTTTTCAAACGCAAAAGCAGTGGGCGCGCTCGGCTTCCACGCCCGCCCGCTCAGAGAAACGCTCCGGAGCATGATCCTCTGGCTTCAGGGGCAGAATCTGATTTCTCCTGCTCTCTAAACGGCATGTGCCCGTTCACAAGCATTCATGTTGAAATATTTCAGTGTCTCCGTGATTGCTTTTTCCGCCGCTGTCCCCTATAATTGAAAGGCAAACGGTATGCAAGCTGCAAACTCAGAAGCAAAAGGCGCGCAACGACATGCAGCGCTCGCCGCCAACTTCGAAGAACACGCTCTCGCGTCCCCTTCGAAAGTATTGGACGCCTTATGCCGAGCTGCAGAGGCGCAAAGCTGATGGACGGCAAGGTCTTCAAGGGCAGCGTCGGGCATCAGGAGCTTGCGGCATGGGTTGATGGACTTGGACTTTGAGGGGCAGACAAATCGGAATTTGGCAAAGGAGTGTGATTGTATGAGAAAGAAATTCTTTGTGGTAATTGCAATTATAGTTGTTTTAGTAATCCTATTAACCCCTGTTCGTATGAACTTAAAAGACGGTGGAAGTGTAAGGTATAAAGCATTAGTGTATGAAGTTACAAAAATACACCAACTTTCACCAGAAGTAGATGGTGTAAAACCATATATTGACGGGTTCGAAATCAAAATACTCGGAATGACAGTTTATAGAGAAACAAACGAATAGACAAATTCCAGTTTAACGAACAGGAGATGATGATCGCATGAGAATCCTATATGAACTCTCGTGGCTATGGGAAACGCTGGGCATTGCACTTTTGGCTGCGGCTGTCTGCATGGCTTGCGCTGCGCTGATTGGCAAGGCAGCAAAGAAGAAACTCAGCAAAAAGTTGTTGGCTGTCATAGGGGCTGCGGCATTTGTGGGTGCGATTCTGGCGGTCATTCTGATTGCCCGGACACCGATGCCGCTTTGACAGGATATCCGGGATGATATGATTCTGGATAACAGGTATTTATACGACATTCTGACAGAAGGAAAATACCCGGAAAGAATCCTGCTGGACAAGCTGCTGACCGGCGAAGAATCAGCGTCTGAGAAGACTTTAACAAAATCGCAGAAACGCAAAAAGCGATATTTGACGGGGAATAAGCATGGCAAGAATCCATATGTATCAGGCACTTGACACCATAGAGATTGAAACAGGCAATCAGACGGTACAGGAGATTCCTGATGAAATCTGTGCCCTGTAATAGAAGCTCCAATTTGTCAAGCAGAGCTTGCGTCGGAGTCATAAGCTGCGGATACCACACGGGAGAGAATCGCAATCAGATTCTCTCCCGTGTGGTATTTCCGCTCTATTCTCTGGGCGGCATTCTGCCGCAGGAATGCTTCTCCGGGCAAAAACCGATGGCTCTGCACTTTGGCATGAAGTAATGGCTGACTGTGTAGTCCCACTCCTCCGAGTAACCGCTCAGTTCCCGACATAGGTCGCTGAACAGTGCGCGGTATTCGTGATATGCACGGCTGCACATCCTCTGGCGCGACATATCCATGAGATTCCGCAGGTTGTGCTTGCAGACGATCCTCGTCTCCATGCCGAGCGGCAGCCCCATCGCGGAATCCTCGCGCGGGATGCCGAGCTCGTCCAGCCGAGCAAGATGCTTCTGAATTTCCATCATCAGTTCATCGTAGACCGCCTTTGCGGCCGAACGCTCCGCAATGCTGGCCGGCGTCACATAGTCAAAGCCATGCTCATAGTTGATATAGCGCGTGCTGGCCTGCAGCCGCGTCGGCTGGCCGCCGATGTGCGTGTACCACTCCCGGATCACCCTTGCCGAATATCCCTCCAGCGTCAGATAGACATCCGGAAACTCAAACGTTCTTCCATGCCCGCTCTCCAGACAGTCCAGCCCTCTGCGATAGTTCTTTTTTTCATCCGCGGTGTCCGCACCCCAGCAGATCCCTGCCTCAAACCCGATCATCGTGATCGGGTTCTTGCATGTATAATTCTGTATGGTAATTTTCCCCATTGTCCATTCCTCCTGTTCTGCACCAATGCCGTTATGCAATTCTGACAAGCCCCCAGCTGATCCAGTCCCATGCACTTTCCCGTCCGCTCCGTTCGGTGATGACAAGCCGCTGCTGTTCGTCAAACTGCCACGCGGCGGCATCCAGACCGATATCCGAGGCCATCCAGGCCGGGCGAAAGTTCTTTCCCGTCCAGTCGTAAATATCAATATGCTGCGACCAGCCCCAGTCCGGTCCGGTTTTCCAGAACGGCCGGCTTTTTCCGAACCGCCCCCATCGCCAGACGAGGAGCAGCAGCTCCGGCGCTCCGTCATGGTCGATATCGCACCAGAGCAGGCTCTGCACCTTCTGTCCTGCCGCCGAGCGCCAGATCTCACTTCCGTCAGAGACTGCACGAAGCGTTTTTCTGCGCAGACTGAGCTGCTCCGGCCCTTCCTCCGCCGTACAGGAACAGTCTGCTTCCTGCCAGACGATCCAGCGCGGCAGGAAACAGCCCAGCCGCCAGAGGAGCAGGCCTGCGCCGCAGACAGCCGCCAGCACCGGAAGCAGGAGCCATTTTCTCACCCCTGCACCCAATAGCTTTGCGTCCACCACGGCTTCTCCGGCGTTTCATCCTGATGGAAGCGCCCGTCCGGCGACATCCATTCGCCGATCATCTGCCGCCATTCGGTATCCGTCAGACGCGCCGACAGCGGCTGGCGGCAGCATCCAGACCGATATCCGAAGCCATCCAGGCCGGGCGGCTTTTTCCAAATCTGCCCCAGCGCCGAAGGAAATGCGGAGTGTTCCGTCCACCGGCACGATCACATAGATCTGCGCCGGACAGCCGTTCGCAGCCTGCAAAACCATTCCGTTCGGGTCTGTGGCAAGATCCGTCACCAGGGACGCCGGGATTTCCCGTGCGTCGAGATACTCCGCATCCGTCCGGTCTTTGACGGCTTCGATCCAGAAATGCTCCAGCGTGCCGCCGTATTCCCGGATGAGGTCATATTCCTCATCCGACAGCCGCTCGTTCTGCAGCTCCTTCCGGCTGATCGTCTCAAGACTCCGCGCGAGCGAAGCGAGGCGTGTCAGATTTTCGCGGTCGGCAGGATCCAGAATTCCATATGTCTGAAGCCCGTCTGCCGTCTGCTCCGCCAGCTCCGCGAACCGGCGATAGACCTCCGTCTCCGGTTCCACATAGCCGCGGTCATCCAGCTCCTCCGGAGGGCCGCCGCCCATCTCCGCCATCACCTGCTTGGCATAGAGTACCGTGTCGTGCTTGAGCTCGGTAAAGCTGCCCGCGTAGGTTTCCAGCGCCTTCTTTTTCCACTGCTCCGTCGTCATGAACGACGGGTATCCGGCGCCCTTTTCCTCCAGAAGAGGATTGAGCGTGTACAGCCATCCCGCGTAAAGGCTCGCCGACCACAGCTCCTCCGGCGCTTCCTTTACTGCTTTTCGGAGCATCTGCATCTGCTCCGGGTAGTGTGCGTAAGCCGTATCGCCCTGCTGCGTCAGAAGGGACAGCGCCGTCTCGGAGCCGAGCGCCGCCGGCATATCCAACACATCCGGCAGCATCCGCCGTTCTCCCTGTGCGTTTTCCCTGACCTTGTTGAACACCAGCTGCTGCATCACGGCGGCATCCAGCGTAAAACGCTGCCCCATGAAGCGGAAGCCCTTTCCCTCCTCCGCCAGATCGACCGTTCCGTCCGGGTCGACCACCGGGATGGAGTTGATCTGCGGCGCAGCAAGCGTCCTGATCTGTTCGGTATAGTGTTGATAGGCAGTCTCATCCGAGCGCAGCAGTTCCGTGTCTGGAATGGTACCGTAGGCAGCCTCGATTGCCGGCAGATACTCATAATAGCCAGGATCGTCGCTGGCGCCCGCAAAGAATGAGGTCACGGCATAGAGCTTTTCCCAGCTGTCCGACGCTGTGTCGTGCAGCGCCAGTGTGATCAGCAGCGCCGTGCGGTTCATATCCTCCTTCTTCTGCGTGAAATTGATCTGCCCGTACCACATCATCGCGCGGAAATACGCCTCCAGCGTCTCGTCGCCTTCATAGTAGCCGCGCGGCTTGAACTGGGAATAATCCAGAAGATCTTCCGTTACAGCACACGGGGCAATACCCTCTGCTGCATAAATGGCAGACAACTCCTGCGCAGCAACATCCTTCACCTGCTCCGGTACCTGAATCTTCGGATCCTGGAGCGCAGCACCCACCGCGAAATACGCTGTGCTGCGCTTTGCCGCATTCTCCCACGCTGTTCCGGTCAGTGCGTCCAGCTGTGCGGCAGATGCGCGCAGCATGTCTTTGCTCAGCGTTTGCAGCTGCGCGGCAAGCTGCTGCTTTTCCGTCCGGTTCAGAAGCAGGCTGAAATACAGATGATAGGTGTGCATCATGGAATCTACCGTTACAAAATTCGGGATCTGCAGATAGCGATTCCATTCATAGCGGCCGAAAAACTCGGAATAAAAATCCGGCTCGACCACAAACAAATTCTGCACAAGGATGGCTTTGGCCGTGTCGGAAAGCCCGTTCCACTCCATCCATTCCAGATTTGTGATCTCATGCAAGTCCCCGGATACACTGTAGTCCGGCACAGCTGCAGCCGTCTGCACGTCAGCGGCCGTGAAACGGAGAAACTGTGGCCGCGCCAACGGCTCCACCGGAACCACTGCCGCTGCTTCCCGCCTGTCCACCGTCAGTTCCTTCCACCGGGCTTCTTTTTTCCGCTGTGCAATCTGATACACAAGTACCGTGCAGGCCAGGAGCAGCGCCAGCACACCGGCTGCGATGGCAATCAGCTCCATAGGCTTGATTCTATGCCGGTTTCCACGTCCATGGGCTGCGGCAGCGCCGCAATACGGGCAGCTGCGCTCATATTCCCGGAGTTCTTTTCCGCACTTTGGACAAAACATGATACCGCCTCCTTTTCTGCGCTTCTGTTTCACCTCTTTTACAATTCGAGCTTACCATACAACCGCAATTCTGGCAAGACAAATCCAGAAAAAAGGTTCCTGCCAGCCTAAGCTGCAGAAACCTTTTTCTTAATCTATTGATTGAATTTTCGCCGGTAGGCCGCAAAGGCCTCCCGGATCACCGCGACGGCCTCAGCACGGCCATGGACACTGTCGACCTCCGCGTTGGTATCCGGCTCCAGATGCTTGTAGACGCTGAAAAAATGGCTGATCTCATTGGAGATATGTGCCGGCAGATCGGACAAGGAAGAATATCCGTTGAACATCGGATCGCCAAACGGGATCGCGAGAATTTTGTCGTCCATCGCACCATTGTCGCGCATGGTAAAATATCCGACCGGATAGACCCGCACCAAGCTCATCGGGCGAATTGGCTCGCTGCACAAAACCAGCACGTCCAGCGGATCGCCGTCATCGGCATAGGTGCGCGGGATAAAGCCGTAATTGGCCGGGTAGTGCGTCGAGGTGTAGAGGATCCGGTCCAGCCGCAGCGCACCGGTCTGCTTGTCCAGCTCATATTTGTTTTTTGAGCCCTTTTCAATTTCGATCACCACCAGAAAATCCTCCGGCTGCATCCGCTCTGGGCTGATATCGTGCCATAAGTTCATCAGTCGACCTCCTTTTTCCTGCGCGTTCTTTTTTACGTTTATTGTATCGAATACAGCCCTTTTTGTCAAATAGCGACCGCCTCGCATACAGATGAGAAGCCAGACGGCTATCCTCTACAGCTGTACGCAGATCACTTTTCATGCTTTGTAGAAGCTGCGCATCATGTGATTCACTCCTGAAACAGTTTTTCTGCCACGGGCAGTTGCATGACTACGATTTGACTACTATCACCTGTAAAACCGAAAAAGCCGGTTTGTCCAGTGTTTTCAATGGTTCCGCAACAATTCAGAAAAGACGGACGTTTTCGCCGAAAGCTGAACATTCCTTGAAAACACAGCATTCTATCAGTTGATGCCTGAAAACTCCGGTCCTGTAGGCAGGACGGCTCAGCCCTTGACGGAGCCGGCGGTCACGCCCTTGACGATATAGCGAGAAAGGAAGATGTACACGAGCAGCACCGGCAGGATGGCGAGCAGGATGAACATATAGACCTTGCCGAGGTCAAATTTTGAGTAATCCGCCGCGCGAAGCTGCGCGATCATGATGGGGACGGTCTTCATTTCCGCTTTATCGAGCAGCAGCGCAGGCAGGAAATAGTTGTTCCACGACTCGACAAATGTGAAGATCAGCTGCACGGAGATGGCGGGCTTCAGCATGGGCAGCACGATGCGGTTGAAGGTAAAGAACTCGCCCGAGCCGTCGACACGCGCAGCCTCCACGATCTCCATGGGCAGGACGCTCTTCATGTACTGGATCATGTAGAAGAACACGACCGGTGCCGCAATGCCGGGGAGGATCAGCGGCAGATAGCTGTTCGTCAGCTTCAGCTTATAGCACAGCTGGACAAAGCCTGCGGCGGAGACCTGCTTGGGAATGACCATGACGGCCATGATGAACAGGAATGCGAGGCGCTTGAGCTTAAAATTGTAGGCGTGCAGGCCGTAGGCGGTCAGCGCGGAAAAATAGGTGGACAGGATGGCCGTCGCGGCTGCGACCACAAAGCTGTTGAGCATTCCGCGCGGGATGTTGATGGAGCTGTCGTTCCATGCGTTTTTGAGATTCTCCAGGAAATGCCCCTGCGGCAGTGCCTTGAAGCCGCCCTGCAGATCCGCATTGGTCCGGGACGCGTTGACGATCAGCATATAGAACGAGAACAGGCAAAGGACCGACAGAAAGATCAGCAGCGCATAGACCAGCACCCGACTGGCGGTCAGCATGGCGTGGGCTTTGCGGCTGTCCGTGGAATTCTTCTTCATTGCGAGCGCCTCCTTAGTTTTCTTCCTGCTTCGTCAGCGACTTGAACACCACAAGGCTCAGAAGACCCGTGATGAGGAAGATCACGACGGAGATCGCGCCGGACATGCCGTAGTTCTTGCTCGTCTTGAGATAATTGTTGAGGTACATGACGAGCGTCGTCGAGGTGCGGTTCGGCGTACCGAGCGCGTTGGTCAGCACCTGCGGCACATCGAACATCTGCAGACCGCCGATGAGCGCCGTGATGACCGTGTAGACTAAAATCGGCATCAGGAGCGGCAGCGTCACCTTGAAAAAGACCTGCAAAGAGCTCGCGCCGTCAATATTTGCCGCCTCAAACAGGCTCTGGTCGATGCCCATGATGCCGGCCATGAGCAAAATTGTCGTGTTGCCGAACCACATGAGGAAGTTCATCAGGCAGATGAGCCCGCGCACGGTAAAGCGGATGTTGAAAAAGTCGATCGGCGCGTCGATCCAGCCGAGCTGCGTCAGGATCTGGTTGATCGGCCCGACGTTGGAGAACAGCATATAAAACAGCATCGCGAACGCCGATGCCATGATGAGGTTCGGCATATAAATGACGGTCTTAAAGAACTGCTGGCCCTTGATCTTCAGGCGGTAGCTCGTAAAGAAGCACGCGAGCATCAGCGAGATCACGACCTGCGGGATCGCGCCGCAGACCCAGAGCACGATCGTATTTCCGGCATATTTCAGGATATCGATCGTGCCGTTTTTATCGGGCGTAAAGAGCGTGATGTAGTTTTTCAGGCCGACGAAATTCGGCCCGACCTGCGTCAGACCCTCCCTGTAGTTTTCAAAAAAGCTGTTGTAGATCGTCAGCAGCTGCGGCGCAAAGTGAAACAGCGCATAGGCCAGAAAGAACGGCGCGATAAAAATATAGCCCCACTTTGCATAGCTGATTTTGGATCGTTTGGTTTTCAATTTGGGTGCTTTTGTCGTCTGCATCAGATCTCCTCCTCTTATTCTCAGACGTAGTTCCCAGCGGGCCGGAGCGGCCGGTTCGGAATCGCGCCCGAAATCAGCGCCGGGGCAGGGCGTTCGCCCTGCCCCGGGAAGCCGTAGGATTTACGGAGTGACGATGGTCGGATACTTTTCGTTGATGTACTTATAGAAGTTGCTCATGGCCTCGTCCTCGGTGACGGTGCCCTTGCAGTACTCTCTCCAGTTGGCCTGCAGGCCCTCGTTGAGCAGCTGGTCATAGATGGTGTGGTTTTCAAACTTGATGTTCTTGGCAAGGTCACAGAACAGGGCGATGTCGTTCTGGCCGCCGAGGAAATCGCTGCCGTAGGCCGGGTCCTGCGCGACAGTCTCGTTGACCTTCTGGTTATTGGAGAACTGCGCCTCGTTCTTGACCAGATTCGTGCAGACCTCTTCATTGTTGATGAAGGTGTTCATGATATCGGCAACCATGGTGGGGTTATCCGTACCGGCAGGAGCCAGCAGCCACGTGCCGCCCCAGAAGTGTGCCTGCGGGCCTTCGCAGATCGCCCAGTCGCCGAAGCAGCCCTTGTCTGCGTCCTGTGCGTTGCCCATGGAGAAGTTGAAGTACCAGGCCGGCCCGAAGTAGCACATGGCCTTGCCCTCGCCGAACATCTGCGCGGTGCACTCATCGGACCAGATATCGCAGTCCTGCGTGTAGCCGTTGTCGGAGAAGTCCTTGGCCTGCTGCATCCAGGTCTGGATGGCCGGGTCGATCTGGAGGTTGTTGTTTGCGTCGACCCACGGTTCGGAAACGTTGTTGGAGAAGACACGGTAGGTAGCAGCCTCGGAAGCGGTCATCAGATAGCCCTTGGCCTTGGCATCAGCCGCGACAGCATTGAACTTGTCCCAGCTGTTCAGCAGCTCCTGGACCTCGGCGGGATCGTCGGTGCCCAGAACGTCCTTGGCGATGGAGCGGCGGTAAATCAGAGCCGCCGGGCAGCACTGGAAGGATACGCCCTTAACGACGCCGGAAGCATCAGACGCAGCCTGCACGGTATATGCATAGGTGCTGGAGAAATCGGTCACGCCGAGGGCGGTGACGTCCTGCGTGACGGGAGACTCGGTATACTTCTGGATGTAGTCGGCCTCAGCGAGGAACAGGTCGACCTTGTCGTCTGCAGAAGCGTTCTCCTGATTGAGAAGAGCCTCGTCGAGCTTGTCCTGATAGGCGCCATCGGCGCTCGGGGTGATGATCCAGTTGACGGTCACGCCTTCGGGAACGGTGTAGTACTTCTCAAAGAAGCCCTTGAACTCTTCGTTCCAGGCGTAGATGTTGAAGACCTTGCCTTCCTCGGAAGCGGGTTCCGCGGCGGGTGTCTCTTCGGCGGCGGTGTTTTCGTCGGTCTTGGCAGGCTCAGCCGTATCCGTGGAAGCGGCGGGCGTGTCGGTCGTCGTTTCCTTGCTGGCGCAGCCTGTAAACACAGCTGCGAGCATCAGAACTGCAAGAAGCAGCGCAAGATACTTTTTCATTTGAATTCCTCCTGTAAAAAATAATAGTTGACAGTTTGATCTATGTGCACTGCCTCACGGCAGAAAGCACCATACTTAAATCGCACGGACAGAGCATCCCTCTACCAGCTTGCCCGGAATGAGGATCCGATCGACCAGCGCGGTACGCGGCTTTTCGATGAGTTCGATGAGCTTCGCGGCAGCGGTCTTGCCAAGCGCGGCCGTATCCTGACGATAGGTGGTCATCGCCGGATTCGTAACGCTTGCAAGCTGGATGCCGTCATAGCCCGCCGCGCTGACGTCTTCGGGAAAACGAAGGTCCATGCGGCGGATGGCGTTGCCGCCGCCGATGCTGGAAAAGTCGTCCGGCATCAGGATGCAGGTCGGCGGCTCCGACAGCTGAAGCAGCTCACGCGTCAGCTCCGCGCAGCGGTCGGGGTCATGGTACACGCCCTCGCGGACATACTCCTCCGGGATCTCCAGTCCCAGCGCGTCGCAGGCGCGATAGAATCCCGTCAGGCGGTTTTCCGTGACGGTAGTGCGTTCACCGTGGATAAACGCGATACGGCGGTGGCCCTTCGCATAGACATAGCGGACCAGCTCCTCCATGCCGCGCACATTGTCGGAAACGACGGCGGCGCGGTTATTGAAGACGTGATCGATGGTCACGACCGGAAGGCGGGAATTGACCAGCTCCAGCACCTGCGGATCGTTGAAATCGACGCAGGCGATCACCACGCCGTCGACGCCTCGGTACTGGCAGTGCTGCAGGTAGGTCGTCGCCTTTTTGCCGACGTTGCGGTTGATGAAGGTAATGTCATAGCCGTTGGCCTCGGCCTCGACCTTGAGACTTTCGAGCACGGCGGAGAAATATTCATGCGCAAGGCCGCTTCTGCGCTCATCAACGAACAGAACGCCGATATTATAGGTGCGGTTCGTTTTGAGTGCACGGGCGGCGGAGTTTGTCATGTAGCCGAGGGAGTCGGCAGTCCTGCAGATCAGCTCGCGCGTCTGTTCTCCGATATCCGGCTGTCCGGAGAGGGCTTTGCTGACGGTCGCGACCGAAACGCCGCAGGCCTTTGCAATATCCTTCATAGAAACCATGCCGGTCTGCCTCCATTCTGTCCGCGAGTTTCTTAATCGTTTTCGTAGCTTCAAAATAGCTGATTCTGCACAAAATTGCAAGAGTAATTTTTGATTTTTTAGTGTTTAAAACAAAGTTTGGCTGTTCTGCTCAATTTGTTCACGTAAATTTAGCAAATTTGACAGCTAAACTTCTCCGAAACTTGCTCTGTGCCTCTCTTCCCTTCCTGAAAATCATGTTTTTCAGAAAGAATCGCAAAATATGTCTTGCATTTTGCGCAAAAAGCCGCTATTGTAATGGTACATATCCGTTATATTGACAACTCAAACGATTTCGAATTCTGTCGGTACGCATCAGCCTGCCGGCATAGGAAGGAGTTCCAGATGCAATTCGGCCATTTTGACGATCAGCAGCGGGAATATGTGATCACCGACCCGCGCACACCGCTTCCGTGGATCAACTATCTCGGCAGCGAGGATTTTTTCACGCTCCTGTCCAACACGGCAGGCGGCTACTGCTTCTATCGCGACGCGCGGCTGCGCCGTCTGACCCGCTACCGCTATAATAACTGCCCGGTCGACCAGGAGGGGTTTCATATTTATATCAAAGACGGCAAGACTGTCTGGAATCCCGGCTGGCAGCCCACGAAAACGGAGTTGGACCGCTATACCTGCCGCCACGGTCTCGGCTACAGCGTGATCGAGGGGCAGAAGAACGGCGTTTCGGCCGCGCAGACGCTGCTGGTCCCGCAGGGTGAAAACTGCCTGCTGATCCGGCTGTGCCTGAAAAATGAGACAGACATAAAAAAAACGCTCGATGTGTTCCCGTATGTGGAATTCTGCCTCTGGGACGCGATGGACGACAGCTCCAACTTCCAGCGGAACTTCTCGATCGGCGAGGTTGAGCTGGAACCGGAGGCCATTTATCACAAATCCGAATACCGCGAGCGGCGGAACCACTATGCCGTGCTCTGGGCAAACCGTCCGTATGACGGCTTTGACACCGCACGGGACGCCTTCATTGGCCCCTACGGCTCCCCCGCCCTGCCGGAGGCTGTCGCCGCCGGGTGCTGCACCGGTTCCATCGCGCACGGCTGGGCGCCGGTCGGCGCAATGCAGTTCCATCTGGAGCTGTGCCCCGGCGAGTCGCAGGAGCTTTTCTTTGGTCTTGGCTACGTAGAAAACCCGGAGGGCGAAAAATTCTCCGCACCCGGCGTGATCAACAAGACGCGCGCACATACCATGATCGAAACGTACCGCACAGCGGCACAGTTTGACGCTGCAGCGGATGCGCTGCGCGGATACTGGGACACGCTGCTCTCCAACTACCACGCCGAGACCGGCGACGAGAAGGTCGACCGGATGGTCAACATCTGGAACCAGTATCAGTGCATGGTCACGTTCAACATGAGCCGCTCAGCCAGCTACTTCGAAAGCGGCATGGGGCGCGGCATGGGCTTCCGCGATTCGTGTCAGGACCTGCTGGGCTTCGTGCATATCATTCCGGAACGGGCGCGGGAGCGCATTCTGGATATCGCCGCCACGCAGTTCCCGGACGGCAGCGCCTATCATCAGTATCAACCGCTCACGAAGAAGGGAAATCTTGCAGTCGGCAGCGGGTTCAACGACGACCCGCTGTGGCTGATCGCGGGCGTGGACGCTTACTTGCGCGAAACAGGTGACTGGTCGATATTGGATGAAAGCGTTACGTTTGACTGTGACCCGGACAATGCCGCGCCGCTCATGGAGCACCTGCGCCGCAGCTTCCGGTTCATCTGCACACACCTCGGCCCGCACGGACTGCCGCTCATCGGCAGAGCCGACTGGAACGACTGTCTGAATCTCAACTGCTTCTCCGCCCACCCCGGCGAGAGCTTCCAGATCACCGGCCCCAGCGAAGGCCCGGTCGCGGAGTCCGTGTTCATCGCCGGAATGTTTGTCAAATACGGCAGGGCTTACGCCGATATCTGCCGCCATCTCGGTCTGGACGCGGAAGCGGCAGAGGCAGGCGCTGCGGGGGGGACGGATGGAAAAAAAGGCGAGATTCAG
>OGQM01002033.1_pt1 | contig 12754 bp, 10 predicted proteins | sample 1553191 | NCBI WGS metagenome assembly OGQM01 (sample SAMEA2579954, study PRJEB22360) | human gut metagenome | biome: human gut; feature: human-associated habitat; material: faeces | place: Denmark | collected 2008/2010 | reverse complement strand
CAATGCAAAGGTAACATTAATTCCTCATTTCCGCAATAGTTGTTAGCACTCTTTAGCCTAACACCCCCATTTCCTTGACATTCATCAAGTTTTATGTGCTCGCACACAACAGTCGTTAACACGTATTTCCAAGTCATTAACAATCCACATGGAAACAAACGCAAAAGCTTCCGGATTTCGAACAGAACACATTGGCACCTATCTCTCGGGAAATGACATTCACCTACAGCTAATCTTGTGAACAACGTTCATTGACTGACGAGCCGTAAAAAGTACACACCATCTTCGCCCGGCTTGAAAACAAGTCGACTACCCAAAAGGCTATTTCACTATAATCCTATAAAATAAAAGTTAGGCTCTTGCCCGCGTACGGAATGTACAATTATAGATAATTGTCATTTGTACCTTGCCTTCATCGGTATAATGAAGACTGTAAGAGATAATGTGAAGTCCATGTGCCTGAATCATTGCCGGATGCTTAATCGTTACAAAATAAATTTAGTATTACTGATGAAACACTGACAGGAAACAAAGTGTCATAGATGCGAAGACGGATACCGACATTCAATGCCGGGCATTCCGTAAATATGCTGTCAAGAGGGATCTCTTTAGAAAGGTATTAGCATTTCCCTTTCCGGAGATATCTTGTCACTATCAGATTATCTTTCTAATGCGATGCAAAGATAGTACTTATTTTCAAAAACAATGCATTGATCTATCAAAAATTTACTTTCAACCCAAATTATCATTAAAGATTTGATGTATCCTGTACTATTATCGAGCAGGCTGCTTCGAGGGAAAGCGACGGATAGAATACCGGCAAGAGGGCACAAGACATCAGGAGATCCCATAAAATGAAAATTAATTCAAATCAGTCATTAGAAAAATGTACTTTCGTTTTGTCATATTTTTGCTTTTTCTACAGCAAAAATCAAGCGACATACAGTATGATTAATTACAAATACAATCGTCTGCTTACGATATCTTAGATGAAAATCTCTAATGACCGATTTAGAATAAAATGGAATTAATGTTTGCGACCTAGTGACTATCTTGACTCCAAAACAAAAAGGCAGATTGGACTATAGTACCCTTTACCATAGTCCGATCTGCCTTTCATAAAAAACATCTATTATGACGTCTGTATATCTATCAACAATGATCCCATCGGATCAGTTTGCCATTTCTGATATGAACTTGATACGTACAAGCCGTACCTTTTCCTCTGCGGTGAGTCCGCCATCATCGTCATAGACGTCTGCTCCCTCAATGGCATCATCCACATCGTCAGTCTCGCTCTCTCGGAACCAGTCGTAGATGGCATCTACATCTTCGGGGTCGATGTTGTCCTCATTATCAAGATAGTAATTAAGATTCACTTTCATACCACTGTAAACGATCGACTCAATCTCGGTAATCAGATCGTCGAACTCCAACACCTGAGCACGTGCGATCTCATCAAGATCGATACGCTTATCAATCAGTTCGATGATCTTCAGTTTCTTCTTTGACTTATTAGGCAATGAAATCACACGCATCATATCGGCCCGTTGTATATCATTCTCATCACAATATTTCTTGATGAGTTCGATAAAAGGTTTTCCGAACTTGCGTGCCTTACCCATACCAACACCTTGGATCTGCTGCAACTCCTCAATAGTAACGGGGAAATTAGTCGCCATCTGGGAAAGCGATATATCCTGAAACACCACCCATGGGGCAAGCTTATTCTTACGGGCCACATCGCGCCGCAAGCCCTTCAGCTGAGCAAAGAGAGCCTCATCAAGTGCACTCACGCCCTCGTTGCCTTCCTCTACAGCCTCAAACTCATGATCGTCCACCACTGGAAACGGTTTGGGATTGCGCAGATACATACGACCGGCGGCCGTAAGTTTCAGCAAGCCATAATTCTCCACATCCTTACGGATAAAGCCCGAGAGCATAGCCTGACGTATCACGGGGTTCCAAATCTTCTTATCTGCCTCATCAGCCGTCTTTCCACCTCCAAACTCCGGTAGTTTGTCATGCTGATGGCGCACAATATTATCGGTGCGTCTGCCACGCACAAAATCAATGATATAAGCCTGATCAAAGTTCTCCTTCGTCGCTTTGATGGCTTCGAGCACAGCGATAAGAGCGTCCTGCGCATCCTTCGGCTTGGAAGGATGAAGACAGTTGTCACAATTGCCGCAGTTATCTTTGGGATAATCCTCCCCGAAATAATGGAGCAGGAGTTTACGTCGGCAAATAGCCGACTCGGCATAGGCTTTCGTCTCAGCCAACAGCTGGCGACCGATCTCACGCTCATTCTCCCCTTTATTTTCCATGAACTTCTCAAGCTTTTTCAAGTCCTTGGGCAGATAGAAAGCGATACAGATACCCTCACCACCATCACGGCCGGCACGTCCCGTCTCTTGATAATATCCCTCCAGACTCTTAGGAATATCATAATGAATAACGAACCGCACGTCGGGCTTATCGATACCCATACCAAAAGCGATCGTAGCAACGATGACATCAATATCCTCGCGTAGGAAAGCATCCTGTGTGGCATTGCGCTCCTCCGTATCAAGACCGGCATGATAAGGCGCCGCCTTAAAACCGTTGAGTTTCAGCTTTTGCGCGAAGTCATCCACCTTCTTACGCGAAAGGCAGTAGATAATACCACTCTTACCGGGATGCTGACGCAGGAAACGGATGATCTGACTGTCAGTATCTTCCTCAGAGAGTTTCTGACGTACCTCATAATACAGATTAGGGCGATTGAATGAGGAGCGGAACTCCGTAGCATCCATGATGCCCAGACTCTTCTTAATATCGGCACGTACCTTATCAGTGGCCGTCGCTGTAAGGGCTATGACAGGTGCATTGCCTATTTTATTAATAGTTGGACGGATATTACGATATTCCGGACGGAAATCGTGTCCCCATTCCGAGATACAATGAGCTTCGTCAATGGCATAAAAAGAAATCTGGAACGAACGGAAAAACGCCAGATGATCCTCCTTATTGAGCGACTCCGGCGCTACATAAAGGAGTTTTGTCCGTCCGCTCTTCACATCCTCTTCCACCCGATTGATAGCAGCACGGTTGAGCGAGGAATTGAGAAAATGAGCCACCCCGTCATCTTCAGTAAGACCATTGATCACATCGACCTGATTCTTCATCAGCGCGATGAGGGGTGATACGACGATAGCCGTACCATCCATGATGAGAGACGGCAATTGATAGCAGAGACTCTTACCTCCACCTGTAGGCATGAGCACAAAAGTGTTATGCCCGGCCATCAAATTACGGATAATGGCTTCCTGGTCGCCTTTGAAACGGTCGAACCCAAAATAGCGTTTTAGTTCTTCAGTCAGATTTACTTCCTTGGTCATTGATTGCGTGATTTTCTAGTTTGTAAGATGAAGGCCATAAAAGGCAAAAACAGATATGAAGCACCAGAGACTTCCCCTAGGCCCACCCGACAACGGGTCGCCCGGAGGACGGGATTCCGACTAAAGCCGGAGAGCACGATCTATCTTCCAAATGACACGGGACCTGGGAGAAAAGTTCCTGTATCCGACAATACGGACGCAGTCACCTCCTCCCATCCCAAAGGATGGCTATTTCTCTTATACGGTCTGAAGCTCCTGCAAATGAGACTTGCCAAGTTGTTCGCGTGCATAGTCCAATGTCACTTCAAAGTGATCGACCCGACGCGAAGGCATCTCATACATAGCATCAACCATAATATTCTCAACGATCGAGCGGAGACCACGTGCGCCCAACTTGTATTCCACAGCCTTGTCGACAATAAAGTCTAAAGCCTCGTCGGAAAAGGTAAGCGTCACATGATCCATCTCAAAGAGCTTCACATACTGTTTGATGATTGAGTTCTTCGGTTCTACGAGGATACGGCGCAAGGCCGCACGATCGAGAGGATTGAGATAAGTTAGTACCGGCAGACGGCCAATGATCTCTGGGATAAGACCAAATGACTTCAGATCCTGCGGCACGATATACTGCATGAGATTACCCTTATCGATATGACGGGCATTCTGCACAGAGTTGTAACCCACCACATGGGTATTCATTCGCTGTGCTATCTTACGCTCGATGCCATCAAAGGCACCGCCGCAAATAAAGAGAATATTCTTTGTATCAACATGGATGTAGTCCTGGTCAGGATGCTTACGGCCTCCCTTCGGCGGTACGTTGACCATTGTTCCCTCCAGGAGTTTGAGCAATCCTTGTTGCACACCCTCACCACTCACATCACGTGTAATGGACGGATTATCGCTCTTGCGGGCAATCTTGTCGATCTCGTCAATAAAGACGATACCACGCTGGGCTGCCTCTACATCATAATTGACTACCTGCAGCAAACGCGAGAGAATACTCTCCACGTCCTCACCCACATAACCGGCCTCGGTAAACACTGTCGCATCGACAATGGTGAAAGGCACATCCAGCAGACGGGCAATGGTACGGGCTAACAATGTCTTACCCGTTCCCGTCGATCCTACCATGATAATATTACTCTTTTCGATCTCCACGCCGTCATCATCGACTGGCTGCTGAAGACGCTTATAATGATTATACACCGATACAGCGAGGGTGCGTTTGGCATCATCCTGACCGATGACGTACTGATCGAGATATTTCTTGATTTCCTTGGGTTTGGGCACCTTCTTCAGTTTAAACTGATGATCACTGCCCATATTAGACTTTGTTGTATCGGTATCGGGCAAATCAAGTATTCCCGTCTGCCGGACAATGTTATAGGCTTGAACGGCACACTCTTCACAGATAAAGCCGTTTATGCCCGTGATGAGCAGACGTACATCCTGCTCACCGCGTCCGCAGAAACTACATACTTTCTTCTTTACCATAATTATTAATAAAGGGTATTGATGATAATATTTAACCTGAGAGCTGATGGACATTCATCTGTCCGCCAGCATTTATTTCTTACGCGTCAACACCTCGTCGATCATACCATATTCCTTAGCTTCCTCTGCCGTCATCCAATAGTTGCGGTCAGAATCTTTCCATACTTTTTCGTAAGGTGTATGAGAATGATCGGAGATAATGGTGTAGAGCTCCTTCTTGAACTTCTGGATCTCCCTTGCCTCGATCTCAATATCTGAAGCCTGGCCCTGCACGCCACCAAGTGGCTGATGGATCATCACACGGCTGTGGGGCAATGCAGAACGTTTGCCCTCCTGGCCACTGACGAGCAGTACTGCAGCCATCGAGGCAGCCATTCCCGTACAGATCGTGGCTACATCAGAGGTGATAAACTGCATCGTGTCATAAATTCCCAGACCGGCGGTTACCGATCCTCCGGGAGAGTTGACATAGATCGAGATATCTTTTCCGTTATCAACGGAATCAAGATAAAGCAACTGTGCCTGCAACGTATTGGCGGTATAATCATCGATCTCCGTACCAAGGAAGATGATACGGTCCATCATCAGACGGGAGAATACATCCATCTGTGTCACATTTAGCTGACGTTCCTCAAGGATGTAGGGATTGAGATATTGATTCTGAGCGCGTACCACGTCCTCAAGAGCTAACGAACTGATGCCCGTACGGTCCATGGCAAACTTTCTAAAATCCTTGTTCATAATGATTCTTTCTTATTACCTATTCTTATTTTTATTTACATAATATGTTTCCGATATCTCCTCTGCGAAGACCGGACAAATAATACACGATAAAAGAGGTTATCGACTCTTTTGCTGTTGATCGTATCACAAAGATACACAGAAAAGTCGATAACCTCTTATTATAGAGCGAATATTTTGCTTAAAAAAGGTTATAAGAAGAGGCTTTCGCCTCTAATTATAATGTTTTTGACCGATTGCAGTTGATCTGATCATCATCTGTGAACCATTTGGCAAACAATCTCTCCATAGGGAGAAACCGTCTTCCGATCCACATCCTACGATACACAGGATCTATTATTTATCGTTCTCTGCGAGCTTGTTGAAGTCATCAAGTGAGATTGCCTTCTTATTCAGCTTCACAGCATCCTTCACAGCAGCAGTCAGCTTAGCATCGAGGGCACGCTGAACAAAGTTGTTCACGTTCTCACGCTTCTTCAGCAGCTCATCGGTGTAATTGTCAACATACTCCTCAGGCACATTGTTCATGCCATACTGAGCGAACTGCATGCGGGCCATTTCCTTAGCAGCGTTCTTCACGTCAGCGTCCTCAACCTTGATACTGAACTGGGTAGCGAGCTTATTCTGAATAAGGCTCCACTTGAGCTCCTTCACTGAAGGCTCATAGTTCTTCTCGAGATCCTCATCACTGGCCTTCGGATTGTTCTGCTTAACAATACGCTTGAGTAAAGCGTCGGGGAAGGTCAGATCACCTACCTTCTTCTCTGCATACGCACGTACGTCATAAAGGAAGCGGAAGTCTGCACTCTTGTCAAGCTGCTCCTTCACCATTTCACCGAGTTTCTTGCGGAAATCCTCTTCTGTCTTCACCTCGTCCTTACCAAGTACCAGGTCGAAGAGCTCCTGATTCACCTCATGAGCCTTGAAACGGCTGATCTCTGTGATCTGGAAACTGAAGTCACCCGTATGAGCGGCAACTTCTTCTTTTTTGATCTTCAACAGTGAGCTTACCTCTACGTCACTCTCAGGATAAGCCTTGCGGGGATTGAAAGTGATGATATCGCCCTTCTTGGCACCATCGAAGAGCTTCTTCTGATCGTCAACCTTGATATAGCTAGGCATGAGTACAGCACCCTCAACAGTGATGCCACCCTCGAGCGTATTGCCCTCGGCATCCAGCTCGCGCAGATCACCCTTCAACATATCATTATCCTGATAGTCGTCTACCTGCTCATACTTGCCGGCACGCGATGCGATAGCGCTCACCTGATCGTCGATCACCTTGTCGTCAACAGTGATGTCGTAGTAGTCTACGGTGTCATCCTGGCCCAGAGTAACATCGAACTCAGGAGCTACAGCGATATCGAATACGAAAGTATAAGGAGCGTCCTTCTCCAGATCCTGCGGCTCCTGCTTCTCAGAAGCGAGGGGCTCACCGATCATATTGATGTTGTTGTCACTAAGATATTTCTGGAGTGACTCACCCAACTTCTTGTTGATCACGTCCATCTTCACAGCGCTACCGTACTGACGACGGATCAGATTCATAGGCACCTGACCAGGGCGGAAACCGGGGTAATTAGCCTTCTTACGATAATCCTTAAGCGTCTTCTCTACGTCTGCGCTGAAATCAGCCTCCTCGATAGTGATGGTCATCAGTCCGTTGACCTTATCGGGGCATTCGAATGAAATATTCATCTTGATTGATTAATTATATTAATTTTTATTTGATATTACTTCTGAAGTCCTTGCCTCAATATGGTGCCACAACAGCACCACCCTTTGCACGAGTTTACAATTTCGCGGGCGCAAAGTTACCTAATTTTCACCATATTACCTAATAATAAGGAGAAAAATGCAATTTTTTAACCAACAGGAATCTCTTCTGCTCTATTCTACCCTACGACCTGAAGGAAAAGTTTTATATTCCTTTATCGTCTCTTACCGTTCCAGTTCAGCAAGCAATTCCTTACGTGCCTCAAGTGCAAAAGCACGATCCTCCTCGTCGCTCTGAAACTTGCGATAGACAAAGTTCTCGCTCAGATAGTTTTTGCGGACCACTTTATTGGCGGCCAACTCTTCTGGCAGTCCCTGGAAGAGGATGCGTCCTTCGAACAGCAAATAGGCCCTGTCAGTGATAGACAAAGTCTCTTGCACATTATGGTCAGTGATAAGAATACCTATATTGCGATATTTCAGTCTCCATACAATATGTTGGATATCTTCCACTGCAATAGGGTCGACACCGGCGAACGGCTCGTCCAGCATGATGAACTTCGGGTCGATAGCCAGACAACGGGCGATCTCCGTACGACGGCGCTCGCCTCCTGACAAACGGTCACCTTTGTTCTTACGCACTTTATTGAGACGAAACTCTGCGATCAGGCTTTCGAGTTTATCAAGCTGTTGCTGATGGGAGAGCGATGTCATCTCCAATACCGACATGATATTATCCTCAACGCTCAACTTACGAAACACGCTGGCTTCCTGAGGCAAGTAACCGATACCCGCACGGGCTCGTTTGTACACGGGATATTCCGTGATCTCTTGGTCGTCAATGAACACATGACCCTCGTTTGGAATCACCAGTCCGGTAGTCATATAAAACGACGTTGTCTTACCGGCACCATTAGGTCCCAGCAAACCCACGATCTCGCCTTGTTTCACATTAAACGTCACATCCTGGGCCACGGTGCGCTTACCATAACGCTTTACTAAGCCTTCCGAATGAAGCTCCTTGTGTTTCAGTTTACCGGCAAGACGTGCCTCTACCTCCTCGGGCGAAAGTGCCGCGATCTCTTCAGGAATACGGATAGCCTGCGAGTGCTCCTTTCCCGCCTTCTTTTCTTCTGTCATCTTAAAAAATAGTTTGGGCTACAAAAATACTAAAAAATCACCGAATAACGTTTTTAATGCTAAAAACTATTGATTACGAAGCAGTTTTTAACGGATTAATGATTACTTTTGCAGTCAGAACGCCGGTTGATAAGAAGTTGGAAAAGTAGCAGTACCACGCATTTGTTTCACCACCTCCTCCCCATAGGAGATTCCACTTCCCTCCTTCATCCGGCACATCAATAAATAAAAAAAATGCTCATCTATAGACTTTTATACAAGTGGCTCACCACATTCGGCAGTTACCTCATACTCATGGGACGCTCCATCACCCGCCCCGACCGCTTCCGTATGTTTCTAAAACGATATGTGAAAGAAATGTCACAACTCGGTGTTGACTCTATCGGCATCGTACTTCTGATATCTTTCTTCATCGGAGCTGTTATCTGTATCCAGATGAAGGTCAACATCCAATCACCATGGATGCCCCGCTGGGTGACCGGCTACACCACACGTGAGATCATGCTGCTCGAATTTTCCAGTTCCATCATGTGTCTGATCCTCTCCGGAAAGGTGGGTAGCAATATCGCTTCAGAACTTGGCACAATGCGTGTGACACAACAGATCGATGCCCTTGACATCATGGGTGTCAACTCAGCCAACTATCTCATTCTGCCGAAGATCATGGGGCTGATAACTATCATGCCTTTCCTCGTCATCTTCTCCATGGCGATGGGAATCGCCGGTGCTTATGCCACAGCCTTCATCGGTCACATGATGTCACCCGATGATCTGACCCAAGGTCTGCTCCATTCGTTCAACGACTGGTTCGTCTGGATGAGTATCATCAAGAGTGAGTTCTTCGCCTTCATCATCGCCAGCGTCTCCAGCTACATGGGCTACACCGTAGAAGGCGGTTCCGTAGAAGTGGGCAAGGCGTCCACCGACGCCGTCGTCAGTTCCTCTGTGCTCATCCTCTTCTCCGATGTTTTCCTTACGCAGCTTCTCAGCTGAAAAGATGCCCAATTTTCTATAATTCTTCAACGCAACTATGATAGAAGTAAAAGATCTCACAAAATCGTTTGGCAACAAGACGGTGCTTAAAAATATCAACGCCACGTTTGAGACCGGTAAGACCAACCTGATCATCGGGCAATCCGGCTCGGGAAAAACCGTACTGATGAAAAATCTCGTCGGCCTGCTCTCTCCCACCTCGGGCAGCATTCTCTACGACGGACGCAACTTTGTCGACATGACAAAGAAAGAGCGCGTCATGCTCCGCCGCGAGATCGGTATGACTTTCCAAGGCGCTGCTCTTTTCGACTCACTCACCGTACAGGAGAACGTTCAGTTTCCTCTTGATATGTTTTCTAATAAGAACTGCCGGGAACGCGAACGCCGTACACTGGAGTGTCTTGAACGTGTAGGACTGCTTGACGCCGCCAACAAATATCCCAATGAGATCTCCGGCGGTATGCAGAAACGTGTCGCTATCGCACGCGCCATAGTCCTCAACCCCAAATATCTCTTCTGCGACGAACCCAACTCCGGTCTCGATCCGAAAACTTCCCTTGTCATAGACGAACTTCTGTCCAGCATCACAAAGGAATACAATATCACTACTATCATCAACACACATGACATGAACTCTGTGATGGGTATCGGTGAAAACATCATCTTCATCTACAATGGCCATAAAGAATGGACCGGTACGAAAAACGATGTCATGTCCGCAACCAATGAGAAACTGAATGACCTGGTCTTCGCCTCCGACCTTTTCCGCAAGGTAAAGAAAGTAGAGATGGGAGAAGATATGTCACGCAGATGAAGATTTTATGTAACTCCTATTTTTTTATCAAGATCAAGCCGAAGTATCCATTTTTTGTTTTACCTTTGCAGCCGAAATGAGACAAAACGGATAACTTTTTCTCCGACGTCTCTAAAAAAGTTGTCCAAAACCGACGACTTCCTTAAAGAGATTTATCATATAGTCTGCCAATTAAAACATCAATGGAAATCAAAAACTTCACTATCACAAAGCGGGACGGCACTGCAGAGCGCTTTAGTCTCGACAAGATCATGAACGCCATCCTCAAGGCGTTCAACTCCGTGAACGAGCCTGCCGACCTAGGATGTATATCCAAGATTATCAGTCATTTAGATATACACGAGGGTATCAAGGTGGAAGACATACAAAACCAAGTAGAAGAAGCCTTAATGAAAGAAGGGTTCTACAAAGTAGCCAAGAGCTTTATGCTCTACCGCCAACGCCACACTGAGGATCGTGAAACGATGGAGAAGCTGAAATTCCTTACCGACTATTGCGACGCTTCCAATGCTGCCACAGGATCAAAATATGACGCAAATGCCAATGTGGAGCACAAAAACATCGCCACGCTCATTGGCGAGCTACCCAAGTCGAACTTCATCCGTTTGAACCGACGCCTCCTCACCGACCGCATTAAAAAGATGTATGGTAAGGAGCTGGCCGACAAATATCTCAACCTGCTCAATCACCACTTCATCTATAAAAACGACGAGACCAGTCTGGCCAATTATTGTGCCTCCATCACCATGTATCCCTGGCTCATCGGAGGCACCACCTCCATCGGTGGCAACTCTACCGCACCGACCAATCTGAAATCGTTCTGCGGCGGATTCGTCAACATGGTATTCATGGTGTCAAGCATGCTCAGCGGAGCCTGTGCCACTCCTGAGTTTCTGATGTACCTCAACTACTTCATCGGCCTGGAATACGGCAAGGACTACTGGAAGGAAGCCGACAAGGTAGTTGACCTTTCCCTCAAGCAGCGTACCATAGACAAGATGATCACCGACTGCTTCGAGCAGATTGTCTACTCCATCAACCAGCCTACCGGAGCACGCAACTATCAGGCTGTGTTCTGGAACATCGCTTACTATGACAAACCTTATTTCGAAAGTCTCTTCGGAAATTTCTACTTCCCTGACGGCAGCCAACCCGACTGGGAAAGCCTCAGCTGGCTGCAGAAACGCTTCATGAAGTGGTTCAACAAAGAGCGCACCAAAGCCGTACTCACCTTCCCCGTAGAGACTATGGCTTTGCTGGCCAAAGATGGCGACGTCATCGACAAAGAATGGGGCGACTTCACCGCAGAAATGTATGCTGAGGGACACTCGTTCTTCACCTATATGAGTGACAACGCCGACTCTCTCAGCTCCTGCTGCCGACTGAGGAATGAGATACAGGACAATGGTTTCAGCTACACCCTAGGTGCCGGAGGCGTGTCTACCGGCTCGAAGAGCGTGCTGACGATCAATCTCAACCGTTGCATCCAGTATGCCGTAAACAACAAACAGGACTACAAGGAATTCCTCTCCGACGTCATCGACCTCACCCATAAGGTACAACTGGCCTACAATGAGAATCTGAAGGAGCTGCAACGCCATGGCATGCTCCCTCTTTTCGACGCAGGATATATCAACATCGGCCGCCAGTATCTCACCATTGGCATCAACGGACTGGTGGAAGCTGCTGAATTTATGGGGCTTCAGATCAACGACAATCCCGACTACCTGGCCTTTGTCCAGACCGTACTCGGACTGGTGGAAAAATACAATAAGCAATACCGCTCCAAAGATGTGATGTTCAACTGCGAGATGATCCCCGCCGAGAATGTGGGCGTGAAGCATGCCAAATGGGACCGTGAAGACGGCTATTTCGTACCCCGCGACTGCTATAACAGCTATTTCTATGTCGTAGAGGATGATTCCCTCAACATTCTCGACAAATTCAAGCTCCACGGTGCGCCCTACATCAAGCACCTTACTGGTGGTTCGGCACTCCATATGAATCTCGAGGAGCATCTCTCAAAGGCACAATACCGACAACTCCTGAAAGTGGCTGCCAAAGAAGGATGCAACTATTTCACATTCAACATCCCCAACACCATCTGCAACGACTGCGGACACATCGATAAGCGCTACCTCAAGGAGTGCCCTCACTGCCACAGCAAGAACGTCGACTATATGACGCGCATCAGCGGCTATCTCAAGCGCGTGAGCAACTTCTCTGCGGCACGACAGGAAGAAGCCGCACGCCGTTACTATGCCGGCAAAGAAAAAATGGCAGCCTGCGAATAAGACCACAGCAGCCCGCATCCATTCCGGACGGGCTGCTCATCCATATTATATATCGACACGATTCACCAACATCAACACCCATATTCATCATCATGCTTAAATACGTCAATACAGGGGTGGTATTTCAGGAAATACCCGATGAGGTAACCCTCGCCGTCAACATCTCCAACTGTCCCTGC
>OGQM01002018.1_pt1 | contig 12802 bp, 10 predicted proteins | sample 1553191 | NCBI WGS metagenome assembly OGQM01 (sample SAMEA2579954, study PRJEB22360) | human gut metagenome | biome: human gut; feature: human-associated habitat; material: faeces | place: Denmark | collected 2008/2010 | reverse complement strand
TACCACTGGTGTAAATTTTCTCTTTTTGACTAGTCCTATTTATATGCTAACATCAGGTGGCTAACAAATCCAACAAAGCCTAGTATAACAGTGTGTTATGTGTTTTTTCAACTACAACTTCAGCTTCCTGCTTAGTTTGGAATAACTTGGATTCTCTGACTCTGGTTCCTGCTGGAGTTTCATTGTCATTGAACTTTATGGTGCAGAAACCTGAACCGTTTCGAATAACCGTGGCTTCTCGAATATGATATCAGTTAGCTATGAAATAGACGATATCACCAAGATTGAATTTATTCATAGGCGTCCTCCTGATCCACATCAACTTCTACTGTTTCATCATATTGACTTTCTTCATACTTTTTGCAAGACTTGTTCATCTTATATAGAATATATTCTTTACGTTCATTCAAATCCAGATTGCATCCAAGCTCATACGCAATATCATCAATTGATTTGTCTTTATCACGCTTACTGATGCGATTCTTATCTTTCATGATTTCATCAATAACATCAGCATTCTTGATTTTAGTCTTTAAAACAACCTTTTCATCCAGTGAATACCAGTAATCACGCTGTAAATAATAGTAATCATGGAAAACAGGGGATGTTCTAAGAAGATTATCAAGCTGAATCTGCTCATCATGTGTCAGCTGAGTTCTTGGGGTTCTGAAAAGATGCTCTTCGGTTTCTATAGATGATTCATCATCCGAATTTCTTTGCTCTCTGTACGCATTGAAACAGCCTGTAGTAATCATTGACTGTAAGGAACGGAAATCATACTGCATATTATCTTGACCAAATACGCGAGCTAATACATCCACGTATTTAAAATCCGCAGGTACAGTTACCTTACGAATTGCAGGATTGTTCCGTTTCAGAGCAAGAACGTAATTTAAAGCCAGTTTAGGTGAATTGAAGTAGTTAAGAAGGTCTGAATCATACATCGTATCAATAACCAGATAAAAATTCTTGTTATTGTGTCTAGACTTGGCAATTACTAAGGAGCGTTCACCCATGTGCATATCCGTATTTCTGTCACGATAAGCCTGACGAATGTAATACAGCCTTCTAGGTTTGACTCCCGTCATTTCACTGGTTACATCAACTCCATATTTGAAAACCAGATACTCAATCCAGTCAAGGAATCTATTTGTTGTTCTATGGTTTCCAGACCAGCTTTCTTCATTCTCGTCTGGAACAAAGTCTCTTGTAAGACATGCAGGCTTGCTATTTACAACATTATTACACTTAGGGCAGAAGGCACGTCTTGTTGTTAAGTGGATAAATACTCGATAACCATCAATGTTCAAATCCTCATAAACAGTTTCAACAAAGCCATGAGCTATATATTTGCCTGTACATCCATCAGAATCACAGTCTTTTCCAGTAGAGTCCAGAAGATTTTTAGCCTGTACGTGAATAATATTATGTTTTTTGTCTACTTTGGCACTAAGAAACTCAATATCGGCCAAAGCTTTAATCTTGATCTGCATATTTGTTCCTTCATCTTCCTATTTACAACTATATGATAACAGTTTTCAGAAGCCTTGTACATACAAAAACACTGATTTTTGCAATACGGTTAATTTCTTATTCTTGATTTATTATGAAGATGTGATCAGGGATGAGAAAGTCTCTGAGAAGTAACAAAGGAGGAATAAGATATGTTACCTGTAGAATTTTTACCCGATGTTGATGAACTTCCTGTTAGCTGGATGAATCGACTAGCTCTTGCAAATGGCTTTATAGACGTCAATGATATGCTTAGAAGTTACCGTATTATTGATGGAAAGAAAGTCGTTCGTCATCTTGATTATTTCCCGAAAGTGCTTGGATTGATTTCAGACAATACTTGGTCAAAAAGTATACTTTCAATCTACAAGCAGGATGTTAAAGACCAGTACGACATCATTCCATACCACAATGATGAACATCTATGTGTATGTCCAGAATGTATGAAAGAAGATATGACTCGATTTGGACACATTGTCTATCACTTTCAGCACCAGTATCCAGGTTCTTTTACATGCTGGAAGCACAAATGTATTTTGGAATATGTACAGCCTGACCAGCGTTTTATTCAGGATATGAACCGAATGGAATTCATCCCAATCAAAGGCTCATATGACAGAGATACTGAATTCAAGATGTTTTCAACTTGCTATTCAAAGGGTTCTATCTTCTACAAAATCGTAAGATACCAGCTTGAAGTACTTATGCGCGACAAGCATCTGACAGACAACGAAGTAGTTGAAGCCTTTAGATGTAAAGGAGATGAAGAAGAACTGCCAATGAAGGTGGTACAGATGATTCACACCAAAAGTGTAGACTACTTTACCTTTAGAGAACAGCGTGTACTTCTTCAGCTTTTATTCGATGATTATCCACGTTATGTTTCGTTCTTTTCCAAGATTGATCCAGTACATATGATTGGTTATCGACGTAGAAAAGTTTCAAATGGAATGTTTTTGATGACTGTTCGCAATGAACAACGTCGTAGAGCAAGACGTTATAGAAAGAACACTAGAAAGAGAATCCGCCGTGCTGTCAATAAAAAACGACACCAAAATAAACGAGGGTAGGGGTAAAGGCTTTGGAGCCTCCTATCTTCCGTGGATCCAGACAAGAGAAATCAGTAGTATTGGGACTTGCTCTAACCCAAAGGATTGGAAAACAGGACGCACTGTTGAGCTTCTATCACAGGGAGAAGCCTATTACTGGCATATCCTGAGATGGAATGATGAAATCGAGGATATTCGTGAACAGTATCCTTTAGACCTTGAAACGACATTGGAAATCTGTGACGACTATAACGTGAAACATCCACGAAACCGTCATACGTATATGACATCCGATTTCTACGTTACATACAAGGATGGCAAAGAAAAAGTGTTCAGTGTGAAACCATCAAGAAATGTGTTGAAAAAAAAGCGTGCCAAGGAAAAGCTCGCTGTCGAAAAGGTCTACTGGGAAAAATTCAGACATGTACCGTTTGAAATCGTCTACAAGGATGAAATGAATATTGTTTTAGCAGAGAATATACGTATGGTATGTATGTTCTACGATTTATCCAGTGTATTTGATGAAATGTCCATGCTGAAACATTATATTGCAACAAAAAAAATCCAAGTTGATATGGAATCAGAACCGCTTGATTTCCAGTATTTGCTTGAGATTTACAGGGATGTATTACCCGAAGTGAAAGGAGGCAGCTTAGTATGCTCACAACATTAAACCTGAAAGTAGGTTCCATTCTTCATGATATGGAACAAAACATTGATCATAGAGTAATCTACATGAATAAAGATTACTTAGTAACGATTCTCATCAATGATTCCAAAGGAAAAATCGAACTTAACGAATGGCATCTTGAAACAATCCAATATTTCATTGCTAAGAAAGAAATTGCAATTCGTGAATCTAAACATGACAAAGTGTTTGACTTTGATGTTTTATCGGAAAAATCAAAAGAAACCTATCTACGTAACAAAGATATTGTTGAAACAGTCGGAAATATCTACGGACCGTGCTACTTTTACTTAGAAACCAAGAAGCCTAAACCATGTCTTAATGAGTTAAGCAATAAATACGGTATTTCACCAAAAAGCGTTTTTCTTATTGTTAAAAGATACTTGATGAGTGGTTTAGACCCATTCTCCTTATTATCTCAAACAGGAAAGAAGAGCAAAAGTGGTCTACATTATTCCACAAAAACAGGTCGTCCGCCTATGTTTGAACAGGGTATTCCCTTAACAGATGAACTGCGTGAAATCTTTGATGACTGCTGTAAACACTATTTATCTGGCAGAGAAAAGTCTTATACAACGACTTATGATTGGATGCTTACAAAGTATTTCACAGCTCGTGTAGAAACACAGACTAGTGATGGTGTCGTAGTTCAGAACAGACTGCTTCCAATTGATCAGCGTCCAACAAAAAGCCAAATGGAAAACTATATTGTTACTCATACATCAGCTAAAGCACGCCGTGTATGCAAAACATCCAAACGTGAATACAGAAACGATGAGCGTATGCTTGTTTCAGACAATCTTCTTAATGTGCATGGTCCTGGAGATTTGTTCGAAATGGATGAAGTTGAAATGGATGTATCCATTGTCAGTGAAGTTGATCCAACAAAGGTAATCGGACGTCCAATCGTGCATGCAATGGTTGATGTCTATTCACGAATGATTACGGCAGTATCTGTTTCTTTGGAGAATAACTCAGTACTTGGCTTCACAAACTGTCTTTTGAACCTTGGTGAAGACAATAAACAGCTTTGCAGGCGTTACGGCTTGGAGCTAAAAGATGGCTTGTGGGACATCAATGTTTTGCCAAACCGACTTCGCAGTGACCGTGGTTCTGAATATCGTTCCAAAGAGGTCAAACGTATCTGCAACGAGTTGAACATTACTCTTGAGTTAGTGCCACCAGCTATGGGGTCACTGAAAGGACAGGTAGAACAGCTCTTCCACCAGTATCATTCAGTGCAGAATGATTTACTTGAAGGAAAAGGCTTGATTACCAAACGATATGACTCAAACCACCATAGGCATGCGGTCCTTACATTGGATGATATCTGGGTATTCGTAATCAATCAGACAATTGCTCACAACATGATGACAATGAGCCAGTATCCAATGACAAAGGATATGTTAGAGAAGTCAGTACATCCCATTCCGTTAGAGTTATGGGACTACGGTTGCACTAAATATGGTGCTCCAAGACCAATTGTCAACCTTGACCAGTTTGAGTATTCAATTCGTAAAGAAGTACGTGCTCGTATAACCCGTAAAGGTATTGAATGGAATGGTTTGTATTACATTGCAAATGATCCTTGGCTTGCAGAACAAATCACCAAGACTAGAAGAAGTTCGGTGCCTTTGAAATGTCGTCTTGATGAAAGAAATATAGGCTCTTTATGGTACATTGCAGACAATCGCCTTGTAAAAGCAACCTTGAATGAGAATCGAGCAGGAAACTATGAGTTCAACGGTATGTCACTTCGCAACTACGAAGAATACAAGACCAAGAAAAAAGAGCTTGTAATGGAGAAAGCTCAGGAAGACCAAGAGATTCGCTGTGCAAGACGTATGGGAATGCAGGCAACCTTGGATGATGCTGTTAGAGTTGCAAATCATACGGCACCAAATGATGATAAGACCAAAAATATCCGTCATAACCGTAAAGAAGAAAGCATCCTTGTATTAGAGGCAAACTCAATTGGAGCACGTTTGAACACAGATGATGCACCATCTCTGATTCCTTTGAAAAATGAGGAACCAGAACCTGAAGCCTTGTCAGAGCCTGAATCAAATGAAGAAACTGAAAGTATGACCTTTGAAGAAGCCCTTCAAAAGATTAAACAAAAAATGTAGGAGGTACAGTTATGAGAGAACTGAACTGGGTCTACTACTACTCAAATGTAGAGAAAGACCAAAATCAATATACCCATGAAGAATGTACTCGTGTAGGTCCTGTTGATGCTAAATATGTAAAATCATCCAATAGGGACTTCAACAATAACCCGTTCATTGAAGCACTTCCAAGACCAAGAGATGGAAACGTCCTTTTGAACGCATATACAGTACCTATTCCAAGTTTGGATGCTGACGATTTGAGCAAGATGTCTGTGAATGAGCAAAAAGCAACTGTAGTTAGCTTGAAAAATCTAAGACTGCCTTTATCGTTCCAAAAACAGCTTGAATTCATCAACTACGATGTAATCGTTAGCTCCTATATGCTTCGCAAATCCTATGTCTGGGACACAAATGCTATTGGCGAGTCAACTGACAAGAAACTCATCAAAATGAAGGGCAAAATCGAAGATAGTGCCCCATCTGAGTTTGCCTTGCTAGGCTATTCAGGATGCGGCAAATCATCTTCGTTGAAGCAGTTGTTCGATAACATCCCGCAGGTAATCATGCACCATCCAGATCCTGGAACTTCGATTCCACAGATTACATATCTGGTGGTAAGTTGTATGCCAAACAGCAACTTTTCAACCTTGTATAGACAGATTGGAGAAGCCATTGATAATGCTTTAGGAAACCCCGAACCTATCTATGAAGTCATGATTAACAAGAAGTGCAAAAGCCTTGCAGACAAGCAATTAAAAGTCTGCCAGCTTATCGAAATGTTCTCGATTGGAACCATCGTTATGGACGAAATCCAACTTATCGACTTCAACTCCAATAGAGAAAACAGCTATGAAGCTCTGTTAGGCATCGTCAACAAGACAAAGGTAGCCTTGAGCGTAGTTGGAACAGATGAAGCCTACAAGAAGCTGTTTACAATGCTTAGAAATGCACGTAGAGCAGGTGACTTCATTGACGCTTCTGCATATACGACTGACAAGGATTATTTCAACATGCTGGTGAATATGCTTTTGACTTGGCAATGGCTGGATACACCGATTCAATGGTCCAAGGAACTTTCAGACACTTTGTATGAGTGCTCAGGTGGTATCATTAACATGCTGATTTGGTTGTACAAATGGATCATGCTAGAATACATTGACAGCAAGTCCAAAGGGAAGATTGAGAACATCGACAAGAAGTTCATTGTGCGTGTTAACAACAAGCATTTCAAACAGTTGAAAGGTGCTATCGACATTGTTAATCAGGCAAGAACTGAAGAACTTGAAGATGAACGTATTCTTACGATTGCTGAGGATGAGAAGAACAAATATCAAATGCCTGAATCCAACATCAGCAATATGGTTTATGAGAGCAAGATGATGACAAAGGTCATCGACTTGGTCCGTGAAATCTATGTAGAGTTTGACTCTGACTCAATTGGCAAAGCAACTCGAATGGTTTTAGAAGAAGATGTCAATCATCGTCTGAAGCCACATGAAGTAGCTAAACAGGTGATCGCCATTCTAAATGAGGAGCCTGTAAAGCCAAAGAGAAAGGCTACAAGAAGAACTCCTGCATCGAAGAACATCTGTGATTACATTACAGATGATAACTAACAAAGAGACTTTGTGTTTCTTTGTTTTTTTATGCTCACCAAGGCATAAGAACCTTTTACTTTGGCATAGGTAATACACAATACTTTTCTATAAGAAACTTTTAGTTTGATTGCATAGAACTGTATTGCTTTTCTATAAGAACTAATGCTATATAAACTTATATAAGGCAAACTATGTCAAGTAAAATAAATTAACCTAAGTCTAATTATATAAGATATACTTTATAAGAAGACTTATATACTTATAAAAGACTAAACATTATCTTAGGTGATGCTTAGTTTACTTAAGTAAAAACACGAAAGTTTCTTATAAGTGATGCTTAGTTTTACTTAGGTGATGCTTAGTTTCTCTGTTTCATGTAAACGTAACGCTTAGTTTCACGAATACAATAACACTTCGCATAATCTATCTTATGTAATTTTAGTAGAATCAAAATAAAAGCAGATCTTTAATAAAATTAAAAAGAATCTGCTTTTTTTATACGCATAATATAATGGATATGTCTTAGTAAGATTCATTTATTAGAATAATAGACTATTTTGTAAAGTATTGATTCAATTAATCTATATTATGATAAATGAATCTATGCATTAAAAATCTTTTCATGGTATAAAAACATTAATATAGATTTATAGCTTATCTAAGAGATTCTCTGATTTGAATCAAGACGTAGAGTTTGTCCATCTTTTTTTATTTCACGGTAAATCAGAGAGTCCATCAATCTCTAGTTCTTACATAATATAGAGATCCTAGCATCACTTCAATAATGATATATGGGATTGTCATTAAATATGCTGAATATGGATGTAGATCTGATGCAGCATACTGTATATCTTCAATTTGAAGTTTACCTGACTGGATTTCTTCAATCTTAGTTTTATACATATGAACACGATACGGACAAACAATAGCTAATATAATCATAATTGTTAATAGAATGCGTCCTGGCTTTTTAAAAATGTCCATACTTTTCAACTCCTAAATATTTGTATTAGTATATCACAGCTCATTATGTGAAGCACTTCACAAATACTCTTTTAAATCATTTAAACAGTTTAGTGCATCTTTTCTTCCAATATCATAAATTTCTTGTAGATGATTTGGATCCTTTTCAATCATTGCACACGCAATTGGCTTAGATGGTCGAATCACGAAAATGCGCCCTTCCCTTTCTAATTGTTCAATTCGATCTAGTGTTTCATTATATACAATATGCCGATTTTCTAACGCTTTCTGTAATTTAGGATATTCTTTGAAAGCTTTCTTTAAAAGATTAATATATTTCATTGGCTTTTTTCGATATGATTTATCTCTTGTTAGTACTACAACTGTTTTACAAGATCTTTCTAACATCCAATCAACTGGAATCGAATCGCTCACACCACCATCTAATAATTCATAACCATCTAGTTTCACTGGTTTAGAAACAATCGGAATCGATGAAGATGCACGAATCCATTCAATATCTATGGCATCTCCATTTTCAATTTCATGATAAATAGGTTTTCCAGTATGAATATCTGTACATACTAAAGTAAATCGTAATGGATTTTCTTTAAATGTCTTTGTATCAAATGGATCTAGAATCGTTGGTACAATCCCATATGCGAATTCTTTGTTGTATAAATCTCCAGTTTTTATAAAACTCTTTAATCCAGAATATCTAGGATCTCTACAAAAACGTTTATTGTAACGTAATGCACGTCCTATTTGTCTAGACTTAATATTACATCCAAATGCTGCACCCGCACTCACACCAACAACTTGATCAAAATCAATGTGATTTTCCATAAACACATCAATAACACCACATGTATACATTCCTCGAAAGCCTCCGCCTTCAAGAACTAATCCTTTGTTTTTTTTCATAATTATCACCGCAAAAATTATACAACAATGTGAACTAAAAAGAAAAGGACTTATTCAAGTCCTATCTTAAATGAATTTGATTTTCCAAAAGCCTTTGAATTCATATGCACAGTAAATGGTTTGGTACTTTTATCAGTATAATCCGGCGCCGCATTTTCAAAATGAAATTCAATTTCTGCATTAATTGTTTGTTTTTTACCCAAAAAATAAAGAATATAACCAGTTATATTTGTTGCTTTAAAATGCTGTGTTTTAGGAGCCATACCATTGGTCGTAAAATCATGATTTTGAATTTCTTCCATACTACTAAATTCACCCTTATTCGCTAGATCAATACCATCAAGTGTTGCACTAGGCGTTAAATATGGAACAATGATACGTTTATCTGTTTTATTTTCATAACAGATTTTAATATTTTTTAATACTGTTTCATTATTCTCATAAACATATTTTGCCTTTGAAGCATCTACACGAATTTTTAAAGTATCATCCTCAAAAAATGTATATTTTAAAGACTTAGAATTTTTAACATTCTTATCGCTTGCTTCACGAATTTTAAAAGCTTTAAAAGGTAAGAATTGCTTTTTATTATTGAAAGATAATCCAAGATTCTTTTGATTATTATTTGGGAATCCGATATAACCGTAAATATACGTATTCTGGCCTTTATTAATCACATAAGAAGGTGTGGATTGATATTTATCGATAACACTGATTTCTTTTTCATTATCATCCGTTACTGTATAATAAAGATTTTTTGTATCATAAGGCTTTTTTCCTTTGTTTTCAATACTTGCCAAATAATAGTAGTATGTAGAGTTATCTGAATCATTTGTGATTGTTAAAACATCTAATAATTTACAAGATACATTCTTCTTTAAAAGAACATTATTTTCTGGTTTAGAACAACCAAATAACGATAAAGATAAAACACATACACATATCATACTAATGATTTTTTTCATGATTTTCTCCTATGGATTGCAATTTTGACAAGGAGAATACCCCTTGTTTATCAATACATCTCTTGATTCATTTGTTTCAATTTTGTTTGCATCCTTCATTAATTTAACACTTGAACACGTTGGCTTATGAAACTTATGCGTATTTACATTTAATACGTACGTCATATTTTCTTCATCAGCCTTATATTCTTTTATAATATTTTCATTTGAACGACTCGAATCGCCCGTTTTATAATCAATTTCTATACCCGGTTGTACGTTATAACAAAATACGTTAAACGAAACACCTTGACCTTTATCTTCAATAGAATACGCTTCAATCTGAACGCCATCCGCAATTAAATTGTCTCCATCATATATTGGTGTTACACGATACAAAACATGATGATTTGTCTTTTTAATATAATTTGTAACCTCATTTTCAAAAGGTAACATTCCCTCAACATTTAAATAACGAGTTCCAGTTATCAAATTCTTACGGTTTGCATTTTCGCCCGTTAACTGATAACCAATCAAATGACAACGATTATATAAGTATTTACCATCAATTCCCTTATATCGAACCGTATGCCATCCAGTAGGTTTTACCATTCCAATACTACCACGTTTTGTCGTCGGCATTAAATCTTTTGAAACATTCGCAAATGCTACTTGCGGACGATTGAGTGAATCCAGATTTGAATAGGATTCAAAACTCTTTTTATTCATATCTTTTGAATTGAATTGAGGCTCATTATCATGAATCTCAATATAAGGATTTCCATTGTATTCTGGAATATCATCAATTTCATAAGCTGAAATTGGCGTTATAAGAGTTGCAAAAATTAAGACAATGGATAAAATAATTTTTCTCATAAATTTTCCTCACATAATCGACATGTATAATGTCAATATAACTTATATACTAAAACCATGAAAGGAGTGAGTGATAAAAAACATAGTACGCATTTATCGTTCGAGTCAAAAAATATAATAAACCCCTTATGTACTATGTTTTTAGATGTCAAACGACATCTTTTTTTATAATTCTAATTTTTTAAATACAGCCTCACGCGCCATTTTTTCAAATTTATCTTCTAACGGTTTTAAATCACTATATTTAAAATCAGGATTTCTTTTTTGAAGAGCTTTTGAAATCACAAAATCTGCAACCTCAGGATTTTTAGGTAATAAAGGACCATGTAAATATGTACCTAAAATCTTTCCATCATAGAAGCCTTCATAACCAGCACCAAAACTATTTCCATATCCCTTACAAACTTTCCCTAAAGGATGCGTTACATTCAATGTTTGACCACCATGATTTTCAAAACCAACAATACGCGTTTTTAAACCATCTAAATTAGCATCAATCACAATATTTCCAATACAACGACTTCCAGCTTTACCTGTATCCGTATAGTAATCATAGAACTGTAAACCAGAAATTTTTTCATTATTAGCTGCAATATAATATTGACCAAACAATTGATAGCCCCCACAAATCAAAAGAACAAACGTCTTTTCATCCATAGCCTTTTTTATATTTTCCTTACGCGATAATAAATCAGGAATCAAACTAATTTGTTCCTTATCCGCACCACCACCTAAGAAAATTAAATCATATTTACTTAAATCTTTTTCTTCACCGATATCACAAGTATCCAGCTCAAAAGGAATATTACGATCTAAACAACGCTTTTTTAGAACCATCATATTTCCTTTATCCCCATAAAGATCCATGATATCATGATACATCCAAACTACTTTCATAGACCCATCTCCTTCTTGATCGCATTACGCGTAGGAAGTAATGCTGTATATGTCGCAATCGCATAAGTTTTGCGCTTTGTAGCTAATGCAGCTTTCACGGCAATATCCAAAGTATCTACGACACTTAGAGGACCTTTATAACCACCATAATAAATTCTTAAAGCCATATCATTTGCACGTAGACCCGTACAAATAATTTCTTTTGTGCTATCCTTCATGATTTTTTCAAAGAAAGTATCATAAATCCAACTGACATCTGTACCATCTTGCTCACGATCATTTAATACAATCACAATTGTCTTATCTGATTCATCTTTTTCAATGACCTTCATCACTTCATTTGCTCCCGTAGGATTTTTAACCAAGTTTAAAATACAAGTTTGATCATTAACTTTAAATGTTTCATTTCTTCCTGCTGGTTGAGGCGCATGACTAAATACAGATTTAACACAATTGCTAGAAATGTCATAGTTTTTTGCGACATCTAGAACAACAGCACAATTATACATCGAATACATTCCTTCATACGGAGATTTATAATTGATTCCACCACTTGAGAATGTTTCTTTATCCAAATCAATATCTCTTAAACAAACATCCATTTCCGGTGTTTTAAAATCGCATTTTGTACAATGAAATTTACCGATATGTGAATATTGATAATAACTATATTCAAGTCTAGCACCACATTTAGGACAGAACTTTCCTTCGCTTGCTTCTTTTGTAGTTTTTACTGAATATTTATTTTCATCTATACCAAAATAAGAAATAGATGCATTCTTCGCAACTAATTTTAAACGAACAACATTTGGATCATTCCCATTTAAAATTAAACGCCCCCTATATTCAGGTAATACCTTTTCAATTGAATCAATCAATTGCTCCATTTCACGAGCACGATCCAATTGATCACGGAAAAAGTTATTGACCACAAAATCTGTAACAGGAATAAAAGGAAGAATGTGTCTAACATTTAATTCATCACACTCTAAGACAACTGCATTGGCTTTGACTTCACCATTCAATTTACAATTTGTAAGCAAAGTAGTGACAATACCAGCCTTTAAATTGTCTCCCTTACGATTTGAAATAACGTTATATCCCGCATTTTGAAATAAGTCCGTAATCATATTTGCGGTACTCGTTTTACCATTGGTACCCGTAACTAAAATGACAGGCCCATTAAATTTTAACTTTGTTAATATATTTTTATCGACTTTACAACCAATCGAACCAGGCA
>OGQM01002014.1_pt1 | contig 12820 bp, 10 predicted proteins | sample 1553191 | NCBI WGS metagenome assembly OGQM01 (sample SAMEA2579954, study PRJEB22360) | human gut metagenome | biome: human gut; feature: human-associated habitat; material: faeces | place: Denmark | collected 2008/2010 | reverse complement strand
GCTATAATCTCGGGCGACAGCCCGCAAAAAGGCTCCCCATCAGGGGAGCTGGCCGAGCCTGCGAGGCCTGAAGGGTTCCGACGGGCTGTGTGTTGCCACCCGTTTTCGGTCAACCACCCGCCCACTGCGAAGGGGCGGGCTGCCGCCCTCCCTTGCCCCTCTCGTGCACAACGATTCACGGCAGTCCGTAGGGGCCGGGCATGCCCGGCCCGCAACTTTGCTATGCCCACCATCAACGGGCATTCACCCACTAACTCCCGCGGCGGCCTGGGGGCAGGCCGCCCTACGTACCCTTTTTAAGGTGGCTTGTAGGGGAGGGGGGACCCCCTCCGCGGGGCGTCGGGGACGCCGCCCCCTACAGCCTTTACCCACTACCCTTTTGCCTGTTGTAGGGGGGATTTATCCCTCCCGGCAAGGCGTTCCTCACACCTCGATCTTCTCATCCTCGGCAAAATCGCGTTTCGCGGTCTGGCCTAAAATCTCATGCCAGCGCATGGGCGAAATCCCGTCCCCCGGGCGCTTGGTGGTGAGATTTTCCTCGGTGAAAACCTCACCCGCCTTGATTTCCCGGGCGGCCACAATGCTCTTGCGGGCAACGGCCTTGTTGGGGGCTTCGCTGGCGGTCAGGTGCTTGTGGCCGTCGCCGAGGGCGGCTTCTACGTGGCGCACGGCCAGCACCATCGCCGCAAACTCGGCGGGGTCCAGGCTGGCCTTCTGGTCGGGGCCGGGCAGGGATTTGTCCAGCGTAAAGTGCTTTTCAATGACCTGCGCGCCCAAAACCGTCGCGGCTACGTCGCATTCCCAGCCGGGCGTATGGTCGGACAGCCCTACCGGCAGACCAAACTGGTCGTACAGCTCGATCATGGCGGTCAGATTTGCGTCCTCGTAGGGCGTCGGGTACTGCGTGTTGCAGTGCAAAATCGTCACCTCGGGGCAGCCGCCGTCATCCAGCACGCCCAGCGCATCGGTGATCTCGTCCAGTGTGCTCATGCCCGTGGAGAGCAGCACCGGCGTTTTCTGCGCGGCCATGGCCTCGAGATACGGCAGGTTCGTGATCTCGCCGGAGGGGATTTTTAAAAGCGGCAGACCCAGCGTGCCCAGAAACTTCACGCTCGGCACGTCAAACGGCGCGCTTAAATACTGGATGCCGATGGAATCGCAGTATTCCTTTAATTCTTTATGCGCCTCAAACGAGAAATGCAGCTTGCGGATCATCTCCAGCTGGCTCTCGGCGGCATCGGTGGTCTGCTTCTGGTACTCGGCCTTCTCGGCAAATTTGCTGACCACCAGCTCGGGCACGGCGGTCTGATATTTTACAATGTCCGCGCCGCATTCTTTAGCAACGCGGGCCATCTCCTTGGCCATTTCCAGACTGCCGTTGTGGTTGACCCCGGCCTCGGCTATGATCGTTACAGGCATAGGTAAAAACCTCCGGTTTTTATAGTGAGGAGTGAGAAGTTAGGAGTGAGGAGTTTTTGGTTTCAGCTGAAAGCTCCGTTTTATGTGTCACTCCTCATTCCTCACTCCTAACTCCTCTCTTTTCTACTGCTGATTCTCCAGCTTTCTTCTCATCTTCTCCAGCTCTTCCAGCTGGCCCATATCCATCCAGCTGCTCTCGCTGATGGGATAGACGCCGACCTTCTCCCCGGCCCGGCGGTAGCGCTCGATCACATCGGGGAAACCGATCTTCTCGCCGTCGCGCATTTCCTCCACGACGCGCGGCTCCACCACGTAGACGCCGGTGTTCGTCAAAAAGTCCAGCTCGGGCTTTTCGCGCATGGCGGCAATGCTGCCGTTCTCGCCCAGCTCCACCACGCCGTAGGGCACGGTGTAGTGCTTGAACGCGCAGATCATCGTGACCAGGTTGCCGTGGGATTTATGGTACTCATAAATGTCGCCGAAGTCTACATCCAAAAGCGTGTCACAGTTCGTAAAAAAGAACGGTGCTTTGATTTTTCCTTTCAGCAGGCAGAGCCCGCCGCCGGTGCCCATGAACACTTCCTCGTCGGCAAAGTCCACGTTATAGTTCTTTTCCAGCTCATTGAAATAGGATTTGATCATGCCCTTTTTGTAGTTCACGATCATCGTGAAATTGTGGCAGCCGAAGTCCCGGAACCGGTCCATGATCAGCTCGGCAATGGGCTGCTCGCCCACGGGGATCAGCGGCTTGGGCAGAATTTTTGTGTACGGGTACAGCCGCGTGCCCAGCCCGCCCGCCATCATCACAACGGGAATATCGACCTGCTTGCGGTTGTCCAGATCCAGGCCGTGGGCAAAGATGATGTCGGTGATGATGCCGCGCTTGTTCAGGACCGGCAGCGCGTCGATGCAATGCTCTTGCAAAATGCTGCGGGCCTTGCCGCGCTCGGACACCAAGACGCTCAGCGGATGATAGTTGGCCGCGTGGTCCACGGTCTGGTCCGGTGTGCCGCCGCGCAGGAAAAACTTGCGGATGTCACCGTCGGTGATGACGGCCTTCAGATGTCCCTCCGGTGCAATGAACAGGATGCGCTGGCCGGTCTCGTCCAGCTTGCGCAGCGTTTCCAGCACCGTGGCGGTGGGCGCAATAAAAAGTTCTTCTACTTTTATCAAGGGTGGTCCCCCTTTGACGTTTATTAAAGCCTTCCCCTGAAGGGGAAGGTGGCGCGCAAGCGCCGGATGAGGGGTGAGTGTGTCTCCGCCGCCCGGAAATGGGCTGCGGCGTGGACTTTGCCCTCATCAGTCCGCTTCGCGGACAGCTTCAGTCTCCGTGCCAAGTGCCGCCTACGGCGGTTGCACTCCGACACGCGCCTGCGGGCGCAGCCCCGCGGGGGAAGCCTTTTACAGCCCCAGCACCGCTTCGATCACGCGGTCACAGTCCTCAAAGGACAGGTTCGTGGAGCAGGGCAGGTTGACAATATACTTGCGGTAGTCCAGCGCCTTGTCCAGACCGTAAGCCTCGTTGCGGGGGTAGTCGGCCTGCTCATGGATGAGCGCCCACACCGGGCGGGTCTGGATGTGCTGCGCCTGCAGCTTCTCGATCACGGTGTCGCGGTCCAGCCCGGAATCCTTCAGATACAGGCTGAAGAACCAGTGGTTGGAGCGGCACTCCGCCTCGCGGAAGGGCAGGATGCGCAGCCCCTTCACGCCGTCCAGCGCGGCCACATAGCGGTCATACAGCGCCTTTTTGTGGGCGATGAAGCCCTCAAGCCGCTCGAGCTGGGCAAGCCCTAAGGATGCCTGCACGTTCGTCATGCGGTAGTTGTAGCCGACCTCATCGTGCAAAAATTGCAGCAGATCGGTCTTGGCCTGGGTGGACAGATGCTTGGCGTGCTCGGCCCAGTCAGCGTGGTTGGACACGACCATGCCGCCTGCGCCGGTGGTGATGATCTTGTTGCCGTTAAAGCTGTAGCAGCCGATGTCGCCGATGGTGCCCGCAAACTTACCGGCAAACGGGCCGTCGGTGCAGCGGGTGCCGAGCGCCTCGGTGGCATCCTCAATGACGATGAGGCCGTAGCGCTTGGCTATCGCCATCAGGCGGGGCATGTCGGCCATGTTGCCGAACACATGCACGACCTCCAGTGCCTTGATGTGTGCGCCGGTGGCTTTGTTGTACAGCCTGCCGTCCCGCAGCTCGCAGCGGTTCGCACAGAAATCCTCGACGGCGTCGGGGTCAATGCACAGGGAGTCGTCGCAGCCGATGAAGATCGGCTCCGCGCCGACATAGCGGGTCAGCGGGTTGACGGCGGCGATAAAGGTCAGCGTCGGGACGATGACCTCATCCCCGCGGGTGATGCCGGCGGCCATAGCGGCCAGATGCAGCGCGCTGGTACCGGCGTTGCAGGCCACGGCGCGGGGCATGCCCACGTAAGCGGCCAGCGCTTCCTCGAACTCTGTGACCTTGCCGCCGCTGGTGGACACCCACCCCGACGTGATGGCCTGTCCGGCCAGCTCGGCCTCGCGCGCGCCGAAATTCGGAACCGAAAGAGAAATAAATTCAGACATGGTACTGCCTCCAAACTCTATCCTGGTGCCCGCCGTGCAGCGGCGGACGGAATTTTACAAATATTCTATTTTATTATACCGCGTTTGCAGGATAAGGGCAAGAAAAAGATGCGATGGACTTTCTGTATCTTTCCCCCGGGGAAAGCCCGTTTTCCCGTTGACAAACCTTCTCCCTTGCACTACTATAAGTACTGAATATAAAGTATAAAATAGGGGGTTTACCATGAAATACGGTTTTATCGGCTGCGGCAACATGGGCGGGGCTGTGGCGCGCGCGGTCTGCAAGGGCGCCGGGTCCGGCGATGTGCTGCTGGCCAACCGCACGCCTGCCAAGGCACAGGCGCTGGCGGACGAGCTCGGCTGCGCCTGCGGCACGAATGAGGAGGTCGCCGGCATCTGCAACTTCATCTTTCTGGGCGTAAAGCCCCAGATGATGGCCGACATGCTCGACGAGCTGACCCCAACGCTGGAGGCCCGCGCCGAGAGCCGCCCCTTTGTGCTGGTCACGATGGCGGCGGGCCTGTCGATGCAGCAGATCCGCCAGATGGCGGGCAGCGGCTATCCCATCATCCGCATGATGCCCAACACCCCCGTGGCGCTGGGCGACGGCATGATCCAGTACTGCTCTGACGATGTGGAGCCGGAAAAAATGGCCGAGTGGCTCACCGCCATGGCCCCTGCAGGCCGTCTGGACGCCGTGCCGGAGAGCCTGATCGACGCCGCAAGCGCGGTGTCCGGCTGCGGACCGGCCTGGGCGTACCAGTTCATCGAGGCACTGGCCGACGGCGGTGTCGCCGCAGGTCTGCCCCGCGCCAAGGCGCAGGAGTACGCCGCCCAGATGCTTTTGGGCAGCGCACGGATGGTGCTGGAGACCGGCAAGCACCCTGGCGAATTGAAGGACGCCGTCTGCAGCCCCGGCGGCTCGACCATTCAGGGTGTGCGCCTGTTGGAGGAGCGCGCTTTCCGCGGTGCCGTGACCGACGCCGTGCTGGCCGCGTTTGAAAAGACAAAGGATTTGGGGAAGAAGTGACCCCTTCCGAGAATGTAGGGGCGAGCATTGCTCGCCCGCAGACCCGAGGGAAAAAAGTGCGTTTCCAGGAAAATACCCCGCGCGGCAGACGCCTGACGGGCGAGCAATGCTCGCCCCTACAAAGCGGTTGCCAAACAGGAATAGAAAGAGAAATTTTATGCGTATCGTCGTTAAAGTAGGCACCAGCACGCTGGCACATCCCGGCGGGCTGCTCAACATCCGCCACACCGAGGATCTGGTCAGGGTGTGGAGCGATATTCAGAACGCCGGACATCAGCTCATCGTCGTATCGTCGGCGGCCACGGGCCTCGGCGCAGGCAAGCTGCAAATTGAAAAGCCCGGCGACCTTGTCACCAAGCAGGCTGCCGCCGCGGTGGGCCAGTGCGAGCTGATGTATACCTATGACCGGCTGTTCGGCCAATACAATCATACCGTGGCCCAGATGCTGCTGACGTGGGAGGATTTTGACCACGAAAACCGTCTGCACAACCTGCAAAACACGCTGGAACGTCTTTTGCAGCTGCACGCCATCCCCATCATCAACGAAAATGACCCCGTCGCCTGCGAGGAATACTCTTTGGGCGACAACGACACGCTGGCCGCACTGGTGGCCAAGTGCATCCACGCCGATCTGGTCGTGCTGATGTCCGACATCGACGGCCTGTACACCGCAGACCCGCACACCCACCCGGACGCAAAGCTCATCCCGGTGGTCGAGGAGATCACGCCGGAAATTGAGATGCTGGCGGGCGGCGCGGGCTCGGCCCTGGGCACCGGCGGCATGCTGACGAAGGTCACCGCCGCCAAGCGTGCCACCGAGGCCGGTGTGGACATGATCATTACCAACGGCGCCCACGCCGAGGTGCTGTACGACATTGTCGAGGGCAAGCCCGTCGGCACCCGGTTCGTGGGCCGCAAGGCATAAGGGAGGTCTGACCCCATGACTACGCAGGAAATTTTGCAGGCCGCGCAGGGCGCAAAGCTGCCGCTGGCGCTGGCCGACGCCGACACGAAGAACGCCGCGCTGGAGGCAATGGCCGTTGCGCTCATCGCCGCGCAGGATAAAATTCTGGACGCCAATAAGCAGGACGTCGAGAACGCCCGCGGGCGGGTCAGCGATGTGATGCTGGACCGTCTGGCGCTGACGCCGAGCCGCCTGACCGACATGGCCAAGGGTATGCGCGAGGTCGCGGCCCTGCCCGACCCGGTGGGCGCAGTGCTGCGCAAAATTGTGCGCCCGAACGGCCTTTTGATCGAAAAAACCGCCGTGCCGATGGGTGTCATCGCCATCATCTATGAGAGCCGCCCCAACGTCACAAGCGACGCCGCCGCGCTGGCCATCAAGGCGGGCAGTGCGTGCATCCTGCGCTGCGGGCGCGACGCCTGGGCCACGCCATCGTGGAGGCCCTGCGCGCCGGTCTGCGCAGGGTGCGCCTGCCGGAGTGCGCGGTGAGCCTCATCGAGGACACCTCCCACGCCAGCGCCAACGAGCTGATGACCGCGGACGGGCTGGTCGATCTGCTGATCCCCCGCGGCGGGGCCGGGCTGATCCGCGCCTGCGTCGAGAACGCAACCGTGCCCTGCATCCAGACCGGCACCGGCGTCTGCCATGTCTACGTGGACAAGGCCGCCGATCTGGAGATGGCCGTGGATATTGTGGAAAACGCCAAGACGAGCCGCCCCAGCGTCTGCAACGCCGAGGAGGCGCTGCTGGTCCACAGGGACGTGGCAGCGCAGTTTTTGCCGATGCTGAAGGCCCGCCTTGTCGATGCCCGCGCCGCTGCCGGCATCACCCCGGTGGAGCTGCATCTGGACGCGCGCGCCGCGGCCATCATCGACGGTGTGCCCGCCGCGCCGCAGGACTTTGACACCGAGTATCTGGATTATAAGCTGAGCGTGGCCGTTGTAGATGACGTCGATGCGGCCATCGCCCACATTGCGAAGCATTCGACCCACCACAGCGAGGCCATCGTCACGGCGGACGCCGCGGCGGCACAGCGGTTCACGACCTGCGTGGACAGCGCGGCAGTCTACGTGAACGCCAGCACCCGCTTTACCGACGGCGGCGAGTTCGGCCTTGGCTGCGAGATGGGCATCAGCACCCAGAAGCTCCACGCCCGCGGCCCCATGGGGCTGGCCGAGCTGTGTACGTATAAATATATTGTGCACGGCAATGGGCAGGTCAGGGGCGGAAGCAGCGCGAAGATGAGCTGCTACACAAACAAATAAGGCTTCCCCCTTGGGGGAAGCTGTCAGCGGCCCCGTCCGCTGACTGATGAGGGTAGACCTTACCGCTGCAGCCCGTTCACTGGCCGCTATGGCGGGCTTTGCCCTCATCCGGCCTCGGTCGGAGCCTCGGCCACCTTCTCCCGAGGGAGAAGGCTTCCATAACGCAAAAACACCTGCGTCCGAAAACGCAGGTGCTTTTATTTTACCCAATATTCATATCCACCGGCTTCGAGATCCCCTTGACGCTGCCGGAGCCTGTGTACTGCCATATATTGTGCTTGTAGCTGAAGCTCAGCGTATCGCGGTACTGGGCGATCCAGATGTTGTACTTGCTGATGTTCGCAAAGTTCAGCGCGTTATAGAACCAGCTGGCATAGGAGTAAACGCCCGCGCTGTACCCCGCGCTGCGGATCGTCTCGCAGAAGGCGACGGCGCAGGCCGTGCGCTCGGCGGCGCTCAGGGCGTTGGCGCGCCCGCCGCCGACACTCTCGGTGTCGTAGTAGACGCCCAGCGGCAGGCTGTAGCCGCTGACCAGGCTCAGCACCATGCTGGCCTCCTCGACGGCCTCGGCCTCGTTGATGGCCTGGCTGTAGAAGTAAACGCCGACGCGCAGGCCCGCGTTGATCGCGCCCTGAATGTTCCGGCGATAGGTAGAATCCTCGACCAGCGCACCGCTGCCGTAGCCGCGGTAGCCGCAGCGGATGATGGCAAACGTGATGCCGTCCGCCTTGACGGCGTTCCAGTCAATGCTGCCCTGGAACTTCGAGACATCAATGCCGCGGGCCGTGCGGTTCAGTGCGCCGTCCGCCGCAAAGGTGTAGACATTGCCCTGAATGACCTGCTGGCCCGTGACGGGCTGGTGGGTGGACGGGTCGTAATAATACGTTACGCCGTCAATATCCTGCCAGCCGGTGTACTCGTATATCGTGGTGGTCGCACTGGTCACGGCAAAGCCGTAGTTGGCCAGCTCCTGCACCGCAATGTTATCCGGCCAGCCCGCCGTCGGGTCGGGCACCTGGGTGGGTGCCTGCGTCGGAGCCGCTGTCGGGGCTTCCGTAGGGGCTGCTGTCGGGGCAGGCGTTTGCGTTTCGGCGGGTGTCTCTGTCGGGGCCTCGGTGGGGGCGGGCGTCGCCTCCGGGGTCGGCTCGGGCGTGATCTCGGGGGTCGGTTCCGGCGTGGGGTCCGCCGGGGCAGGGGTCTCCTCGGCAGCCGGGGCGGCCCCGCCGGGGTCCTCCTGTACGGTCACCGGCTCGTCCGCGCGGTGTACCCACGCCATGCGGGTGTTGGCTGCACCCAGCAGCGTGACGGAATCCGCCGCGCCGGGCAGCCAGGCCGCCGTGGCCGTGTTGGCGGCGTAGCTCGTATCGCGCATTGCGCCGATCAGGTCCTTCGTGCCGTCCTGATAAACGGGCAGGTAGGGCGTCTCGGTGCCGTCGGCCAGCAGCAGATGTCCGCTGCTGCTCAGCTTGGCTGTGTAGCTCGTCTTGCTGCCGGTCTCGGTCCTGGCGCTGTCGGCGTAGGTCACGGTGTCGGTGACCTCGTTGACGATGGGGGCCGAGCCCGCGTTGCTGACGCCGGAGTCCTCGGCACTCTCGTTGACCTGGCTTGCCTGGACGATCTTCTCTTTAACGGCCTTGACGTCCGCCTTGTAGACGACCTTTTCTTTGACCGTCACGGTCTGGGCCTCGGGCTGCGTGTAGCCCTCGATGGGCTGGACCGCCAGCGTGTAGTCGCCGGGGGTCACGTCCTCGGCCAGCGCGGTGCCGGTCTCGGTATCCAGCTCGTAATCCGTGGCATTGCCCTTGGCGTCGGTCAGTGTGATGGTTGCCGCCACGCCCAGCAGCGGGGTCTTTTCGTTCTCGGCGTCATCCTCCTTCGCGCTTTTGGACGGCGTCGGGGACGGCGAGGCGGACGCATCGGGCGTGGGGCTTGGCTCGGGGGTGTTCTCGACGTAGAGCGTCACACCGACGTCCTGCTGGATGACGCTGGCCTCCATCGTCAGCGGCTTGTCCGGCTCCGGCGTGGGGCTCGGCGTCGGGGAAGGGGTCGGCGTGGCCGCCGTCTCGGGGGTGGCCGTCACGATGGGCGTGGGGCTGGGCTCGGGCGCGGAGAGCGGACCGACGCTGGCCGCAAACGCGCCCAGGCCGATGCTGGCGGTCAGCACCACCGCCGTGCCGCCCGCGGCCAGCTTATACAGCGGCAGCCGCGCAAAGGTGCTGCCGGAGAAATACCGCATGGGGTTCTTCTTATTAAACATTCCTGTTCCTCACAGTTAAAAGGCGATAAACTATTACAAAATGAATCATACCACGAAAAAAGCCCCCGCCGCAAGTGGGCAGGGGTGGAAAACCGCACAGAAAAACGCCGAAATTTTCAACATCCATAGGGTCTGTTTGTGGATAATTGTGACACCGCGGACACAACTTTCCGGGCATCTAGTGGTCGCGGCTGCCGTCAGGTGCCAGCAGTTGTGTTGGGCAAAAATTCCTCCACCAATAAATCGACACACGCACCGTAGCTGCGCTCCGGCCCCGCAAGAAACGGCCAGCGCCCGGTCAGCGGGTCGTAGAGGTGGCTGTACCCCGCAAAAATTTCGTTTTTGTACTGTTTATTATAGAAGAATAGCACCATGCTTGCAAGCCGGCTGCCCTCCCACGCGGGGGAGGGCTTAGAGGGACTGGATTTTTACGTTGGATTTGCTATAATAAGCGTAGAGGATGCAGGGGCGGATGCAGGCATCGACCCCTGCAGCAAACGGAGAGCAATATAAGAGGTAAACACCATGCAATACGTCAATTTCGGCACCACAGGCTTACAAATCTCCCGCCTTGGGTTTGGCGGCATTCCCATTCAGCGCATCGACCAGCCCGGCACGCGGGAGCTGCTGATCGCCGCGCATAAGGCGGGCATCAATTACATCGACACCGCCCGCGCCTACACGGTCAGCGAGGCATGGATCGGCCAGTCGCTGGAGGAGGCCGGGCTGCGGGATGACTTCATTCTGGCGACCAAATGCCGCGCACTGACCAAAGCCGACATGGAGGCCGAGATCGCCACGAGCCTGAAAAACCTGCGCACCGACCACATCGAGCTGTTCCAGTTCCACAACCCGAGCCTCGACGGCCTGAAAACCATTCTGGCGCCCGGCGGCGCAATGGAGGCGCTGCTCGAGGCAAAGGCCAGGGGCATCGTCGGGCATATCGGCATCACGGTGCACCTGGCCGCTGTGTTTGAGGCCGCGCTGGACATCCCCGAGATCGAGACGATCATGTTCCCGTACAACATCGTGGAGCAGCAGGGCAGGGAGCTGATCGACCGCTGCGCCGCGGCGGGCAAGGGCTTTATCGACATGAAGCCGCTGGCGGGCGGTGCCATTGAGGATGGCCGCCTGGCACTGCGGTACGTGCTGTCCAACCCGGCAGTCACGGTGTCCATCCCCGGCATGGCGACGGTGGAGGAGCTGAACGCCAACGTGGCGGGCGCGGCCAACACCGCCCCGCTCACGCCCGAGGAGGAGGCCGCCTGCCAGAAGGTGCGCGACGCGCTGGGCACCCAGTTCTGCCGCCGCTGCAACTACTGTGCGCCCTGCACGGTGGGGATTTCCATCCCCAGTGTGTTCCTGTTCCAGGGGTATCTGAACCGCTACGGCCTGCAGCAGTGGGGCCGCGAGCGCTATGCGACGCTGCAGACCAAGGCCGGTGCCTGCATCCGGTGCGGTGCCTGTGAGCCGCGCTGCCCGTACAACCTGCCGATCCGGCAGATGATGCAGAAGGCCGCGGAGGATTTTGGGGAGTGATTTCTCTAAGCCTTCCCCTGAGGGGGAAGGTGGCCCCGCAGGGCCGGATGAGGGGCAAGCCTGCCGGTATTGCGTATCAACGGGATACCACCCGATAGGGGCCGCACATGTACGGCCTGCGGCCTTCCCACTACAGCACATTTGCCGGTAAGCCGCGGGCCGGGCATGCCCGGCCCCTACCGAGTTACAACCCGTAAATGGGCAATCAGGATGAACTCTGCCCTCATCAGTCCGCTTCGCGGCCAGCTTCCCCCACGGGGGAAGCCTTTTTTTGTTTCTGAATATTGTTTTTTGCTAGGCGAACGTGTATAATTTAATCTGTATAATTTTGTGCAATAATGTGAGGAATGAGTGCTATGCTTTCCGACCCCCAGCTGCATTATCTTGATAACGCCGCCACGTCCCGGGTGGACCCGGCGGTGGCGCAGGCTGTCAGCGAGGCGCTGACTGAGCTTTGGGCCAACCCCAGCAGCCTGTATGACCCCGCCGTTGCCGCGCAGGATGCCATTGCCGCGGCCCGCGCCCGCGTGGCCAAAACGCTGCACTGCCGCAGCGATGAAATCTACTTCACGGCCTGCGGCAGTGAGGGCAACAACATGGCCGTGACCGGCGCGGCCCGCCCGCGTAAGCACTGGGGCAATAAAATCGTCGTCACGGGTTTTGAACACCCCAGCGTGCAGCGCCCCATCCGCGCGTTGAAGGACGAGGGCTTCACCGTCGTCGAGGTCATGCCCGGGGCGGACGGACGCATTGATACGCAGAAATTCCTGGCCGAGATCGACAAAAACACGGTGCTGGCCGCCTGCATGGCCGTCAACAACGAGACCGGCGCTGTGCAGGACATCGCGGCGCTGGGCAAGGGCATCAAGGCGCGCAACAGCCGCACCCACTTCCATGTGGACGCCGTGCAGGCGTGGCTGCGCATGCCCATCGACCTGCAGAAATGGCACGAGGTCGATACGCTCTCCGTCTCCGGCCACAAGGTCCACGCGCCCAAGGGCGTCGGCGCACTGTTCATCCGGGACAGCCAGCGCCAGACGCTCAAACCGCCCTATCTCGGCGGCCATCAGGAGCGCGGCCTGCGCCCCGGCACCGAGAACACGCCCTACATTGTGGGTCTCGGCGTGGCCGCCGCGCAGGGCCAGCAGAAGCTGCGCCCCCGTATTGCACACATTGCCGCGCTGAATCGGCAGCTGCGCGCGGGGCTTGAAGAATTGGACGGCATCACGCTCAATTCGCCCGACGACGCGGTGGGGGAGATCGTGAATTTCTCCACCGGCTGCATCAACAGCCAGACCTTCATCAACTACCTGAACACCCGCGCGGTCTATGTCTCGGGCGGCTCTGCCTGCGACAAGGGCGAGCCGAGCCACACCCTGCTGGCCATGGGCTGCGCCGACCTGACCGTCCGCACCGCCCTGCGCGTGAGCTTCTGCGCCGATAACACCGCCGAGGACGTGGACGCGCTGCTGGCGGGGCTGCGGGACGGGCTGAAGGAGCTGCAGCATATTTAAAGCTGTGATGCCTTCCCCCCCTTGGGGGAAGGTGGCTGTGGCCCCGACCACAGCCGGATGAGGGGCGGCCTTGCTGGTGTGACCCGTGAACGGGTTGCCGCAGTAAACTTTTCCCTCATCAGCCGCTGCGGCGGCAGCTTCCCCCAGGGGGGAAGCCAAGGATTTATATGGAAAGGAATATTCCTATGAAAGAACTCATCCTCGCCTATCAGGGCGAAATGACGCTGAAGGGCCTGAACCGCGGCAAGTTTGAGGCGCGGCTGGCCA
>OGQM01002007.1_pt1 | contig 12854 bp, 7 predicted proteins | sample 1553191 | NCBI WGS metagenome assembly OGQM01 (sample SAMEA2579954, study PRJEB22360) | human gut metagenome | biome: human gut; feature: human-associated habitat; material: faeces | place: Denmark | collected 2008/2010 | reverse complement strand
GCGCAGGCGGCACAGGAACAGGCCGAGCCGGACTACTTCTACCGGGTACACGCCACCCCCAGCAGCGACAGCCGGGAAAACCTGTATATGCTGCAAGCCTATGTTCCGAAGGACAACGGCAGGGCCAAGATCGGGGATGTGCTGTATGTCGGGACGCCGGAGAAATGCCGGGAGCTTTTGGGGAAGCTGGAAGCCGGGGAGCTGACACAGGGCGACGTGAAAGAACTCTATGCAAAGGCGCAGGAAGCACAGCCCGCAGCCGAGCCGGGACAGGAAACGCCGGAGCCGCCCGCCGCAGGGAAAGAGCCGGACAAGGACACCTTTTCTATTTACCAGCTAAAGCGCGGCGACGAAACAAGGGACTACCGCTTTGAACCTTACGACCGCTTACAGGCGGCGGGGCTTTCCGTGGAAGCGGCAAATTATGACCTTATCTATACCGCGCCACTTGCGCCGGATATGACGCTTGAAGATATTGCGGCCAATCAGAAAGAAGATTATGTAGAATACAATGTGGTCGATGAAAATGGTGACGACGGATATTATTTGAATGGTTTTAACGGCTCCGATTCGGATTATGAATACGCTTTGCGCATTCGCCGTTTCCACAATCCAAAGTTTGTCGTTTCGGTAAGCGACCCATTCTATTCCGATATTTATTTTTTGGATAATAACGATTGGAATGTTTATATCTCGGATAATTATGCGTGGGTAACCCCGACATGGACAAATCCGTGGTATTGGAATTATACATGGGCGCCATATTCTTATACCAGCTGGTCTTGGCGTTGGAGTTTGGGTCCGTGGGGATTCTCGTTCGGATATGATCCTTTTTACAGTTGGGGCGGTTGTTGGGGCTGGAATTCATGGTATCGTCCTCCTTTCTACCACCATCACCATCATCATTATTACGATCGTCCTTACTATGGTTGGAACAGACCGTATCGTCCTCAGTACACTCCCAACGGCCGCACTCCTAACCGCTATGGCGGTAGTGCGATATCTTCCGGGAACTCTGCTGCATCGAGCAGGCGGCGTGCGACTGTCGGCACAGGGACTTCGGGAAATACGACCGGTCGCCGTACGGTTGGAAATGTAACTTCTACATCGGGCGGACGCGGTTCGCAATCGGTAAACGGAGTACGTACAAATCGAGGCACTGTAATAAGCAATAGTTCCAATTCGAATGGCAACCGGGGGTATAGTTTCGGGGAGGCAAATTCTTCCAGAAGGGGGAATTCCTCATTTTCAGGAACGGTTTCTAACCCGTCGAGTAGTCAAAGTAGAAGACAGACGACCATCAATAATAATACAAACTCTTCGAGAAGAAATTATAATAGTATAGGAAATGGTGGACGAGGTAGTTCCTCGTATAATCGCAGTACACCTTCTTCCAATCGAAATTCGGGTTACTCGAATAGTTCTTCGTCGAGTCGTCGTTCCTCCGGTAGTTATTCTGCTCCGTCTCACTCTTCTTCGTCGAGAGGAAGTGGAACGTCTTCCCGGGGAAGTAGCAGTAGCGGACGTGGTGGACGCAGATAAATAGGGTTGAATTTTCAAAATGAGACATATGAAGAATGTGAGATATGGTTTGGCATTGGCTGCTCTATGTAGCAGCTCAATGCTTTTCAGTCAGGGAGTTGTTGATGCTTTGAAATATTCTCAACAAGACATACGGGGAACGGCTCGTTATATGGGTATGGCGGGCGCTTTTGGCGCATTAGGAGGGGATATTACGACATTGAGCCAGAATCCGGCAGGTATAGGAGTTTATCGCAATTCCGATATAGCTGCAACGATAGACCTTTCCAATCAAGTAAGTTCGGTGAATACGGCTGGAAATAGAATGTCCGATAGCAAGTTTAATGTTTCATGTAATAATTTTGGCTTTGTATGGACTGTCCGTTTTAATCAGGAAGCCTTGAAAAATTTGAATTTCGGTTTTGCCTATAATAAGCAAAAATCGTTTGACCGCTCCTATAAAGCCGGCTATTCGGGGATAACCGGAGCCAGTTCGCTTTCGGGGTATATTGCCCATTTATCCGAAGGTTATTATGTTGCAGATTTACGTGGTAGTAATAATTATAACCCATACGACAATCTTAGTAATCCGTGGTTGAATGTCTTGGGAGCTGAGTCCTATTTGATAAATCCAAAAAGTACGACAGGAGATTCATGGAATAGTATAGTAGGAAACGGTACGAATACAGCGGGAGATCTCTATGTTCGGGAGAAAGGTTCGATCGATGAATACAACTTTAATGTCGGAGGAAATATCTATAACGTATTTTATTGGGGGTTAGGAATTGCCGTTACCGACTTATGATATTCAAAGCGGGTATGGTGAAAACTTTACGGGAGGATATATCTTATCGGGTAGCCCGAATGTGGACGGCTGGTACTTGATGAGAAATGCATTACATACGAACGGATCGGGGATAAAAGTCAATTTGGGGGTCATTATGAGAGCCACCGATAATTTCCGTTTGGGCTTTGCTTTCCATACTCCTAATTATTATAAAATGACCGATTCGTATGTGGCATCGGTGAAATATGATTTTAATGAATCGGGGACATCTCATGAGGGGTTGAAAGAAACACCGAGTGGAAGTTATGATTATGAATTTCAATCTCCGTGGCGTATGATAGCCAGTGCCGCTTATGTTTTTGGACAAAATGGAATTTTAAGTTTTGATTACGAGTATACATCGAGTAACAACATGTCATTCGACGATCCCTATTCGGTCGATGCTTTTTATAAAACTAATCAGGAAATTACGGAGATGGTTTCTCCTATGCATACATTTAAAATCGGAGGCGAATTTCGTATTACACCCCAAATCAGTGCTCGTTTAGGATATGCTTATCAGACTTCCCCTGTGAAATCGGAATACAGGTCGGGACGCGAAATTCCTACGGCCGGAACGCTTACGATGTTTACCTTAGATAGAGAGACCAATTATTTTACAGTAGGTTTGGGATACCGCTTTTCGAATGTTTATGTAGATATGGCTTATATGCATCGCTACCGTCGTAGCGAGCTTTTCCCGTTCTCTCCGTTGCCGGCTGCTGTGGATAATCCTTATAATCCAGATCAGACAGAACCGTCGTTGGCCATTTCGCCTCAGATATCTTCGTTGACGGACCATAATAATTCTTTTGTTTTAACTTTGGGTGTAAAGTTCTAAGACGGAACGGAAATATATTTTGAAAGAGCAACTTAAAATCTAAGTTGCTCTTTTATTTTTTATTGAAAAGAAATGTATATCTTTGAAAAGATATGGAAAAATTCCATGACAAGATGGAAGAAAATTTTGTGATAGATACAGGGAATAAAGAATTTCAAGACGCTTTGAGCTTGATTCAATATACATCTCAGTCAGTTTTTTTGACAGGGAAAGCGGGTACGGGCAAATCTACTTTTTTGAAATATGTGTGCGAGCATACCAAAAAGAAATATGTAGTTCTGGCCCCGACAGGAGTGTCGGCGATTAATGTGGGTGGTAGTACGATTCATTCTTTTTTTAAGATGCCGTTTCGGCCCATGTTGCCCGACGATCCCGATTTGAGTTTGGCGGGAGGAAGAATATATGAATTATTAAAATACAATAAGAAGCAGCGACAGTTGCTGCGTGAAGTGGAATTGATTATTATCGATGAAATATCGATGGTACGGGCCGATATGATTGATTTTATCGATCGTGTGTTACGGGTTTATTCGGGTAATATGAGGTTTCCTTTCGGTGGCAAGCAGTTATTGTTGGTAGGCGATGTATATCAATTGGAACCGGTTGTGACTTCCGATATGCGAGATATTCTTAGCCGGTTTTATTCTAATTTCTATTTTTTTTCGGCACGGGTTTTTAGAGAAATGTCGTTGGTCCCTATCGAGTTGCAAAAAGTGTATCGTCAGCAAGATGAGCGTTTCGTAGAAGTATTGGATAAAATAAGAAACAATACTGCGACGAGAGAAGAACTCGATTTGTTGAATAGCCGTTATCTCCCGCAATATGAACCTGAGAAGGATAATTTTTCGATTACATTGGCGACTCGTAGGGATCAGGTGGACTATATCAATGAAAACCGACTATCTGGATTGCCGGGGAAAGAATATACATTTACGGGGACGATAAAAGGTGATTTCCCTGAGGGGAGTTTGCCTACTTCGTTGGAACTGGTTGTAAAGATCGGGGCCCAAGTGATTTTTATAAAGAATGACCCGGAACGCAGGTGGGTGAACGGGACGATAGGAATGATTTCGGATATAACGCCCGATGAGAAAATCGAGGTGGTGCTTGAATCGGGTGAGATGTATGAGTTGGAGCGTTGTGTTTGGGAGAATATCAAATATACCTACAATGAAAAAGAAAAGACTATCGAGGAAAGTGTATTGGGCACTTTTTTACAATTTCCCATTCGTTTGGCTTGGGCTATTACCGTGCATAAGAGTCAGGGATTGACGTTTAATCGTGTGATTGTCGATTTTACGGGAGGGGCTTTTGCCGGGGGACAGACGTATGTGGCTTTGAGTCGATGCCGATCTTTGGAAGGTATTGTGTTGAAACGGCAGATCACGCATCGGGATATATTCGTAAATCCCGATATCGTACGGTTCAGCAAAGGTTTCAACGATTCTGTTTTGATAGAACAGTCATTGAAGCTCGCACAAGCCGATCGTCTGTATGTCGAGGCTGTGAATGCTTTCGACGAAGGCGATTTTGACAAGATGTTACAAAGTTTTTTCAAGGCTATCCATACGAGATATGATATTGAGAAACCCGTAATTCAGAGGTATATTCGTAAAAAATTGAACGTTATCAATCAGTTGCGTGTTAAAAATCGGGAACTTCAACAGGCGTTGTCCGATAGGAATACCGTATTGCGTAAATATGCACATGAATATTACCTATTAGGGAACGAGTGTATAACTAAGGCAAAGGATGTGCGGGCGGCTTTGGCCAATTTTGACAAAGCGTTGTCTCTCGATCCTACGTTGATCGATGCATGGGTAAGAAAAGGAATTACGCTCGAAGATCAAGGCGATGAACATGGAGCTATGGCGTGTTACAATGAAGCTATAAGGTTGAGCCCGTTGAGTTTTAAAGCTCTATATAATCGGGGTAAATTACGCTATAAACAAGGCGATTACGAAACGGCATTATCCGATTTTGCAAAAGCCGTTAAACAAAAACCGTTACATGCTACGGCACACGATCGACTCGGAGATACTTTTATCAAACTGGAAATGCCCGATATGGCCGCTCGTCATTGGGCTATTGCAGAAGAGTTGAGGGAGAAAAAACAACAGAACAACAAATAAATAATAACTATGATGAACAAAGGTCTGAAAAAAGGATTGAAGATTACCGGAGTAACCGTGGCGGTTATCTTGGTATTCATGCTTGTCTTGCCATTTATGTTTAAAGACAAAGTGATAATTATTGTGAAAAAAGAGGCCAATGAGATGTTGAATGCCAAGCTCGATTTTGAATCGCTCGATATCAGTCTCTTTTCGCATTTCCCGAGTGCGTCTATCGAATTGAATGGTTTGACACTTTCGGGTATAGATGATTTTGAAAACGACACGTTGGTTTCTGCTGAATCCATCGATGTGGCTGTAAATGTGATGAGCCTGTTTAGTGACAAAGGTTTCGATGTGAATTACGTCGTTTTGGACAAGCCGTCGATAAAAGCGGTGAAGTTGGCCGATGGACGGGTGAATTGGGATATTATGAAACCGGATACGGTCGATGTGGAAGAAGAAAAAACGGTCGAAGTAGAGGGCGAATCTTCTTTCCGTCTGAAATTGAAAAATTTTAAGATAGCCGATGCTACGATCGTTTATGTGGACGATTCCACGAATATGCAATTCTATACCGATAAACTGAATTTGAAGCTATCGGGCGATATGAGTGCCGATATGACCGATGTAGACAGTAAATTGTCCTGTAAAGATATTTACTTCGCGATGGGCGGTATCTCTTATTTGAAACAGGCTGAGGCCGGAGCGAAGTTAACGGTATCGGCCGACTTGAAGAATAATAAATTTATTTTGAAAGAAAACACGTTGAGCTTGAATGCCATTGTCCTGAATCTCGATGGTTGGGTAGCGCTCCTCGACGATGGGGCTATGGATATGGACTTAAAGATAAACACTTCTGAGATAAACTTTAAAGAGATACTTTCTTTGATACCGGCTATATATCAGAATAATTTCGATAAATTGCGCACGACAGGCAATATGTCGCTTACGGCTTTTGCAAAAGGGCGAATGGCCGGTGAGAATATGCCCCAGTTCGGGCTAACGCTCGGTGTGAAAGATGCTACACTTAACTATGAAGGAATGCCGGCTTCGGTCGATGGAATCAATATAGGTGCTTCGGTGAGCAATCCGGGCGGAAGTCTGGATAAAACAATTATCGATTTATCGGAATTTCGTCTCTCTATGGCAGGCAATCCTTTCAAGGCTGCGCTGTATGCCTCTACACCTATATCGGATTTGAATTTCAAGGCTACTGCCGACGGTACGGTTCATTTGGGGAAAATCAAGGATATTTATCCTTTGGGCGATTCTATAACCCTGAGTGGTATCGTTACCGCCGATTTGCAATTTGCAGGCCGTATGTCCGATATTGAAAAAGAAAATTATCAGAATATAAGAGGGGAGGGAACACTAACTGTCGCCGACATGGATTTAACGATGAAAGGTTTGCCTGCCGTCGCAGTGAAAAAGGCGCAGGCTTCGGTTTCGGCCAAAGCCATGTCGTTGTCTCAGCTCGATGTTAAGGTCGGAAAGAGCGATATTCAAGCTCATGGTTCTTTATCCAATTATCTGGCGTACGTTTTGAAAAATGAGACTATAAAAGGCTCTTTGACGGTAACTTCGTCGCTGCTTGACCTGAACGAATTGATGGGTGACTCGGAAACTTCGGGAGAAGAGACCGTCGAAGCCGATACAACGACTCTTTCTGTGATAGAAGTTCCTAAGAATATCGATATGACTTTAAGTGCCGACTTCAAGAAAATCCTTTTCCAAAAGATGGAACTCGATAATGTGACGGGTAAACTTATCGTTGCTGACGGTGCTGTACGAATGACTCCGTTGAGTTTGAACGCATTCGGTGGAGCAATGGTGGCGAATGGTATTTATAGTACGGCCGAGAGCGTTGTTCGTCCTATGGTTAATTTTGACCTCGACATACAAAAAGCCTCCTTTGAAAAAACGTTCGAGCAATTGGACATGATTCAGAAGATTGTCCCCATTTTTGCTAAAACCGGTGGAACATATTCCGTTAAGGTCGACCTGAAATCTGCTCTGGATAGTCAGATGTCGCCCGATTTAAGTTCTTTGACTGCCGATGGTGTCATTCAATCCAACGATATTCAATTACAAAATATCGAAGTATTCAGCCAGTTGGCAACGCTGTTGAAAAACGATAAATTGAAGAATATCGAAGCGAAAGATTTGAAAATCTCTTTTACCATTAAGGACGGTAAAGTAAAGACTTCGCCTTTTGATATGAAGCTGGGTAATATTACAATGAATCTTTCTGGTGTTACAGGCCTTGATCAGACGATTGATTATCGAGCTAAAATCAATATTCCGGGGGCCGGGGCTTTAAGTAATGTTTCGGCGACGATAGGAGGAACGTTCTCCAAGCCATCTATTAAGTTGAATACCGATGAGGTTGTTAAGAATGCCGTGACGAATGTGATTGCTTCGGAAGTTTTGGGAGTGGATGCCGAAGATATAGAAGCTCAGAAAGCCGCTATTCGTAAGCAGGCCGAAGAGGCAGGAAATAAATTGATCGCTACGGCGAAATCGGAGAGCGAGAAGCTCATTTCCAAAGCATCGAATCCTTTGGCGAAAGTTGCAGCTCAGGCAGCCGGTAAGAAATTGGTGGAAGAAGCAGAGAAACAAGCTCAGAAGTTAAAGAACGAGGCCGAGAAATTGATAGAGAAACAATATGGTGGGTCGGAATAAGAAAATTCCGATTGAAAGAAAAAGGGAGACGAGATTCGATTTCGTCTCCCCTTTTTGTGGAAAGAAGAGGAGAAGCCTTTTGTAAACTCGAAATATTGTTCCAAAGTGCGGGAACATTATCCGATAACTCCCATCAGATATGCTCTTACAAGTTTATTGATTATCTTGGTCGCCGATAAAAGAAAAGAAGGTGAAAATAGGTATAAATTTTTGTTGCGTATTGGCGATTCTTAGTGCTGATGCGCTATCATTGAACGCAAATGTGACTGTGCCCGATTCGGTAGCGGAGCCGGGTGTTGAACAAATGGATACTTTGGTGGTAGAGAGCAATGGAGAACCTGAAATCAATTCTTTGTTTCAGTTAGGTAGCAATGTCCCGACGCATTTAAATGTGGCTGCACCGGCAAAAAAACGTCCGTGGTTGGCTGGTGCAGAGGTAGTGGCGGAAGATCTTTTGTTTCATGTGCTTACCCGATATCTTATTAAAGAGGACTATGCTCAAATTTCATGGTCATCGATAAAAAACAATTTTAAGACCGGCTTGTTGTGGGATAACGACAAGTTCGAGACTAATCTTTTTTCACACCCATATCAAGGTAATCTTTATTACAGCAGTGCCCGTTCCAACGGATTGAATTTTTGGGAATCTGCACCTTATGCTCTCTTGGGAAGTTCTATTTGGGAATGGTTTATGGAGACACAACCGGCCTCGATCAACGATATAATGTCTACAACCTTTGGCGGAATGGCCTTAGGGGAAACGACCTATCGTCTGTCTTCGTTGGTCTTGAACGGACAGGCTAGGGGGTGGGAGAGGGCATCCCATGAGTTAGTCGCCGCGTTTTTAAATCCGGTACGGGCAGTCAATCGTTTGATGACAGGGGAAGCGTGGCGTATAGGTCCTCGGTATGTGGATAAAGAAGCGACTATCCCGTTTCATTTTCGATTTGAGGCTGGGTATCGTATGCTCGATAACATTAGGGAAGGCAAGAACAGAAGTATACATGTCGGGTGTATGGATTTCTCGTTGATTTATAACGACCCGTTCGAAATTGAAGGGAATGTTCCGTTCGAACATTTTACGGCTCGAATGTTGTTCAATATGTTCGCCCACCAACCCATTATCGGGGACGTAAATATTTGCGCTTCTATATGGGGCCGGGAACATGATTATAAAAATGGGAATGAATTGTTTGCCGGTATATTCCAGAATTATAGCTATTACAATAGCGGAAGAATGGATAATGAGTCGAACGAAGTGCCGTTTCGCATTTCCGAGACTGTATCCTATGGCCCCGGTGTTTTATATCGCATGAAATTGCATGAAAATAACACTTTGGCCTTGAACGGATTTGTGTCGGGAGTGGCTCTTGGCGGTGCTTTGTGCGATTATTATCAATTTCACGACCGTGATTACAATATGGGAAGCGGATATAGTATCCGCCTCAACGGCTTGTTTACTTTGCAGCGTCGGTTCGGCATTTATTTGGGATTTGAGAATTACCATATTTTCACGTGGAAGGGGTATGAGCATAAGGACTATGAAAATATGAATCCTCATTATCTCGATGCACAAGGCGCTGTCGGAGACGCTCGTTTGCAGATGATGAATCTACGTGGTTCGTTTGCTATTAGTCCAAAGGTGGGTATCTCTGCCGAAACAGCTTGGTGTCGGCGAAAATCACATTATAAATATTTCCCCGATGTCCTGTCCGACACATTTGAATTTCGGCTTATGTTTTCATATCATATTTGAGATATTTACTAAATTTATACATAGTAAAATATGAATATGAAAACACATATTTTTCTTGTTTTTATGCGTTATGCCGAGTTTTTATATCCCATATTGCAAAAACACATGGGGCAATAAATCGTCTGTTTATTAGATTGATTCCGATCGTTGCTGTGTATTGGGGAAAACGATAGGTGTATATTTTGTACTATTCTGTATAATATTATATATTTGTTGTGTAAAATATACCAATAGTATGGTGAAAGATATAATTTCACTCGTTCGGCCTCAACAGTGGCTTAAAAATGTATTTATTTTTCTTCCGATATTTTTTAGCCGGAAGTTGGGTGACGGGGCTTGTTTGAGCTCCGCATTGATTGCTTTTGTTATTTACTGTTTGGTCGCTGGGTCTATATATTGTTTGAATGACATTTGCGATAGAGAATCCGATCGCTTGCATCCGACTAAGTGCCGGCGACCTATCGCTTCGGGTGCAGTATCTGTGGGAGCCGGATATGGTATAATGGCTCTGTTGTTGGTCTTGGCAATCGCTTTGACATTTGTTTATGATTCAACGGTCCGGCACGTGTTGCTGATAAATGTCGGTATCTATTTTATTTTGAATATAGCCTATTGTTTTTGGTTGAAACATATAGCGTTGGTCGATGTTTTTGTGATATCGATAGGCTTTGTGTTAAGGGTTCTTGCGGGTGGAGTCGTTACGGGGATATGGATTTCGCCGTGGATTATCTTGATGACGTTTCTGTTGGCTCTGTTTTTGTCGTTTGCCAAAAGGCGGGACGATGTACTCATTTATGAGCGGACCGGAGACAAGATGAGGCTTAATATAGCCCGTTATAATTTGGAGTTTATCAATATGGCGATAACTCTTGTCGGGGTTATCGTGGTCGTTTGTTACATTATGTATACTGTATCACCGGAGGTGATCGAAAGAATGGGGACCTCCAATCTCTATCTGACTACGATATGGGTTTTGGCTGGAATCTTACGTTATTTGCAGTTGACAGTGGTAGATAAGAATAGCGGCAGTCCTACAAAGATATTGATACACGACCGGTTTATCCATGTTTGTATTGTGGGCTGGGTTCTGTCTTTCGGGGTTCTGATTTATTTTTGAGGAATATGAGAATTGCTGTTTTCGATTTTGATGGAACGGTTACTACCAAAGATACACTTTTGGAATTTATCAAATTTGTGAGAGGGCCTGTTTCGTTCTATGCGGGTTTTCTTAGGTATGCTCCGCAACTTTTGGCGTATAAATTAGGGCTTTATCCGAATTGGAAGGTGAAACAACAAATATTTTCTCATTTTTTCAAAGGAATGAGGTTGGAGGATTTCAATCGGTTGTGCGAGGAATTTTTTCAAAAGGAAGGAAAGGCTCTTGTTCGGCAAAGTGCAAGGATTGCTATATGGGAACAATTGCAGAAATGCAATAGGGTTTTTATTGTAAGTGCAAGTATTTATAATTGGATCAAACCTTTTGCTTCCGATTTAGGTATCCGGGACATATTATCTACCGAGATCGAAGTGGACGGTGAAGGTTGTCTGACCGGTTTCTTTTCGAATAAAAATTGTTATGGACAGGAGAAGGTTGTGAGGCTGCTGGAACAGATTCCCGATTTAGAAAATAATTACTTGATCGTATATGGCGACAGTAAAGGGGATTCGCAGCTATTGAAATATGCCAACGAATCCCATTACCGTGCCCTGTGATCGATTCCTCTTTGGGGGATAGCGGTCTTATACTGTAATCAATTCGTATTGCATAACTCCTAATCCGATCTTTTGTGCATGTTCGAGTCCGGCTTGCCAATTGGTATCGGGGTGCATCAGATGGAATTTATCGGCGCCTTCGAGATGTTCGTGCGGGTGTTTCTCAGTCAGACAACTGCCATTGATTGCCGGTGCTGCGATGACCATATCGGCGCAAGCCTTGTCCAAAGCGACCGGGTCGAATGATGCGAGTATTCCCAAATCGGGGATAATGGCGGCATCGTTGTGATTCCAACAGTCGCATTCAGGTGAAACATTCATAATGAAACTGATGTGGAAATGAGGCTTGTCCTTCAATATGGCTTGGGTATATTCGGCTATTTTATAGTTCAAACGTTCAGACGTATCGCATTCTCCCATTACGGCTGCATCGTGTTGGCATAAAGCGACACATTGCCCGCAACCGACACATTTGGTATAATCTATTTCGGCTTTATGGTTTTGGTTCAAGTGTATGGCATCGTGGGCGCAATGTTTGACACAGATGTTACAGCCTTTACAGTTCTCTGTTTCGATTTTGGGTTGAGAATTACAGTGCAATTCTAGTTTACCGCCTACGCTCGCTCCTCCCATTCCTAAGTTTTTTAAAGCACCGCCGAACCCAGCCTGTTCATGACCTTTGAAGTGAGTCATTGAGATAACTATATCGGCATCGGCTAATGCCGATCCAATTTTCGGAGCCTTGCAGTACTCTCCATTTAACGGTATTTCACGGTACTCCGTTCCTTTCAAACCGTCGGCGATAATGACTTGGCATTGCGCTGAAATGGGGTTATATCCATTTTCCATGGCGCTTTGTAAATGGTCTACCGCGTTGGCACGTCGTCCGGAATAGAGCGTGTTGCAGTCGGTAAGAAAGGGTTTTGCTCCCCAAGAGCGGAGTAGGGTTGCCAGTCGAGCTGCATAGTTCGGACGGAGATATGCTAAATTTCCCGGTTCTCCGAAGTGTATTTTTATAGCTACGAATTGGTCTTTGAAATCGATACTTTCGATTCCGGCTCGTTTGATTAAACGCTCCATCTTGTCGAGTAGATTGCTCGAAGGAGTTGTGTGCAGATTGGTAAAGAATACTTTGGATTTATCCATAGGAATTTGTTTTAAGTTAGTGGTAGAAAATGTAAAATCTATCGTTAAAACGGTGATGTTCGATTTTCCCGGTAGACTGTTCGTTTCTTACATTTATTGCAAAAATAAGGAAAAATCATGATTGTATTATTATCTTTTATTTTATTTGATACTAATTGTTTTTCGAAATCACTACTATTATCCTCATCCCATAAAACTGAAATCTCTATAAAATAATTTTTCTCATTTTGATAATTTGTATAATAATAAAAATCG
>OGQM01002001.1_pt1 | contig 12891 bp, 9 predicted proteins | sample 1553191 | NCBI WGS metagenome assembly OGQM01 (sample SAMEA2579954, study PRJEB22360) | human gut metagenome | biome: human gut; feature: human-associated habitat; material: faeces | place: Denmark | collected 2008/2010 | reverse complement strand
CAAATTACAGATTTTATTCCCTAAATCTCTGTTTTAATATTTTTATCAACAGGAGAATGCCTTTTCCTGAAACAGGAGATGAGATCAGCCCCCGTCACCCATCCACAATTCAGACTGACACTTATCAAAAAGAGACGCGACCCATAAAATCATACTTTCCTTCAAACGAATCTCAAGAAAAAAGATTATATTTGTATCCACAACAGCAATTGCAGACGCAAGGAAATATGTTGGTACTCCAATCGCTTTGTAAATACATGTCACTATGAGAACGATCAATCTGGAAAGCATCAGTCAGTATAATGCATTATATGGTTTCGACACATTGCACCCTCTCATCACCGTTGTTGATCTAAGAAAGGCTACCAAAGCGCTCAATGATGTGCAGATCAACTACGGAATCTATGCTATGTTCCTCAAGATGTATAAGACCTGCGACCTGCGCTACGGCCGGCGGCCATACGACTATCAGGACGGCACCATCGTGAGTTTCGCTCCGGGGCAGAGTGTCACCGTGACCAATTCCTCACAGATCTCCCAACCTGTCATCGGTCTGCTCTTCCATCCCGATTTGATCCATGGCACTTCTCTGGGTAGAAATATCCGGAAGTATTCCTTCTTCTCTTATGCCTCCAACGAGGCGCTGCATCTGTCAGAAGAAGAGCGGCAGATCTTTCTGGATTGCCTGAAACATATCCAATCCGAGCTTAAAAACGCAACGGACAAGCACAGCCGCTCGCTCATTGTCATGAACATAGAGCTGGCTCTCAACTACTGCATGCGCTTCTATGAAAGACAATTCGTCACCCGTCAACAAGAAAGCAATGACATCCTCGTGAAATTCGAGGAGCTGATAGACAATTATTTCACGAGTAAGAATGCCGCCACCTACGGTCTGCCCACCGTCAAGTACTTTGCGGACAAGATCTGTCTCTCACCCAACTATTTCGGCGATCTGGTCAAAAAGTTTACCGGTAAGACGGCCCATGACTACATACAAAGCAAGGTCATCGACTTCGCCAAGGAAAGGATTCTTGGCTCCCAGGCCTCCCTCAGCGAGATCGCTTACTCGCTAGGATTCCAATATCCTCAGCACATGTCCAGACTATTCAAGAAAAAAGTAGGGTGCACTCCGAACGAATACCGATTCACCAAGAATTAATCTTCTCGTCCTGACACCACTTATTAAAAGGATGGCAGAACCGGGCACTCCCTTCCGGTTCTGCCATCCTTTTTCTTCCACCTTCCTCATAAAAGATCTGATTTCTTACACGCTCTCCATATTCTAAGGCAAGGTCATATATCTTTTTCCATTCGCTGCTTTTGCCAGCCTTTTATCCATACTCTTTCTGCTTCCCAAGCCATCTATCCTTCCGCAAGAGAATAAGTCCCAATGGTGTTCTGGCAATTTCCTAATAGCCGTATGACTTCCCCATCTACCTTACTCCTAATAAAGTGCCTTTTTACTGATAACCTTTCCCGCTTTTTGTCGCCGGACATCAACTCTTCTTCATTTTTCTTTCGATATAATACTCAAAAATGATTATTGATCTCGACTCTTGCTCCTACATCTCTGCCTAATAAAATACCAATTTTTTGCTATTGTACATATTTTTATTTGCAGTTAACTTTGCAGTGCTTTTATTAATAATAAAAAACATATCAAGGTGGAAATTAGCAGATTAAAATTTGTGACAGTTCTTATAACGATGTTGATGCACCTTTCCGTACAGGCAAGGGCCGATGGTAATGGTATGATCTCAGGAAAGATCCTGTCAGGTCACAAAAAGGCCGTTGACTATGCTACGGTACGACTCGACGGCACGTCCTACGGTTGCCATACTGATCAGCAGGGAATCTACCATATAACAGCTCCGGCAGGAAATTACCGTCTCATAGTGTCTGCAGTAGGTTACAAGACCATCGAGCACGACATTACCATCAAGACTGACTGCCGGGAGAAAATGAACTTTACCTTACAGGAAGATGCCATACAACTGGGCGAGGTGTCGGTCGTGTCGACAGGGGTCAACCGAGTGAAAAATTCCGCCTACAATGCCGTGGCCATAGACACCCGTGACATGCTCAACACCACCAAGACACTCAGTGAGGCTCTCGCCAAGACACCTGGATTAAAACTCAGGGAATCCGGAGGAGTAGGATCGGACGTCAATCTGATGCTCGACGGATTCAGCGGCAAGCATGTCAAGGTATTCATTGATGGTGTGCCGCAGGAGGGCGTCGGCAGCTCTTTCGGATTGAACAATATTCCTGTCAGCTTTGCCGATCGCATAGAAGTTTACAAAGGTGTCGTACCGGTCAACTTCGGTACCGATGCCATCGGAGGTGTCATCAACATTGTCACCAACCGTAAACGTCGCCATTGGTTTATCGATGCCTCTTACTCTTACGGCTCCTTCAACACCCATAAGTCATATCTCAATTTCGGACAGACTTTCGACAACGGCCTTACTTATGAGATCAATGCCTTTCAGAACTATTCCGACAACAACTATCACGTAGACGCACCGGTGCTCGACTTCACCTCACAGAGCATCGACACACGAAAGCTCTACCATGTCAAGCGCTTCAATGACACCTATCACAACGAGGCCATCGTGGCCAAGGCTGGCATAACAGGCAAGAACTGGGCCGACCGGCTGATGATCGGCCTCACCTATTCTCACATGTACAAGGAGATACAGACCGGTGTAAGACAGAAGACCGTGTACGGACAGAAACACCGGCACGGCCACTCACTCATGCCCTCGCTCGAATATTCCAAACACGATCTCTTTATCAAAGGACTCAATGTGACAGCCACAGCCAACTACAACCGCAACGCCACGGTCAATGTCGACACTGCCAGCTACCGATACAACTGGCTCGGCGAACGCCGGCGTGCCAGCTCGCCCGGCGAGCAGTCCTATCTCTACTCAAGGGCGGACAATGACAATTGGAACGCCACGCTCAACATCACCTACCGCATCAAGAAAGCCCACACGCTGACATTCAACAACGTGTTCAATGCCTTTAGCCGCACCAATACATCGCTTCTCTACGGACGTGAAGACAAGGATCCCATATCTAAAAATATGAGGAAAGACATCGCCGGACTGTCTTACAGACTCATGCCGGCTGACAGATGGAACCTTTCCCTCTTCGGCAAGTACTACCGGCAATATGTTTCCGGACCCGTGGCTGCCGATGAGAATGCCAGCAGTTTTGTGAGGACCAGCCGGACGATAGACTCCTGGGGATACGGCGCCGCCGGAACCTATTTCATTCTCGATGGCCTGCAGGCCAAGCTGTCGTATGAGAAGGCATGCCGGCTGCCTACCATTGAGGAGATGTTCGGCGATGAGGATCTTGAGACGGGCAGCGTGCTCATACGCCCCGAACGCAGCGACAACCTCAACCTGAGCCTCAGCTGGAGTAAGTCGTTCGGCCCGCACTCCGTCTACCTCGAGGGAGGTATGATCTATCGCAACACCCATGACTATATCCAACGCTCCATCGCACAGCTGAGCGGCAACCGTGAAGGAGCCTACTATGAGAACTATGGCAAGGTGAAGACCACCGGCTTCAATCTCTCTGCGCGCTACACCCTCGGGCGGTGGCTCAGCATAGGCGGCAACTTCACACGGATGGACGTGCGCGACAACGAGAAGATCATGATAGGCAGCACCACCGCCGCCAACCCGATGTACAAGTCACGCATGCCCAACATACCCTGGCAGTTTGCTGATGCCGACATCAACTTCTACTGGCACGACCTGCTAAGGAAAGGCAACACCCTCACTGTGACCTACGACAATCAGTATCTCCACAGCTTCTGCTACTATTCTGATGGCGTGCAGGCCTCCAACCTGAACGACTATAGGGTGCCCAACCAGTTCTCGCACAACCTCACAGTCGCCTACAGCATGAGCCATGGACGCTACAACCTGTCAGTCGAATGCCGCAACTTCACCAACGAAAAGCTCTACGACAATTTCAGTCTGCAAAAGGCCGGACGCGCTTTCTATGGCAAGGTGAGAATCTATTTCGGTCGATAGAATGCCACCACCGCCGGATATATACGAGAGAATAAGACTCCATTAAAATATAACGATATGAACAACAAGACATTGAAAGCCACTGCTTGGGCTCTTGCCATGGCGGGTTTGTCATTTACATCGTGCTCCGATGACATAGGCGCGGAAAGTGGAGGATCGTCCTCCACCCTTACCCATCCTTATGTGATCGCTGCTACTGTCACAGGCTCCAACGCCACGGCCAACATCCTCACCTCTGCCCCTACACTGGAAGGCGAGATCACGCCATCCGGACTGGTCAACGACGGCGCTACCTACTGGGTGTTCTGTGACCGGAAATACCTGTATGCCCTCAACTATCATCAAGGCGAGAGCGGCACCACTTATTCTTATATGCGCGACCCGCTCACCGGAGCACTGAAACAGCGTACCAAGGAATATTATGTCACACGCTTCACTACTTACGGATTGTACGACAACTACATCATGACCACATCGAGCGGCGACGGCAACACTGCTTGGGCCGACCCCGTGACAGGCTATCTGCCCCAGATGTTCAAGGTGTCCTATCTCGATATAGACAATGAGACCTTCACATCCAACACCATCTCTACCGATGACAACGATGCCTCGGTTGCCGACAAGGACTATGTCTGCGAGAATTTCCTCGGCAACGGTGAATATGTCACCCTTGCCGGACTAGAGCAGGTTGGCAGCAAGATATACAGTGCTGCCGTGCCCATGGGTCTGTCACAGTATGGCTGCCAGCAATTCACCGACGAGGCACGTACGCAGTACAAATGGGTACGTCCGGGATATGAAGACCTCATCAAGACAGAGAGCGGCGGTACAGGAAGCAGTGCCTATGATAAGGACGAGCTGCAGTGGACACAATGGCCCGACGAGTGTTGGGTGGCAATATTTGCCGACAAGACGCTGAAACAGAAAAAACTGGTAAAGACCGACAAGATCAGCTATGCCTGTGGCAGGATGAAGTCACAGTATTATCAGATGATATGGGCTACCGACGACGGCCGTTATGTCTACGTCATCTCGCCCAGCTATGCCAAGACCATGGCCGATGCGCGCCAGCAGACCACGCTCCCCGCCGGAGTGGTGCGCATAGACACATCCACTGAGGAGTTTGACGACTATTACTGTAACCTCGAGCAGCTGTCACCCAACGGTCTGCTGCGCAGCTGGTACATCGGCGGCGACAATTTCCTCTTCCTCATGTACGACGCTCCCCTGACCGCGACGACCAAGACTGCCAACCGCCTCGCCGTGTTCAATGCCTCCTCTAAGACACTCACTGAGGTAACCGGTCTGCCTGCCGACGTGTCAGGCTTCGGCACCACGCCCTATATGGAGAATGGCTATGCCTATGTATCGGTCAACACTTCATCGGGCTATCCCGCCGTATGGAAGATAGATCCTATGACAGGGGCTGCCGTAAAGACACTCACCGTAAACGGAGCAACGACTCTGACAGCTGTAGGACGCATCGACTGACGACTCTTTCCAATAGGTAAATAAGAATAACCCACTGTCTGCCGAAACTGTTCTTCCCGTTTCGGCAGACAATAATTTTCAGAAAATTGCGTTGAAGAGATCATTATGAAGAAGTTTTTCTCAAAATTCCATTTATGGTTGGCGGTACCCTTCGGCATCATTATCACCCTGATATGTTTCTCGGGGGCCATGCTCGTCTTTGAAAATGACATTGTCAAGGTGATGAGACACGACCAGCTCTACGTTGACTGTCCGCGCCACACCCTATTGCCGATGGATGAGATAGTAAGGAAAGTGGAGCAGACGCTTCCCTCCGATGTTAAGGTGAAAGACGTGACCCTGTTTTCCGATCCTGAGCTTGCCTGCAAGGTGAGTCTCTCTAAGCCCAACAAGGCCGTCATGTATGTGGACCAGTACACCGGACAGCTGAAAGGCATGTACGAGCGACCGGCCTTTTTCGACACCATGCAACGGCTTCACCGTTGGCTGCTCGACAGTCCCGGTAATGGTGGCACATTCTGGGGCCGCATCATCGTAGGCACCTCTACCATCATATTTGTCTTGGTGTTGCTGTCAGGCATTATAATATGGTGGCCACGTACCATGCGAATACTACGCAACAGCCTGAAGATCAAAGTCTCCAAGGGAAGGCATCTGTTATGGCGCAGCCTGCACATTGCCGGTGGCATGTACGCGCTCCTGCTGCTGGTCATGGCACTCACCGGCCTTACCTGGTCCTTTTCCTGGTATGGCAAAGGATTTTACGCCTTGTTCGGTGCCAGTAAGACTGAAAGGAGCACCTCTCCAGCCAACGGCAAGACGGCAACGGCAAGAAACGAAAAGGGGGCAACCGAAGCGGCCAACGGACAGGCTGCCACAGTCCACGACAAGTGGCAAGACGTGTACGAGACATTACGTGCACGCAATGCCGGCTATAGCCAGATAACCGTGTCTGACGGTACGGCCAGCGTGGCTTTTGGAGGATGGGGCAATCAACGGGCTGCCGATAAATATACATTCGACCCATCCACTGGCCGGATCACATCGACCACTCTCTATGCTGACGGCGACAACTCCTCAAAGATCCGTGGTTGGATATTGTCCGTACACACGGGCAGCTGGGGTGGCCTGCTCACACGCATCCTGTGGTTCATCGCTTCCCTCTTGGGTGCGACACTACCGCTTACGGGTTACTATCTCTGGATACGTCGACTCCGCCGTCGCTCTCATTGATCCATTTCTTCCTGAAGTGACATCCGAATATCGTAAGTCGACTGCGATCATGTTCCGACTCCGCCTCATGGCCATACACACTTGGAGATAGGCGTTCCCATTCCTGACGTATCCTGCCCCGTGAACCGAGAAGGATGGTCTTGCCATTGCATGAACCTTCCTTCTCGGTTTCTATATATGACGACCTGTCATCATCCCAGACTTTCCTGGACAATATTGCGACAAGACCGACCTATGCCTTTGAGCACTAGTCGGTCCATGATAAGCATATGTGAATAAGAATAGTATGATTTCATTTGTCGTCCCTATTTTAAGGAACCCTCTTAGCCGGTTGCCACCGCATTTGCCCAACCGCGTTGCAGGCTTTGTTGAGACAAGAGGACGGAAGATATCGGGCTAACCATAAAAAGGGACACGCTGCATCACGCAGCCTTCCCTTTTATCGGCATTTAGCATCCGTTTTCTTAAACATAAAACGGTATAAAAAAATAAAACGGTTTTCCTAATATAAATAATTCATCATCTGTACTTAGCCGTACTGTCAGCATATGTCTTTTACCTGGAGGACTCCTTTGAGCACGTCGTGCATCTTACCCTTCCACTGCCTTAGCCCTGTTGATCCCGGATTCAAGATGTCGTAGTTCGGTATGGTTATTCTTTCCTTATTCTAATTAAAATATAGGTGACTTATCTTTTGAGATAGTTCAATGAAAAAGAGTGTGTCAAGACTAAGACGATTCTCCAAAAGGTCACAGATCGTAACCATGACTCCTGATAGGACCATATCGATCTATTTATGAAAACAGGCCTCCAGACTTCGTCTTTTATAAGTTCATGTTTCCAAGAATCGAGTGTCTTGACACACCCTCATAAGTCTTTTCGGTTTCACCGTATGGCATCACTCCATTCAGATTTCAACCGGCTATTACTCAGTAGTTACCACAATGGCTCCATCTCGTGCCTGCTCACCAAACTTTTCAATCGCTTTTTCACCTTTAAGCACCACTATTTCCTTGATTTTGTCTGCGCTGATCTTTTTTACTTCGGCAGCATCAACATGAACACCATTTATAACATAATAGCGTGTATCCTTAAAACTTATATTAACGTTATTATTATCAGAACTCATTTTAACGTTAATATTATCATTGCCTGCCTCCGCCGACTGGATTTTCCGTGATTCGCCAGTAAGTCTAAACGTCACCGGTACCGTGTAGCGCACACTCACTGCCTTTCCGTCCTGATATCCCGGCTGCCACTTGGGCATGGCAGAAATCACCCTCAGGGCCTCGGCGTCTATGCTCTTGTCCACGCTTCTTACAATCTTCGCATCTTTTACCGTACCATCCTTGTTTACTACAAATGATACCACCACACGCCCCTGGATGCCTGCCTTATGGGCCTCTACCGGATACTTAATATTACTGCTCAGATATTTCATGAGCTCAGCTCCACCGCCAGGAAACTTTGGCATCTTCTCTACCACCTCATAGACATCATCATCCGTAGATGTCACACGCTGGAGGTCGTTGGCAATGAGTGTGTCATCCGCTCTACCCATGTCATTCACAGTCTCTTCGCCACTCGTCTTTCCTTGTGCTACAAGGGCTGCCTTGTCCGATGTACTTTTCACTACTGAGCTTACGATGGCATCACTCTCATGCTCTATTTCTCTACTAAGGCTCTCTGCCTTCGGCGTGGCAAAAGCCACTACGGCAACAGCCGCAACAGGAACGGTCAACAACACCTTGACACGGTTCCATGGATTGGATCTTTTTGTCAACATCATAGTTATTCGTTTTTTAAGTGAGTTATGATTTAGATTGTTTGCCATACTGAAAAGCCGTTCGCCAACGGCCTTGCGTATCAGAAGAAGCTGATATTCTGCTGCATTGGCACCGCTGGCAAGCACCGCCTCATCGGCTTCATACTCATGTATGTTGCGCAACTCGCGGCGCAGCAGCCACACTGCCGGATTAAACCACTGGAATATCAGCAACACATTGCATAGTAAGATGTCAAGCGAGTGATGATGCGAGATGTGCGCCATCTCATGTATGAGTATTTCCCGGCGTCCGCTCTCGTAGTCGCTCCTGCTGATCACGATATTGTTAAACCAGCTGAAAGGAGCCATGTCACCATCGATCACAATGATGCGGATACCGTTATCGATCGTCACATGATCTCTACCGGAAATAAGTTTGTACAGTCCGGCCAGCGAGACGATCTCACGACCAACCGACACGACCACACCAACCATATACACCATGAAAAGTACCTGGACGAGCGTCAGACTCGCCGGTTGGGTATCCTCTCCCGTCACGCCTGCGACAAGCAACTGCTCCACCTGCACCATTCCGTTATTGACTACCGTTGGCTCGTCTATTGACAGACTGACAAACGGAAGCACAAGCGACAGCAACATAAGCAGCAGCAATGTAGCACGGTTGAACGCATGAAACGTGTCACGGCTCAGCAGCAGCTTGTAAAAGAGGTAGAATGCCACCAGGCATATAGCCACCTTTATCGAATATATGAAAAACATTCCCATGATGTCATCGTTTTGTCGTTATTATCTATCCACCCATCTGCCCCATCTCCCTGCCTTGGTCTTCTACGCCTGCTTGTCCCTATTCATGAACAAGAAACGCACCCGGCTCTCTGCCTGATCAATTCAGAGATGGCATTGAATGCCATCTGATCGGGTGAAGACCTCGTCTCCATAGGCTGACTGGCCATGTCAAACGGGAGCTCATTAAGCAAATAGCCGTTTATCAGATATTTGGGCAGCTGTTCGTCATTTGTTCTCTTCCACCTTCTCTATAAGCTCTTTCAGCTCGTCGAGTGATATCTTCTCCTCTTTTACCAGTGTTGACACCACACTAAGATACGACTTACCAAAAAACTTGTTGATCACGTTGTTGAGCGAACCACGACTATAGCCTTCGCGCGATATCTTCGGGAAATACGTATAGGTACGGGTTTTCAAGTTACGATGTGACAGGAATCCCTTCTCCTCGAGGATATGCACCAACGTAGAGAGGGTATTCACATGGGGCTTGGGATCATCATAAAGCTCACGCAGCTCGCGTATCTGCATCTCACCCTTGTCCCAATAGTGGTTCATGATCTCCTCTTCTCTTCTTGTCAATGTCTTCATAATGATTATATTTATAATTACAACGCAAAAGAACTAAATTACTTAGTTATTTACAAGGAAATAGCAGTTAATAAAACTAAAACCGCCCATTCTTTAACTAAGATAAATAGTTTATTGCGGTTTATATAGTTCTATTAACTAAAACAAGTAGTCTAAATAATGTCTATGAATTAGATCCTTGCAGTCACGAAGCCTTCTGCCATGCTCCCAACCAAATATGTCGGTAGGCTGTCCTTCTCTCTGCATCTTCATATAGCAAGCATTCCTTGCTCCTTGACAGGCACGCCCACCGACATTCATTTATGTTAGTCGCTCTTATTTCGCAAGGACAATCACGGCATAAGGCCCCACCTCATAAGTCTTATGTCCGGCAAACTTGTCCGCGTACTTCTTCTTCGTCATCAATATTGACGCATGTCCGGGAACGGTTCCCGGAATGCTGTCCTTAGGCACTACGACTACATCGTGGCCCAGATAGACGTCCATGTTCTCAGCCCTGCTTATCTGCCACGTGCGGAAGTCGCTTGTCCCGAGGGTAGCGGCCGTTTTTCGTGCCTGCTCGCAAAGTGCCCCATAGCCTATGTAGGCTCTTAGGTCACGCAGGCTCCACCCTCCCGTGAACACGGCCAGCAATATTCCTCCTGCCATGACAGCGATTGCCTTGTGTATGTCCTTTCGCCTTCCATAAACCGCGATGAGGGCCAGCACTCCACTTGCCGACAATATGCCCGAGGCCAGATAGAGCAACGGCAGTCCCAGCCATCCCGTTCCACCCATATGTACGGCTATCGCAAAGGCCGGCAACGCCAGCACCAGGATGGCAGCCGGTATGGCTATCGACAGTCTGAGCCATTTTGATTTTTCGTATTCGGACATCATCATCGCCGCCGTATAGATGATGAATGGGAACGCAGGCAACAGATAAATGTGTATCTTCGAACTGATGCACGAGAGCATCACGAATGTCGTCACGATTATGGTTGCGAAATATTGCTCCAGCTCCGACCAATGATGCCTTCTGAACGCCGCCACGATGATCGTACCCAGGGCGAGCAGCGACCACGGAGCAATGGAATACCATATCGACATGCCGTAGAAATAGAAAGGTCGGTCATGCGTGAATGCGTTCACGGCTCTGTCGAATGTCTGATGAAACAGCATGTTGTCAAGATACGCCTGGCCACCTTCAGCATAGGCCAGACCGAACCACGCCGCGCACAGCAAGACCAGTACGCCCCATGTGCGGACGCCCCAATAATGGCCAAACTGTCTGATATCCTTCTTATATGCCAGAAAGACGACAGACGACAATAGCGGCACCAGTATGCCTATGGGACCCTTGCTGAATACGGCCAGGAATACGTAAATCGGAAACAACCATCTCTCCGCCTTCGTACGGCCGTCTGACGCATGGCCGTCCTGCCTTGACCTGTACAGTCTGTAGAATGATCTGAGGGCAAGGACTATGAACATGCACATCAGCATGTCCATTCTGAGCGTGACTGCCATGCCCGCAAACAAGGCACTTGTAAGCAGCATCAGGCGGGCCGACAGGCGTCCTCGCTCATCCAGCTTGCTACCGCACCATCGGTCGAGCACATCGACAACGACCAGCGACGGTACCAACGATGCCAGCGCAAGGAACCACATCTGATGCGATCCGAAGAGCCACTTGCCCAACATCACTATCCACAGATAGAAAGGCGGCTTGTCGGCATAAGGAATCCCGTGATTCGTAAAGGTAAAGAATGTATTGCTACGTATCGCCTCGTCGGCAATGCTCAGATACCTCAGCTCATTGTCAGGAGTAAAGTCGCGCAACAATAATACAGGCAATAATGCAATGCAGAAGACGGCATAAATTATGTATCTCTTCATAGGATATTTCGAATAAGGATCGTTGATCCGATTTTGATTATACGAAATTATTTCCTCACAAAGTTAGAAAATTTTATTGGTTTATCAAATATTTCCCGAACTAATGTGAGCAGAATGTCATCCTTACGCCAATCTTTTGACAAAGACAAGTTGCTGATACCTCATCCATCATTAGAAGTACGGAAGATTCTATGCTGTCGCCGGCAGCCCGTTCCTCCCCTGGCCAAGGCCATGGCAGCTGCGTCGGGACAAAGTGATGGAAGGCGAAGGAGCGGAAAGCATTGGACGCCCCCTCGGTATGATATATATTAAATAGGCTTGTGGTCCAGGGGGGGATGGGAGGTAAGGGGTATCGCGCATCTTAACAAAGGAACATAGAAGACGCTGGTGTTGATCCGCCCTTTACCGCACGGGGCTTTTATACAGAATGTCTCTTCCCCTCTCCACGTGCCAATTCCGCCCTTATCCTACTGAGCGACTGTGGGGTGATGAACAGATAGGACGCTATGTATTTCAGCGGGACATGCTGCAACAGCTCCGCCTTCTCGGCCAGTAGCGTCTCGTATCTGTCGCGTGCCTTCGGTGCTCCGCTGCCGAGCAGCCACCGTTCCACCTCAAAGATCTCCTTCTCATACAGCCTGCGGCCTATGCGCGCCACCTCTACCGAAAACATGAAGAATTCCTCGGCTGCCTCACGGCTGATGCCGTAGACCACACTGTCGCTCATGGATTCGAGCGTGATCATTGATGGTACATTGCCTACGAAGCACCACGAAGAGAACAGCAGGTCGCCTTTCGAGGCAAACCAAAGGGTGATGTCGTTGCCGTCAGTATTAATGTACGACGCTCGCCAGATGCCCTTCACTATGATATAGATATTGGTATTGCGTCCGCCCTTGCGTACAAGCGTCTCGCCTTTTTGTATCTCCAAACGTGTCATGTGCGCCTTGAGAGCTTCCACCTCTTCCATTGTGAGACCGCTCCGACGGCACAGACACTCTTCAAATGTTTCCATGATCACCCGCTTTTAAACACATAATAGATCAACTTTCAAGTCGAGAAGCCGCACCG
>OGQM01001993.1_pt1 | contig 12955 bp, 9 predicted proteins | sample 1553191 | NCBI WGS metagenome assembly OGQM01 (sample SAMEA2579954, study PRJEB22360) | human gut metagenome | biome: human gut; feature: human-associated habitat; material: faeces | place: Denmark | collected 2008/2010 | reverse complement strand
GCCGATGCAGGTGGCCGCGCCGCCGAACGGCTCGATCTCGGTGGGATGGTTGTGGGTCTCATTCTTGAAGAGGAAGAGCCAGTCCTCGTCCTTGCCGTTGACATCACACTTGATCTTGACGGTGCAGGCGTTGATCTCCTCAGACTCATCGAGGTTCTTCAGGATACCCTGCTTTTTCAGCTCCTTGGCACCGATGGTGGCAAGGTCCATCATGCAGCGGGGCTTGTTCTCGCGGCCAAGGTCGGCACGCATGGCCATGTAGCGGTCAAATGCCTTCTGCACCACGGCATCGTCGATCTGGACGTCGTCCAGAATGGTGCCGAAGGTGGTATGGCGGCAGTGATCGGACCAGTAAGTGTCGATCATCTTGATCTCAGTAATGGTCGGGTCGCGCTTCTCCGAGCGGAAATACTCCTGACAGAACTTGATGTCGCCGAGGTCCATCGCAAGGCCCTTCTCATCGATGAACTTCTTCAGGCCCTCCTCGTCCAGCTCGTTGAAGCCGTCCAGAACGGCCACCTCAGTGGGGACGGGATACTCCATCTTCAGGGTAGCCTTGGTGTCCAGCGAAGCCTCGCGGGCCTCCACCGGGTTGATGACGTATTTCTTGATCTCGGCCAGCTGCTCGTCGGTCAGGGTGCCCTCCAGCAGGTAGACGCGGGCAGAGCGCACCAGCGGGCGCTCGCCCTGACTGATGAGCTGGATGCACTCGGCGGCAGAGTCGGCGCGCTGGTCGAACTGGCCGGGCAGGTACTCCACGGCAAAAGACACGCAGCCGTCCGCAGCGGGCAGCTCCGCATAGGTATTGTCCACCGGCGGCTCGCTGAACACAGTGGGCACGCACTGCTCGAACAATGCCTCGTCGATGCCCTCCACGTCGTAGCGGTTGAGCAGCCGCAGGCCGCTCAGCTCCTTGATGCCCAGCAGCGAGACCAACTCGTTGCGCAGGCTCTGGGCCTCGCCGTCGAAGCCGGGTTTCTTTTCAACATAGATACGATATACCATTGGGTATTTCCCTCCTGTATCGATTTTTCCGTCCGGGCGGAACCTCTCCGCCGCGCCGCCTCCCCTACCGAGAGGAGGCCTTGGCATATCGGAGAAGTTTTCCTCTTCGCCAGAGGCTCCCCTCGATAGGGGAGCTGTCTGCGAAGCAGACTGAGAGGTTATTCTTCCGCCAGCGCCTTCAGCGCCCGCATCCCGATGTCGGTGCGCTTGTGCAGCTTGTCGAAGTGGATGTGCTCTGCGGCCTCGTAGGCGATGGCGATGGCCCGGGGCAGGCCGGGCGCAGTGGCCGTCACACCCAGCACGCGGCCGCCGTTGGTGACGAGCTGACCGTCCTCGGCGATGGCCGTGCCGGAGTGGTAGACCGTGACGTCCGGCTCATCGGGCAGCTGACCGTCCACAAGGCCGGTGATGGGCTTGCCCTTCTCATAGGCCACAGGGTAGCCGCCGGAAGCGAGGATGACGCAGGCAGCCGCGCCGTCGGAGAACTTCACCTCGGTGTCGGCCAGCGTGCCCTCGGTGCAGGCGGTCATGATCTTCAGCAGGTCGCTCTCCAGCAGGGGCAGCACCACCTGCGTCTCGGGGTCGCCGAAGCGGCAGTTGTACTCGATGACCTTCGGGCCGTCCGGGGTGAGCATGAGGCCGAAGTAGAGACAGCCCTTGAAGGGGCAGCCCTCAGCGTTCATGGCCTTGATGGTGGGCAGGAAGATCTTCTCCATGCACTCGGCGGCGATGGCCGGGGTGTAGTAGGGGTTGGGGGCGACGGTGCCCATGCCGCCGGTGTTCAGGCCGGTGTCGTGGTCGTTGGCACGCTTGTGATCCATGGAGGACACCATCGGCTTGACCACCTTGCCGTCGGTGAAGCTGAGGACACTGACCTCGGGGCCGGTGAGGAACTCCTCCACGACCACATGGTTGCCGGAAGCGCCGAACTTTTTGTCCAGCATGATCTCCTTGACGCCCTCGGCGGCCTGCTCTTCGTTCTCGCAGATGAGCACGCCCTTGCCCAGCGCAAGGCCGTCGGCCTTGATGACCACAGGATACTTGCCCTCGGCCTTGATGTACTCCATGACCTTTGCGGGGTCGTCGAAGGTCTCATACTTCGCGGTGGGGATGCCGTACTTCTTCATCAGGTCTTTGGAGAAGACCTTGGAGGCCTCGATGCGGGCCGCAGCCTTGTCCGGGCCGAACGCCGGGATGCCGACCTTTGCCAGAGCGTCCACCATGCCCAGTGCCAGCGGGTCGTCCTGCGCTACCACGACATAGTCGAACTTTTCCGTCTCTGCAAAGCCCACCATCGTCTCCACATCGGTGGACTTGATGTTGACGCAGTGGGCGTCATAGCCGATGCCGCCGTTGCCGGGCGCACACCAGACCTCACCGCAGTCGGGGCTTTTTTTCAGTGCCTTGATGATGGCGTGCTCACGTCCGCCGCCGCCAACGACTAAGATTTTCTTTGCCATTTTTATGCCCCCTTAGTGATGGAACAGCCGGATGCCGCAGAAGGCCATCGCAATGCCGTACTTATTGCAGGTGTCGATGACCTGCTGGTCACGGATGGAGCCGCCGGGCTGGACGATGGCGGTGACGCCGGAACGGCGTGCCCGCTCGATGTTGTCGCCGAAGGGGAAGAACGCATCCGAGCCGAGGCAGACGCCGGTGACATGGCTCAAATACTCCTTCTTTTCCTCAACGGTCAGCGGCTCAGGCTGACGGGTGAAGGTCTCGGCCCAGACATCGTCGCCGATGACGTCCTCAGGGGTGTCGCCGATGTAGACATCGATGGCGTTGTCACGGTTGGGCTTTGCCACATCGTCGCGGAAGGGCAGGTCCAGCACCTTCGGCATATGGCGCAGCTGCCAGTTGTCGGCCTTCTGGCCCGCCAGACGGGTGCAGTGCACGCGGCTCTGCTGGCCCGCACCGACGCCGATGGTCTGACCGTCCTGCACGTAGCAGACGCTGTTGGACTGGGTGTATTTCAGCACGATCAGGCTGATGATGAGGTCGCGGCGCTGCTCGTCGCTGATGACCTTGTTCTCGGTCACAACGTTCTGCAGCATCGTCTCATTGGAAATGTCCAGGTCCTGACGGCCCTGCTCGAAGGTCACGCCAAAGACCGTGCGGGTCTCCAGCGGCTTCGGCTCGTAGTCGGCGTCGATCTGGACGATGGCGTAGCCGCCCTTCTTCTTGGATTTCAGCACCTCCAGCGCGTCGGCGTCGTAGCCGGGCGCAATAATGCCGTCGGAGACCTCGTGCTGAATCAGCTTCGCGGTGCTCAGGTCGCAGACATCGGACAGCGCGATCCAGTCGCCGAAGCTGGACATACGGTCCGCACCGCGGGCACGGGCGTAGGCGCAGGCCAGCGGGGAAAGCTCGGTCTCCGGCGCAATGTGGTACATGGCGCGCAGGGTCTCATCCAGCGGCAGACCGATGGCCGCACCGGCGGGGGAGACGTGCTTGAAGCTGGCGGCAGCGGGCTGGCCGAGTGCCTTCTTCAAATCGCGCACGAGCTGCCAGGAGTTGAACGCATCCAGAAAGTTGATGTAGCCCGGGCGTCCGTTCAAAATCTGCACAGGCAGGTCACTGCCGTCCGCCATGTAGATGCGGGCGGGCTTCTGGTTGGGGTTCGTGCCGTATTTCAGCTGAAATTCGTTCATATTAACCCTCCACAGCGGTGTATTTATTCAGGATAATGTCCTCGTACTCGCCGGTTTCCAGCTCGATGCTGCGGACAAACAGGCTGACCTTGTTGTCCTCGTTCAGGCTCGCCCACAGCTTGTCGGCAAACTTGTCCGCGTCGTTCGTGTCGATGGCGACGCGCAGCGGCTCACCCGTAAAGCTGGGAATCGGCGCACCGTTCTTGACGTAAGTGCTGATGAAGTGTCCCTCACCGGCCACGGGCTGCGGGTAGTCGAAGGTCTGGCGCTGCACGCTCTCGGCATTGCCCTCGTCGGACTTGACGAGGGACAGCTTGTAGCCGCCGCGGCGCATATCGACGACGCCGGAGATGCGCGGGGTAAAGTTCGGCGCGTCGTCCTCATAGGTGCGGGTCGCCAGCGCAGCCTCAAAACTGTAGCCGGGGAAAAGGTTGCCGTTCATGAACCGGGCAATCGTGTCGGTCTGGTCGCCGTTCGTGACCACGGTGGTCTCCCGCAGGGTCAGCACAGCGTTGTAGATGATGAGGTGCGGGTCCTCGAGCTTGGCCGGGTCAGCGGCCACCGTGCGGATGCCGCCGTCGATAGGCTCAAACACACGGTTGCGGCTGTTGGCGCTGCGGCCCATGATCCAGTAGGCGACGAACGCCTTCTGGCCGTCGGGGCTTTTGCCCAGCACAATGCCGCGCCCGGGGTAGTCATTCCCGGCAAGATATTTGTAGATGTTTTTTTTCATAATTGACCTCGTTTTGGTGTATACAAAAACATAAAACGGGATGTGGTGGCAAGGCTCTCTCCCTCAGTCCGCTGCGCGGACAGCTCCCTCGCAGAGGGAGCCTGGAAGCCTTGGCCCCCTCTGCGAGGGGGCTCCGCCCGCAGGCGGTGGGGGAGAGAACTTTGCCATTGTTGCGATTTTACACCTCATCACTGCACACCATAGCCAGCGCCTTGGGCAGCAGCTGCCACTCGGCCTCGACCATGACGCGCTTCTGCAGCGTCTCGGGGGTGTCGCCGAGCTCCACGGCCACGGCCTTCTGCAGCAGAATGGGCCCGCCGTCGCATTCCTCGTTTACAAGGTGGACGGTAGCGCCGGTCAGCTTCACGCCGCGGGCCAGCGCAGCCTCGTGCACGCGCAGTCCGTAGAAGCCGGGGCCGCAGAAGCTGGGGATCAGGCTGGGATGAACATTGATGATTTTATTGCGGTAGGCCGCAATGACCTTCTCGCCCAGCACGCTCAAAAAGCCTGCCAGCACGACCACGTCAATACTGTGCTTCTGCAGGGTGTCCAGCAGGGCGGCGTCAAACGCTGCGCTGTCAGCGTAGTCCCTGCGGCTGACAACAGCGGATTCCACACCGAAATTGGCGGCGCGCTCCAGCGCGTAGACGCCTGGCTTGCTGGCAACGACCAGTTCGATTTTGCCGTTCGGGTTCTCGCCGCGGCGCTCGCTTTCCAGCAGGGCCTGCAGGTTCGTGCCGCCGCCCGATACCAGTACCGCTACACGCTTCATACCAGCTCGACCCCGTCGCCCTCGACGATGGTGCCCAGACGGTAGGCGTCCTCGCCGTGGGCCTTCAGAATGGCAATGGCCTTGTCCGCATCCTCGGGCGCGACGGTCAGCACCATGCCGACGCCCATGTTGAAGGTGTTGAACATATCGTGCTCGGAGATGCCGCCCTCGCGCTGCATGACGTCGAACAGGGCAGGGATGCGCACATCGGCCTTGGCAATGCGGGCCGCACAGCCCTTCTTCAGGCTGCGGGGAATGTTCTCATAGAAGCCGCCGCCGGTGATGTGGGACACGCCCTTGACCGTGATCTCGTCCATGACAGCCAGCACGGGCTTGACGTAGATCCTCGTGGGGGCCAGCAGGGCCTCGCCCAGGGGCTTGTCCATGCTGTCGAATGTCTTTTTCAGCACATCGGGGTTGTTGTCAATGTCAAAAATTTTGCGCACCAGAGAGAAACCGTTGGAGTGTACGCCCGTGGAGGGCAGTGCGATGATGACATCGCCCGGCTGCATCGTGGAGTTGTCCAAAATCTTTGCCTTGTCCACGACGCCGACGGTGAAGCCGGCCAGGTCGTACTCATCCTCGGGCATCATGCCGGGGTGCTCGGCGGTCTCGCCGCCTACGAGGGAGCAGCCCGCCTGGACGCAGCCCTCGGCCACGCCCTTGACGATCTCGGCAATCTTCTCCGGGATGTTCTTGCCGCAGGCGATGTAGTCGAGGAAAACCAGCGGTTTGGCACCGGCGCAGATGACATCGTTGACGCACATGGCCACGCAGTCGATGCCGATGGTGTCGTGCTTGTCCAGCAGCATGGCGATGCGCAGCTTGGTGCCGACGCCGTCAGTGCCGGAAATCAGAACGGGATGCTCCATGCCGGTGCAGTCCAGCTCAAACAGGCCGCCGAAGCCGCCCAGACCGCCGATGCAGCTCTCGGTCATCGTGCGGGCCACATACTGCTTCATCAGCTCAACAGAGCGATACCCGGCGGTAATATCCACGCCTGCAGCGGCGTAGCTGGCAGAATAGCTTTTTTCCATGTTGAACTCCTAAATGTGTTACATTACTCGGAAAATCGGGTGGCAGCGGCAAGCTCTCTCCCTCCGGCGCTGCGCGCCACCTCCCTCGCAGAGGGAGGCAAGGAGGCGGTGGGGGAGAGAAGTTTGCGCTACTGCTGTGCTTCCGTCGTTATGATTACAGCTTTTTATTCGTCTTAGACTGGCTCAGCGGCTTGTCGTAGACAATGTCCATCGTCTCGGTGGGCGGGGCAACGGGGTATTTGCCGGTAAAGCAGCCCGTGCAGAAGCCGCACTTGCTGTGGATGGCCAGCTGCTGCACATGCTCAATACTTAAATAGCCCAGCGTGTCAGACCCGACCAGCTCGTTGATCTCCTCGACGGTGTGGCCGGTAGCGATCAGGTCCTTCTCGTCGGGAATGTCGGTGCCGAAATAGCACGGGTGGGCGAACGGCGGCGCACTGATCCGGTAGTGTACCTCGGCAGCACCGGCCTCGCGCAGCAGGCGGATGGTGCGGGCGCTCGTCGTGCCGCGGACGATGGAGTCATCGACCAGCACAACGCGCTTGCCCTTGACCGTGGACGTGATGGCGTTCAGCTTGATGCGCACGCTGCTCTCGCGCTGGGCCTGGCTGCCCTGAATGAAGGTGCGGCCTACATATTTGTTCTTGATAAAGCCCACGCCGTAGGGGATGCCGCTCTCCTGCGCATAGCCGAGCGCTGCATCCAGACCAGAGTCCGGCGCGCCGATGACGACATCGGCCTCCACGGGATGCTCCTGCGCCAGGAACCGGCCCGCCTGCAGACGGGCCTCATGCACACAGGTGCCCTCGATGACGGAATCCGGGCGGGCAAAGTAGATGTACTCAAAGACGCACATCGTGTGCGGCGCGGCGCCGCAGTGGTCCTCCATCGTGCGCAGGCCGTTGAGGTCGGCAATAACGATCTCGCCGGGGCGCACGTCACGGACGAACTTCGCACCCACGGCGTCCAGCGCACAGCTCTCGCTGGCAAAGGCATAGCCGTTGCCGTCGGGCAGCTCGCCGATGCACAGCGGGCGGAAGCCGTTGGGGTCGCGCGCCGCGATCAGCTTGGTGTGGGTCATAATGACGAGGGAGTATGCGCCCTCGATGTCGTCCATCGTGCGGCTGACGGCCATCTCAATGTTCGGCGTCAGCAGACGGTTCTGGGTCAGCAGATAGGCGATGACCTCGGTGTCCGACGTGCCGTGAAAGATCGAACCGCTCATCTCGAGCTTGCGGCGCAGCTTCGGTGCGTTGACAAGGTTGCCGTTGTGGCAGACCGCCATAGCGCCCTTGCAGTGATGCAGAACCATCGGCTGCGCATTGGAACGGCTGCGCTGGCCCGCCGTGGCATAGCGGACATGGCCGGTAGCCATCTTTGCGCCGCGGGGCAGCTCCTCCAGCACGCGCTTGGTAAAGACCTCGCTGACAAGGCCCAGATCGCGGTAGCCGGACAGCACGCCGTCGACGTTCAGCGCAATGCCGCAGCTCTCCTGGCCGCGGTGCTGCAGGGCGTACAGCGCACTGTAGACGGCGTTGACCATATCGGTCTCGCCGGTCTTGTCATACATACCGAACACGCCGCACTCCTCGTGCAGGGACTCGGTGTATTGGAAAATTTCGCTCATTTATTTGCTCCAATTGTCGGAATGGTAAAGCCGTAGGGGCGGATCCTATATCCGCCCGTGGGTCGGCTGCCTCTTGCGGGCGCATATGGAATGCGCCCCTACGGGAAAGCGCACGGTAAATTGTGCGGGTGCAATCAGCCCAGCAGGCGCTTCATGACTTCCTGGTAAGCGTCGGCTTCGCCGCCCATGTTGCGGCGGAACAGATCCTTGTCCAGATGTGCGCCGGTGGTGGCGTCCCAGAAACGGCAGGTGTCGGGGCTGATCTCGTCGGCCAGGATGATCGTGCCGTCGGACAGGCGGCCAAACTCGAGCTTAAAGTCCACCAGACGGATGTTGGCGTCCAGCATGATCTTCTTCAGTACCTCGTTGACCTTGAAGGCATACTTCGCGATGGTGTCCAGCTCCTCCTGGGTAGCCAGGTCGAGGGCCAGGGCGTAGTAGTGGTTGATGAACGGGTCGTGCAGATCGTCGTTCTTGTAGCTGTACTCGAGGATGGGGGTCTTAAAGACCTTGCCCTCGGGCACGCCCATGCGCAGGCTGAAGTGACCGGCTGCAACGTTGCGGACGATGACCTCCAGAGGCACGATCTCGACCTTCTTCACAAAGGTGTCGCGGTCATTGACCTCCTGCACGTAATGGGTGGGGATGCCCTCCTTCTCGAGCTTCTGCATCAGAGCGTTGGACAGCTTGTTGTTGACAATGCCCTTGTCGCGAATGGTGCCCTTCTTCTCACCGTCACCGGCAGTGGCGTCATCCTTATAGTGGACCATGACGATCTCGGGATCGTTGGTAGCGAAAACCTGCTTGGCCTTACCTTCGTACAGCTGCTCTTTGACTTCGTAATTCATGAGAAACGCTCCTTTTTATAGTATAATATAGTAAAGTATGTATGTGTACCTGTCTTTGGTTTCCCCTTTGGGGGAAGGCTCTTTTACAGTGCTGCGGCTTCGGCGGCAATGGCGGCGTCCTTCTTGGCAATCGCGGCGGCGGTGTCAGCGCGGAAGCTGTCAAGCTTCGCGGCCAGCTCGTCGTCGGCCACGGCCAGAATCGCCACAGCCAGATACGCGGCGTTCTTCGCACCGTTCAGCGCTACGGTAGCCACGGGAAAGCCGCTAGGCATCTGCACAGTGGCCAGCAGGGCATCCAGACCGTCCATGGCACCGCCCTTCATCGGGATACCCACAACGGGCAGAGTGGTGTTGGCGGCAAAGGCACCGGCCAGGTGTGCGGCCATGCCGGCAGCGCAGAGAATGACGCCGTAGCCCTCGGCACGGGCGCTCCTGGCGAACGCGGCGGCGGCCTCCGGTGTGCGGTGGGCCGAAAGAATGTGCGCCTCATACGGCACGCCGAAATCCTTCAGCACCGTGCAGGCACCCTTGACCACCGGCCAGTCACTGTCCGAGCCCATGATGATCGCAACTTTTTTCATACGTTTTGAAACCTCCCTTACAAAGCAAACAGCGCAGTGCTCCGCATCAGGATACACTGCGCTGTGGTGTCGACGTAAAAAGGGTATGATGGTACAGAACACCCGCGAAGAAGCCAATACGCTGCATTGCGTTTGCCACGGAAGATCCCCCTTTAATAAAAGTAAGATGTGCCCTGTACTTGTAGTGTAAACGCTGGGCAAAAAAAATGCAAGCGCCCGGCGGACATTTCAGCCAAAAAACGGTGCAAAAGGGTTTTGACCGTCGCTTTTTGTCGTTTTTGATGGGTCTTGGAGGGCAGTTGTCATACTTTAAAACGGCCTGTAAAATTTTGCTGGTACAGGGCACAAAAATATGATAAAATAGAAAAAATACATAAACAAGGAGCTTTGTATGATTGCACCCAAACGACGTCTGACAAATCACGCCCTGCACGGCAGGGAGGAATGGTTCAAGCGCATCTTCCGCGACCAGATCGCCGAGGCTGCGGGCATCCTCGAAGTCGTGCTCTCCGGCATTGTGCTGGTGGCCCTGCTCATGAGCATTGTCCCGCTGGTGGAGCTGATGCCTGGTCTGCTGACCGATGCCGACAGCCTGGAAATCCGCACCTTTCTGGAACGTGCGCTGGACATCGTCATCGGCATCGAGTTTATCAAGATGCTGGCCAAGCACAGCCCCGGCAGCGTGCTGGAGGTGCTGCTCTACGCCATTGCCCGCCACATGATCGTCGGCCATGAGGACGCCGTGCAGAACCTGGTCAGCGTGGGGGCCATCGCGCTGATCTTCATCATCCGCAAGTATTTCTTTGTGCCGTCCTTCGGCTACAAGATGCCCGGCGGCAAAATTGCCCCGGACATGGAGCAGAAGGCCGCAGAGACCCCGGAAGCAAAAGCGGGAGATATGGCGGAATAACGCCGGTCCGCCCCCGGGGACAGCGCCGCATGGTATGCGGGGGCCATTGGTGCGAACGGCGAAAGTTTGTAAGCTTGTGTGATAACTATAAATAAGAATCCCCCTTCCGGGAACTCTGTAGGGACGGATGCTCATCATCCGCCCCTACAGCCTCCCGGAAGGGGGATTCTTTATTTTACGATTTTGCCAAATTTTCCAATCAGAACAGACCCGTGATCTTCCCGTGTACATCCACGTCAATGTCCATGGCGGCGGGGTGCTTGGGCAGGCCGGGCATCGTCATGATGCTGCCGCAGACAACGACCACAAAGCCCGCACCGGCGCTCAAACGTACCTCGCGCACATTCAGCGTGTGACCCTCGGGCGCACCCGTCAGCTTGGCGTTGTCGCTGAAGGAATACTGCGTTTTGGCAATGCAGACCGGCAGCTTGCCATAACCCAGCGCGGTCAGCTCGTCCAGCGTCTTTTTTGCGGCGGCGGTGTAGCTTACGCGGCCCGCGCGGTAGATCTTCGTGGCGACGGCCTCGATCTTATCCGTCAGAGGCGCGTCCAGCTCGTAGGTGTACTGCACCTCGGCGCTGTCGTCCAGGATGGACAGCACAGTCTCGGCCAGCGCCTTGCCGCCCTCGCCGCCCTTGGCAAAGACCTCGCTCAAGGCGCAGGGCACACCGGCCTTGTTGCAGATGTCATAAATAACATCCATCTCCTCCGCAGTGTCGGTGGGGAAGGCGTTGATGGCAACGCAGACCGGCAGACCAAAGCCCTGCAGGTTCTCAATGTGGCGGGCCAGGTTCACGCTGCCCGCACGCACGGCCTCGGCGTTGGGCTTGCTCAAATCGGGCTTGGCCACGCCGCCGTGGGACTTGAGCGCGCGCACCGTGGCCACCAGCACAACGGCGGCGGGGTGCAGCCCGGCATAGCGGCACTTGATGTCAAGAAACTTCTCCGCGCCAAGATCCGCGCCGAAGCCGGCCTCGGTCACAACGTAGTCGGCCAGCTTGAGGCTCAGCCTGGTGGCAATGGCACTGTTGCAGCCGTGGGCAATGTTGGCGAACGGACCGCCGTGGATGATGGCGGGGTTGTGCTCCAGCGTCTGGACAAGGTTCGGGTCGAGCGCGTCCTTCAAAAGCGCGGTCATCGCGCCCGCCGCGCCGATCTGCCCGGCGGTGACGGGCTGGCCGTCGTAGGTGTAGGCGCAGACGATGCGGGACAGGCGGGCCTTTAAGTCCTCCAGATCGGTGGCCAGGCAGAACACCGCCATGACCTCGCTGGCAACGGTGATGTCAAAGCCGTCCTCACGCGGGGTGCCGTTGACCTTGCCGCCGAGGCCGTCCACGATGAACCGCAGCTGGCGGTCATTCATGTCCATGCAGCGCTTCCAGGTGATGCGGCGGGGGTCAATGTTCAGCGGGTTGCCCTGCTGGATGGAGTTGTCGATCATGGCAGCCAACAGGTTGTTTGCGGTGCCAATGGCGTGAATATCGCCGGTAAAGTGCAGGTTGATATCTTCCATGGGCACAACCTGGGCGTAACCGCCGCCCGCAGCGCCGCCCTTTACACCGAACACGGGCCCAAGAGAGGGCTCACGCAGGCAGAGCATCGTCTTTTTACCCATGGCGTTCAGGGCGTCCGCCAGGCCAACACTGGTGGTGGTTTTGCCCTCGCCAGCAGGGGTGGGGCTGATGGCGGTCATCAGGATCAGCTTGCCGTCTGGGCGGTCACTGTGGATCAGCTTGTGGTTGATCTTGGCTTTGTAACGGCCATAAGGAATCAGGTCCTCGTCCGTAAGGCCCAGTTTTTCAGCTACTTTGGCAATGGGCAGCATTTTGGCTGCCTGTGCAATTACAATGTCGCTCAGCATGTGGCATTCCTCCGTTTACAAAAAATAAAGGGCTGCGTACACCATACATCAGTGTATGCAGCCCAGACGGTCGGCTTAATGCAGGGAATAGCCCGCTTCCCCGGTGGTCATACCCACCAGATTCCGTCAGTCAGCGGCCCTGCGTTATTGTTACTGTATCACACCGGCACACAGTTTGTCAAGCCAATTTTTGGCGGATACAAACAGAATAAAAAACAACGGATCAGCGCTTGCTGCTCTTGCGCCACAGGCCCATCTTTTCGGCGTCGGCAATCAGCTGCTCACGGAAATCTGGGTGGGCAATGTTGATCAGGGCTTCGGCACGCTCCCAGGCGGTCAGGCCCTTCAGGCGGGCAACGCCGTACTCGGTCACCAGATAATCGGTGTTGGCGCGGGTATCGGTCACAACACTGCCGGGGTGCAGCGTGGGACGGATGCGGCTTTCGTTTTGGCCGGTCTTTTTGTTAAAGAAGGTGGAGGACAGGCAGATGAAGCTCTTGCCACCCTTGGAAAGATAGGCACCCAGCACAAAGTCCAGCTGGCCGCCTGCACCGGAAATGGCACGGGTGCCGCTGCTTTCGGCGTTCACCTGGCCATACAGGTCAACGTCAATGGCGTTGTTGATGGAGATAAAGTTATCCAGGCTGCTGATCACCCGCACATCGTTGGTGTAATCAACGGGTACAGACATACACTCCGGATTGTTATCCAGGTAGTCGTACATCTTTTGGGTGCCGGCACCGAACGCATAGACCTGGCGGCCGTTGTCAATGTTCTTACAGCGGCCGGTAATGCGGCCAGCCTTTGCCATATCTACAAAAGAGTCCACATACATCTCGGTATGTACGCCCAAATCTTTCAGGTCGCTCTCGGCAATCATGGCGCCGATGGCGTTGGGCATGCCGCCGATGCCAAGCTGCAGGCAGG
>OGQM01001992.1_pt1 | contig 12960 bp, 26 predicted proteins | sample 1553191 | NCBI WGS metagenome assembly OGQM01 (sample SAMEA2579954, study PRJEB22360) | human gut metagenome | biome: human gut; feature: human-associated habitat; material: faeces | place: Denmark | collected 2008/2010 | reverse complement strand
CCGCCGTCTCAGCAGCGCTCTGCGCGGCGAAGGGAGTGGACTTCTTGCTGCCGCGGAAACCGAGACCACCGGAGGAAGCCCAGGAAAGGGCGTTGCCCTGAGAGTCGGTCACCGTGACCATGGTGTTGTTGAAGGAAGAACGAATGTGGACCTGTCCACGCTCAATGTTCTTCTTTTCGCGACGGCGGCGGATAACCTTCTTGCCGTTAGCCTTAGCAGTAGCCATATTCTATTCTCCCTCCTTACTTCTTCTTGTTCGCAATGGTCTTCTTGGGGCCCTTGCGGGTGCGTGCGTTGGTCTTGCTGCGCTGACCGCGAACGGGCAGGCCGCGGCGATGACGGGTGCCGCGATAGCAGCCGATCTCGCTCAGACGCTTGATGTCGAGCGCGGTCTGGCGGCGCAGGTCGCCCTCGACCATGTAGCCGTGGTCGATGGCTTCACGCAGCTTGGCCTCTTCCGCGTCGGTCAGATCCTTCACGCGGGTGTCGGGGTTAATGCCTGTCTGCGCCAGAATGTCCTGAGCGCTCTTTCTGCCAATGCCGTAGATGTAAGTCAAACCGATTTCGATTCGCTTATCCTTGGGCAGGTCAATACCGGCAATACGTGCCATACTCTTTAACCTCCAATTAAGTCTTAGCCCTGGCGCTGCTTGTGCTTGGGATTCTCGCAAATGACCATGACACGGCCTTTACGACGAATGATCTTGCACTTCTCGCACATGGGCTTCACGGACGGTCTTACTTTCATGTCGATAAACCTCCATTACTTAGTACGCCAGGTAATGCGACCGCGGGTCAGGTCGTAGGGAGACATCTCCACCGTGACCTTGTCACCTGGCAGGATCCTGATGAAATTCATTCTGAGCTTTCCGGAAATATGCGCCAATATCGTGTGTCCATTTCCAATGTCTACTTGGAATGTGGTGTTGGGCATCGCCTCAACGACAGTGCCTTCCACTTCGATCATGTCGGATTTTGCCAAAGTGTTGATCCCTCCTGGTCTTGATTACCGTGCTCGCCGCGATAGACGGCGAGGGCTTTACGAAGCTCACTGTTTGTAATGATCTCGCTGCTTCTGAGCTTTGCGGCGAGTTCCTCCGGCGCGGCTCCCGCGCGCTGAACGTGCCTGCACTTCTTGCGCTTGGGGGCTTCGAGCCGTCTGGACCTGCCGTCCGCGAGCAGAAGATATTCGTTCTGAACATCCACAACGAAGAAGAGTCTGCCCTTCTCCCTGCCCGCCGTCGCTAAAACAAGGTCGCTCTTCGCAATGTCCATCCGCACGTCCTCAGATCTCGGGAAGCGTCAGAAGCTCCGCTTCGCCGTCGGTGATGAGGATCGTGTTTTCGTAGTGTGCGGCAAGCGAACCGTCTTGGGTCTTGACGGTCCAGCCGTCCGGCATGACCCGGACTGCCGCGCCACCCGCGTTCACCATGGGTTCGACTGCGATTGTCATGCCGCGCAGCAGTCTCGGACCGTGGCCCGGCGCGCCGAAGTTCGGCACCTCGGGGCTCTCGTGCATCTTTCTGCCGATGCCGTGACCGACATATTCGCGCACGACGCTGTAGCCATTGTCCTCAACGTATTTCTGCACCGCCGCAGAGATATCCGAAAGGCGCTGGCCCTCGCGGGCGAATCGGATGCCTTCGAAGAAGCTCTGCTGTGTGACGTCGATGAGCCGCTGGGCCTCGGCGGAAATTTTTCCGCCCGGGCCACGGGCCGCGTTGTCGCGGAGAAAGCCGCCGATGTAGGCGCCCACATCCACGCTGACGATGTCGCCCTCCTTGAGCACCCGGGGACCCGGGATGCCGTGGATGATCTCATCGTTCACGCTGACGCAGACGCTGGCCGGATAGCCGCTGTAATTAAGGAACGACGGCTCGGCTCCCTGCGATTTGATGAACCTGTACACTGCTTTGTCAATTTCGTGGGTTGTTACGCCGGGCTTTACCATTTCCCCTGCTAACGCACGGGCAGCCGCGGTAATTTTTCCCGCTCGGCGCATCAATTCGATCTCGTGTGCCGATTTCAAAGTGATCATTGTACACCTCTCATTTCAGCACGGCGAGGATCGCCTTGGAGGTGGCCTCGACCGAGCCCATATCCTCCACCGGGTACAGAACGCTGCGGGACTTATAGAAGTCCTTGAGCGGTTCCGTCTCCCTATGATAGACCGCAAGACGGTTCTTCACCGTCTCCGGTGCATCATCCTTACGGGTGACGAGCTTGCCGCCGCAGACGTCGCAGACGCCCTCGGTCCTGGGCGGAACCGCCTTGATATGGTAGCTCGCGCCGCAGTGCTCGCACACCCTGCGTCCGCTCATGCGTTCCTCGATGGTCTCGTCGGAGACCTCGAGGGAAACGACATGATCGAACCGGATACCGGCTGCCTCGAGCGCTTCCGCCTGCGCGATCGTGCGGGGCACACCGTCGAGGATGTAGCCCTTCGCACAATCGGATTCGGCAAGACGCTCGGTGATAATGCCGATGATGACCTCATCGGGCACCAGATGGCCTTCATCCATATAGGTCTTGGCCTTCATTCCCGTCGGCGTGCCGTTTTTGATGGCCGCGCGCAGAATGTTTCCGGTGGAGATCGTTGGGATCCCGAGCTCGGCGGCGAGGATCGCGGCCTGTGTGCCCTTTCCCGCGCCGGGAGCGCCCAATAAAATCAGTTTCATGTTTTCGCCTTTCTTACTCGAGGAAGCCCTTGTACTGACGCATCAGCATCTGGGACTCCAAAGCCTGAACGGTCTCCAGCGCAACACCGACAACGATGATGACCGAGGTGCCACCGATGGCGAGGCTGTAGTTATCCAGAGCCTTGCCGACGATCAGCGGCGCGATGGCCACGATGCCGAGGTAGATCGCACCGAACAGCGTGACCTTGTTGAGCACCTTCGCGATGAACTGGCTGGTGGGCTGGCCCGGACGGAAGCCGGGGATAAAGCCGCCGTTCTTCTTGAGGTTGTTGGAGATCTCAACGGGGTTGAACTGAATGGTAGCGTAGAAGTAGCTGAAGCCGATGATCATCAGGAAGTACACGATCAGGTAAAGAACGGACTTCGTGTCGATCGCGCTGTAGATGGAGTAAGCGACGGGGCTGGTATCCTTGTCGGGGGTGCCGACAAAGGCCCAGACCGTGGCAGGCAGAGAAGCGATGGACTGCGCGAAGATGATGGGCAGAACGCCGGACATATTGACCTTCATGGGAAGGGTGGATGCCTGGCCGCCGTACATCTTGCGGCCGACCTGACGCTTCGCATACTGCACGGGGATACGGCGCTCGGCGCCGTTGACGTGGACGATGAGGACGATCATCGCGAGGATGCCGAGGAGCACCAGCGCCAGCCACAGGTAGCCGATGCTGCCCTTCTGGGCAACGAAGTAGCGGCCGGTGGTGAACGCGGTGGGGATACGGGCGAGGATACCGGCAAAGAGGATCATGGAGATGCCGTTGCCGATACCGAACTCGTTGACCTGCTCGCCGAGCCACATGACAAAGGACGAACCGGCAACGAGGGTCACGATGATGACCAGAGCCGGCCAAATGCCGGACTGCTCGAGGATGCCGTAGTTCTTGCAGATCATGTAGTAGCCGAAGGCCTGGAGAAGAGCGATGGCGACCGTCGCGTAGCGCGTGATGGAGGCGATCTTCTTCTTGCCGGCCTCACCGCCGTCACGGGCAAGACGCTCGAGGGCGGGGATGGCGATGGTCAGCAGCTGGATGATGATCGAGCTGTTGATGTAGGGCTGCACACCGAGGGCGAAGACCGTAGCCTGCGCGAAGGCGCCGCCGGACATCACATTGTAGAGACTCAGGAGACTGCCGCCGGTGGAATCAATGTAGGCACCGAGCAGCTCCGTGTTGATATAAGGGGTGGGGATCGCGTTACCGACGCGGAAGATGAGCAGGATCAGCAGAGTGAATACGATCTTCTTCCGCAGTTCGGGAATGCCCCAAGCTTTACGGATCGTCTGGATCACTTAGATCACCTCTGCCTTTCCGCCTGCTGCCTCGATAGCCTCCTTGGCAGAAGCGGAGAAAGCAGAAGCCTCCACGTTGACCTTCTTCGTGACCTTGCCGTTGCCAAGGACCTTGTAGCCGTACTCGCACTTGTTCAGGATACCCTTGGCAAGCAGCGCCTCGGCGTTGACGGTCTCACCGTCCTCGAACACGTTGAGCGCGCTGAGGTTGATGATCTCATAGGGCTTTGCAAAAATGTTGTTGAAGCCGCGCTTCGGGGTACGGCGCGCCAGAGGCATCTGGCCGCCTTCAAAACCGATGCGGACACCGCCGCCGCTGCGGGCCTTCTGACCCTTGTGACCGCGGCCGCCGGTCTTGCCGTTGCCGGAACCGGCACCGCGACCCTTGCGGTAAGCCTCTTTGGTGGAGCCGGCGGCAGGAGACAGTTCATGTAACTTCATTAGACAGCTCCTCCTTACTTTTCTTCGGTGACCTGCAGCAGGTAGCCGATCTGGGCGATCTTGCCGCGGGTCTGATCGTTATCGGGCTGCACGGTGGCGTCGCCGATCTTGCGCAGGCCGAGGGAATTGGCAGTGGCGATGTGCTTTTCCAGTCTGCCATTGAGGCTCTTGACGAGCTTGACGTTCAGATTAGCCATGTTTACTGCCTCCTTATCCCACGATTTCTTCCACGCTCTTGCCGCGGATCTTGGCGACCTGCTCAGGGCTACGCATAGCCTTCAGGCCCTCGAAAGCGGCGCCGACAACGTTATTGGCGTTGTTGGAGCGCAGGCACTTGGTACGAATATCCTTGATACCCGCAGCCTCGACGACGGCACGCACAGCGCCGCCGGCGATGATGCCGGTACCGGGGGCGGCGGGCTTCCTGAGCACGCGGGCCGCGCCGAACTCACCGATGGTCTCGTGAGGAATGGTGGTGCCGGACAGGGTCACGGTGACCATGTTCTTCTTGGCAGCCTCCAGACCCTTGCGGATCGCTTCGGGAACTTCAGCAGCTTTGCCAAGGCCGTAACCGACCTTGCCTTTTCCGTCGCCGACGACCATCAGCGCGGAGAACTTCATGACACGGCCGCCCTTAACGGTCTTGGAAACACGGTTGAGGGCAACGAGCTTTTCCATGTATTCGCTCGGTTCACGTTCAAATCTGGGCATTTCGTTGTTCCTCCTTCTTAGAATTCCAGACCGCCCTCACGGGCGCCTTCGGCCAGCTCAGCAACACGACCATGGTACAGGTAACCGCCGCGGTCGAACACGACCACGTCGATGCCCTTGGCCTTGGCGCGCTCAGCGACCAGCTTGCCAACGGCGCGGGCAGCAGCCTTGTTGCCGCCGTTGCCTTCGATCTCTTTGTCCAGAGAGGACGCCGCGACGAGAGTGTTGCCCGCGACATCGTCGATGATCTGGGCATAGATGTTCTTCTCGCTGCGGAACACGTTCAGACGGGGACGCTCGGGAGTGCCGGAGATCTTCGCACGCACTCTCTTATGGCGCTTAATGCGCTGCGCGTTAGTATCGGGTCTTTTAATCATATCGGCACACCTCCTTACTTCTTGGCGCCGGTCTTACCGACCTTGCGGCGAATGACTTCATCCGCATACTTGATGCCCTTGCCCTTGTACGGCTCGGGAGGACGCTTCTCGCGGACCTCCGCGGCGAACTGACCGACCTTCTGCTTGTCGCAGCCGTGAATGACGATCTTGTTCTGCGCGGGGACCTCGATGGTGATGCCCTCGATCTCGGGCACCTCAACGGGGTGGGAGTAGCCGATGGTCAGGATGAGCTTGCTGCCCTCCTTGGCGGCACGGTAACCGACACCGTTGATCTCGAGCTCCTTCTTGTAGCCCTCGCTGACGCCGACCACCATATTGTGGAGCAGCGCGCGGGTCAGGCCGTGGAGAGCGCGGTTTTGCTTCTCATCGTTGGGACGCGCGACGTGAACGACGCCGGCTTCCTGGGTGAGAGTCATCGTGGGATAAAGCTGCTGGGTCAGGGAACCCTTGGGGCCCTTGACGGTGACAAGGTTGCCCTCGCCGATGGTGACTTCGACACCGGCGGGAATGTGCACGGGCATTCTACCAATTCGACTCATTGTTCAATACCCTCCTTACCACACGAACGCAAGGACTTCGCCGCCGACGTGAGCCGCGCGAGCAGCCTTGTCGGTCATAACGCCCTTAGAGGTGGAGACGATGGCAATGCCGAGGCCGCGGAGAACGCGGGGCAGCTCGTCCGCGCCGACGTAAACACGCAGGCCGGGCTTGCTGACGCGGCGGAGACCGGTGATGACCTTGTCCTTGCCGTTGTACTTCAGGGTGATGTGAATGACGCCCTGAGTACCATCGTCAACGATCTGATAGCTCTTGATATAGCCCTCATCCAGCAGGATCTGAGCAATGCTCTTCTTCATGTTGGAGGCGGGAACGTCAACGGTGTCGTGACGGGCACTGTTGGCGTTGCGGATACGGGTGAGCATATCCGCAATGGGATCGGTGATATGCATAGTGTAAATCCTCCTAATTTAGAGTTACGGAGTTTCCTCCGTTTCGGTCACGAGGTATCACTGCCAATTCGGAGCGTGCCCACACGCGTGTGACCACGCGTAATTGACAGTGACCTTTCGCGATCCTTATCGCCAGAGCGTCCATATCACAACGCTCGTGGTTAAGAGTTCATCGGAGAGCAGACTCTCCCAAATCGGTCCTTCTAATGGATTTTGTTCTCAGACGAGGCGGCAAGGCGACGCCATACTTTGTGTATGGCGAGCCGCGCCAACGAAGTATGAGGGCAAAAGACTTAGAAGGAGGCTTTGCGGACGCCGGGGATCTCGCCCTTGTACGCCAGCTCGCGGAAGCAGATACGGCAGACGCCGTAGTCACGCAGATAGGCGTGGGGACGGCCGCAGATCTTGCAGCGGTTGTACTTGCGGGTGGAGAACTTAGCAGGAGCCTGCTGCTTGAGAATCATAGATTTCTTAGCCATTTCACATATCCTCCTACTTAGCGTTCAAAGGGAGCGCCGACCAGGGTCAGCAGCTCGCGGGCCTCTTCGTCGGTCTGCGCGGTGGTGCAGATGACGATGTCCATGCCGCGGATCTTGTCGATCTTGTCGTACTCGATCTCGGGGAAGATCAGCTGCTCCTTGATGCCCAGGGCATAGTTGCCGCGGCCGTCGAAGGCGTTCGCGCTGATGCCGCGGAAGTCGCGGACACGGGGAAGCGCCACGTTAAAGAGACGATCGAGGAACTCCCACATCTTATCGCCGCGGAGGGTGACCTTCGCGCCGACGGGCATACCTTCACGCAGCTTGAAGTTCGCAACGGACTTCTTGGCGTTGGTGATGATGGCCTTCTGGCCGGTGATGGTGGAGAGGTCACGGACGACGGCCTCGAGGACCTTCGCGTTCTCGCGAGCCTCGCCGCAGCCGACGTTGACGACGACCTTCTCGATCTTGGGGACCTGCATGGTGGAGGTGTAGCCGAACTTCTTAAAGAGAGCGGGCGCCACTTCCGCAACGTACTTGTCTTTCAGTCTTGCCATAGTGTTACGACTCTCCTTTCTTACAGCTCAGCGCCGCACTTCTTGCAGACGCGGGTCTTCTTGCCGCCCTCGACCTTGTGGGCGACGCGGGTGCCCTTGCCGCACTTGGGGCAGACCACCTGGACCTTGGAGGCATACAGAGCCGCTTCGCGCTCCACGATGCCGCCGGTCTCGCCCTGCTTGCGGGGCTTGATGTGGCAGGTCACCTTGTTGATGCCCTCGACCACGACCTTGGCTTCGCTGGGAACGGTGCCAAGCACCTTGCCCTGCTTGCCCTTGTCCTTGCCGGACAGGACGATAACGGTATCGCCCTTTTTCACATTCATAGCCATTTCTTCAAGCCCTCCTTACACAACTTCGGGAGCGAGGGACAGGATCTTCATGTAATCCTTGTCGCGCAGCTCACGGGCGACGGGCCCAAAGATACGGGTGCCGCGGGGATTCTTGTCGTCCTTGATGAGGACGGCAGCGTTCTCGTCAAAGCGGACATAGGTGCCGTCGTTGCGGCGGACGCCCTTGGCGCTGCGGACGATAACGGCCTTGACGACCTCGCCCTTCTTGACCGTGCCGCCGGGGGTAGCCTTACGAACAGAGGCAACGATCACGTCGCCGATGTTGCCGTACTTACGGCTGGAGCCGCCGAGCACACGGATGCACTTGATTTCCTTGGCACCGGTATTATCGGCAACCTTGAGGAAACTCTCTTGCTGAATCATACTTCCGGTACCTCCTTACTTAGCCTTTTCGACGATCTCGACCACGCGCCAGCGCTTGTCCTTGGACAGGGGGCGGGTCTCCATCACCTTAACGGTATCGCCGATACCGCATTCGTTGTTCTCATCGTGGGCCTTGAGCTTATAGGTGCGGCCGACGATCTTCTTGTACAGGGGGTGAGCGACGCGGTCGGCGATGGCGACGACGACGGTCTTATCCATCTTGTCGGAGACGACCTTGCCCACGCGGACCTTACGGGAGGAAATTCTCTTCTCTTCCATGTTACTTCTCCTCCTTTTCACGGATCATGGTTTTGACTCGGGCAATATCACGCTTGGTCTCAACGAGCTTCTGAGGATTGTCAAGCTGATTGGTCGCGTGCTGCATACGCAGGAAAAACAGATCCTTCTTCAGGGCGTCGAGCTTCTCATTGAGCTGAGCGACGCTCATTGCACGAACTTCACTTGCCTTCATCTTCATTCACCTACTTCCTGGGTCTCGGTGTCCTCGCGCTTGACGACCTTCGTCTTGATGGGCAGCTTGTGGCTGGCCAGACGGAGCGCCTCGCGGGCGACATCTTCGGGGACGCCGGCGATCTCAAACATGACACGGCCGGGCTTAACAACGGCAACCCAATACTCAGGGGAGCCCTTACCGGAACCCATACGGGTCTCAGCCGGCTTCTGAGTGACGGGCTTATCGGGGAAGATCTTGATCCAGACCTGACCGCCACGCTTGGTGTAACGGGTCATGGCGATACGGGCGGCCTCGATCTGATTGCTGGTGATCCAGGCGGGCTCAGTGGCGACAAGACCGAATTCACCGTAGGTGACGGTGTTGCCGCGCATGGCCTTACCGGTCATACGGCCGCGCTGCACGCGACGATACTTTACTCTCTTCGGCAGAAGCATTAGTGAGCCCCTCCTTCCTTATTCTCTGCGGGCTTGCGGAAGCCACCCTGGGGACGATCGCCCTGGGGACGGTTGCCGTTGCGGTTGAAGCCGTTCTGGCCATCGCGGCGCTGGAAGCCCTGGCCGTCACGACGGGGACGACGGTCGCCGTCACGACGGGGACGACGCTCGCGGCGCTCCTCGTAAGGCTTGGTGGTGTCCAGCGTGCGGGGAGTGGTGCGCAGGGTCTGGGTGAGGACCTCGCCCTTGTAGATCCAGACCTTGACGCCGATGCGACCGAAGGTGGTAGCAGCCTCAGCGAAGCCGTAGTCGATGTCGGCACGGATGGTCTGCAGGGGAATGGTGCCCTCGTGATAGTGCTCAACGCCCGCGATCTCGCGGCCGCCGAGACGACCGGTGCAGCAGCATTTGATGCCCTTGGCGCCGGCGCGCATGGCGCGGCCCATGGCGTTCTTCATCGCGCGGCGGTGAGAAATACGCTTCTCAAGCTGCTGGGCGATGTTCTCAGCGACGAGCTGAGCGTCCATGTCGGGAGAGCGGACCTCAACGATGTTGAGCTTGACCTTCTTGCCGATCATGGCTTCGACCGCGGCGCGGACCTTCTCGACCTCAGCGCCGTCCTTGCCGATGACCATACCCGGACGCGCGCAGTGCACGAACAGGGTGACGACGTCGTTGGAGCGCTCGATCTCGATCTTGGGCACGCCCGCGCCGTACAGGGTCTTCTTGAGGAACTTGCGGATGTTGTAATCTTCAACGATCAGGTCGCCGACCTTCTCGTCCTTGGCATACCAACGGGAGTCCCAGTCTTTGATGACGCCAACGCGCATGCCGTGGGGATTAACTTTCTGTCCCATAAAACTGTCTCCTCCCTTTATTCTTTCTCCGCCACGGCGAGCGTGACGTGAGAGGTACGCTTGTTGATGCGATAGCCGCGGCCCTTGCTGGCGGGGATCATACGCTTGAGGATCGGGCCGCCGGTGGCGTAGACTTCGCTGACGTAGAGCTTGCCGGTATCCATGCTGAAGTTGTTCTCAGCGTTGGCGACAGCGCTCTTGAGCAGCTTGATGAGGGGTTCGGACGCAGCCTTGGGGGTCTGCATCAGAATCGCCATGGCCGTGCCGACATCCTTGCCGCGGATCAGATCGCAGACGATCTGGACCTTGCGCGGAGAGATGCGGACATATCTCAGATAAGCTTTAGCTTCCATATTCTGCATCCTCCTTCTTACGCTTTCTTGGCATGGCCGCGGAAGGTACGGGTGGGAGCAAACTCGCCGAGCTTGTGACCGACCATATCTTCCTGGACATAAACGGGAACGTGCTTGCGGCCGTCATAGACCGCGATGGTGTGGCCGACAAAGGAGGGGAAGATCGTGGAGCTGCGGCTCCAGGTCTTGAGGACCTTCTTCTCGCCGGTCTTGTTCATTTCTTCGACTCGCTTGATGAGCTCAGGGGCAACAAACGGGCCTTTTTTAATGCTTCTGCTCATTGTTCCTTTGCCTCCTTACTTCTCATTACGACGCTTGACGATGAACTTGTTCGTCGGGTTCTTCTTGGAGCGGGTCTTGTAACCCATCGCGGGCTTGCCCCAAGGAGTGACAGGGCCGGGACGGCCAACGGGCGCCTTGCCCTCGCCGCCGCCGTGGGGGTGGTCGCAGGGGTTCATGACGGAGCCGCGGACGGTCGGACGCCAACCCATGTGACGCTTGCGGCCGGCCTTACCGATCTGAACGTTCTCGTGGTCGAGATTGCCGACCTGACCGATGCAGGCGGTGCAGTTGGTGCGGACGATGCGCACCTCACCGGAGGGCATACGGATCTGAGCGTCGCCGTTCTCCTTCGCCATCAGCTGCGCGGCAGCGCCGGCGGAGCGGACGAGCTGGGCGCCCTTGCCGGGGTGCATCTCGATGTTGTGGATGACCGTACCGACGGGGATGTTGGCGATGGGCAGGCAGTTGCCCGGCTTGATGTCGGCGGAAGCGGAGGAAATGATCTTGTCACCGGCGGTGAGGCCGACGGGAGCGATCACATAGCGGCGCTCGCCGTCCTCGTACTCGACGAGAGCGATGTAGGCGCTGCGGTTGGGGTCGTACTCCAGGCGCAGGACGGTCGCGAACATATCGGTCTTGTCACGCTTGAAGTCGATGATGCGGTACTTCTGCTTGTTGCCGCCGCCGTGATGGCGGACGGTGATGCGGCCATAGCTGTTGCGGCCCGCGTTCTTCTTGAGAACCTCGGTCAGCTTGCGCTCGGGCTTGGCCTTCTTGTCGATCCCCTCGAAGGCGGACACGGTCATGTGACGGCGGGAGGGGGTAGTGGGCTTATAAGTCTTGATAGCCATTGTTCATTCTCCTCCTTACACCATGCCCTCGAACATTTCGATGGTCTTGGAATCTGCCGTCAGCTGAACGTAAGCCTTCTTCCAGCTGCGGGTGGTACCGGGACGGCCCGCGCCCATGCGCTTGGCCTTGCCGGAAACGTTGATCGTGTTGACCTTGGCGACCTTGACGCCGAAGATCTGCTCGACCGCGTTCTTGATCTCGATCTTGCCGGCATCCTTGGCGACCTCGAAGACATACTTCTTGTCTGCGACGGAGGCCATGGAGCGTTCGGTAATGATCGGACGAATGACGATATCGTAAACGTTAGCCATTATGCGAACACCTCCTCGATCACTGCGAGGGCATCCTTGTCGATGACCAGGGTCTTGGCGTTGAGCAGGTCATAGACGTTGATGAGCTTTGCAGGGCTGGTGACGACGCCCGGAATGTTGCGGGCGCTCTTGACGACGATGTCGTTGACCTCGGGAGTCACGACGACGGACTTGCCTTCCGCGTTGACGGCGGTCAGGAAGTTCTTGAAGCTCTTGGTCTTGATCTCGTCCATCGCGATCTTGTCGACGACGACGATCTCGCCATCCTTAGCCTTGGAGGACAGGACGGACTTGAGAGCCAGACGCTTGACCTTCTTGTTGAGCACGTAGCTGTAGGTGCGGGGCTTGGGGGCAAACGCGATGCCGCCGTGCGTCCACTGCGGGGAGCGGGTGCTGCCCTGACGGGCGCGGCCGGTGCCCTTCTGGCGCCACGGCTTGCGGCCGCCGCCGGAAACCTCAGCACGGGTCAGAGCGCTCTGGGTGCCCTGACGGCAGTTGGCCAGGTGATTCTTCACGACTTCGTGGACAACGCTCATGTTCGGCTCAACGCCGAAGATCGCGTCGTTCAGCTCCACGGTACCGACTTCAGCGCCGGTCATGCTGACAACTTTAATCGTAGACATTCTTTAAGCACTCCTTTCCTTATTTCGTTCTGGCGGAAGCCTTCTGCGGGTTGCGGCCGGAAGCCTTCTGCGGGTTGCTGCTGATGCCCGCGCCCGCCTGCTTGACCTTGTGGGTCTTGACCGTGTTCTTCACGGTGACGAGGCTGAACTTCGGACCGGGGATCGCGCCGCGGACGACGAGCATATTGAGCTCGGGATCGACCTTGACGATGTCCAGGTTCTGGATGGTGACCTGGTCAACACCCATCTGGCCTGCGCCGATCTTGCCCTTGAAGATACGGGAAGGATCGGTGGTGGAGCCCATGGAACCGGCGTGACGGTGGACAGGGCCGCCGCCGTGGCTCATAGGAGTGCGCTGAGCGCCGTGGCGCTTGATGGGGCCCTGATAGCCGTGGCCCTTGCTGGTGCCGGTCACGTCCACAAAGTCACCCTCTTTGAAGGTGTCAGCCTTGATGACGTCGCCGATGTTCAGCTCGGCTGCGTTCTCAAGGTCGAACTCGCGCAGGTACTTCTTGGGGCCGACGGACGCCTTGTTCA